>MDTC01047263.1_pt1 | contig 11227 bp, 9 predicted proteins | sample 811181 | NCBI WGS metagenome assembly MDTC01 (sample SAMN05326644, study PRJNA326480) | marine metagenome | isolation source: seawater | place: Pacific Ocean: North | collected 2011 | reverse complement strand
GGGGGGGGGGGGGGGGGGGGGGGGGGGGGGGGGGGGTCGGGTGCTCGGGGCGCACCGAGATGGCCGTGACGATCGGGTGGTCGGCCGCGACGAGGACGAAGCGTCGCGCAGAGACCTCGTGGACACCCTTGGTCGCGATGTTCTGCGCGGTGTAGCCCGGGAACTTGTTGGCGAAGTTGTAGGCGACGGAGACGTCGTCCTTCTGGAGCAGGCGGGTCTGGGTGCTGGTGGTCTTGGGGAGGACCACCATGGAGTAGGGCTCGCCAGTCGAGGCGTAGGTCATGTTGTCGACGCCGGTGACCTTGGCACCGAGCGCGATCGGGAAGGTGCTCGAGACCTGGCTGACGGACATGTCGTGCAGCACGACGGATTGCAGGTCGCCCTGTGCCTCACCCGTGCCCGAGAGCGACGTGAACTTGCGCTGCTGCATGATCGCGCGGATGTTCTCGCGCGAGGGCTGCCAGACCGCCTTCTTCTGCTGGTTGCACAGCTCGGCCAGCGACGCGCTGATGGACACGACGATGGAGCGCTTCAGCGGGTTGTTGGGACCCACGGTAGTGTAGCTGTTGCCCTCGGCGAGCGCACCGCCGTCGGCGGCGAGGGCGTCCTCGAGCATGGCGACGCCGCCAACCTCGGCGTTGCTGCCCGGGGTCTCGATGGTGTTCTCCGGCCGAAGGGACATGTCGTCTCGCGCGTGTCGGTGTCTGTGCGTGTTACACACACTGCTAAGTGGGGGCAGCCTTATGGCAGACGACGTGACGCTTAGACGGAGACGGGGACACAACGACCACGACCACTCCCCGTCCCCTCCCCCCTGCCCCCTCCCCGTGTCACCTGTCCTATTCAACGCCCGACCCTCCCGACCCTCCCGACCCTCCCGACCCTCCCGGGCCGTGCCCGAGGAGACGGAGGCAGATATCCACTGGCTCCTCCAACTCCACATCCAACTCCTCCAACTCCTCCTCCAACTCCTCCTCCTCCTCCTCCTCCTCCTCGACACCATCGTCACTCGCGCCACCACTCGCGCCGCCACTCGCGCCACCACTCGGGCCGTCAGAAGCCTCCAGCCGGCCGGTCAGGCGCAGCTCCTGTCCGTGTAAGTCTTTTGCAACCTCCATCAGCTCCAGGTACACGACTTCGGGCATGATGGCCGCGTGCCTTTCGGCGAGGTCATAAACCTGCGCCGCCGCCGCGCGTGCCGGGTAGAGCAGTAATGCATTGCCCACCACGGCGGAATCCAGAGCCAGCGGAGCCGTAGCCGCAAAGGCTGCGGCTGCGGCTGCGGTTGTGGCTGCGGCTGCGGCTGCGGCTGCGGCTGCGGCTGCGGCTGCGCCTATCTCCCAATCTATCTCTTGCATCTCTGGCACCGCCGCTGCCATGTGCGGCGGACGCACTGCTCGTACCCCTGCGCCTGCTTCGTTGGCCGCGGCGTCGCGGTCGTCCATCCGCGTAGCCACCGACCTTGGCGCCAGTGCGTGCAGGTGTGCGTCGGCGCAAGGGCAGGCGGGGGTGTGAGGGAGGGTGGCGCCCCGCCGGTCCTGGCGCCACGTGGTGGTGCTAGCGGTGCTGGTGCTGTTGTCTTCTGGGCGGACGCATCCTCGCCTGTGGTCGCCGCCATATCTAATTGGCAGCACGGTAAGAACGTGTGCGTGCGCGTGTAACGATGTCGAGCGGGGGCTGCGTGCCGGCGCTTACGGGACTTACGATCACGGGACCGCCGCCGGACCTCTTGTCCGAGTTGAAGATTCGCGTCGACCGCGCAATCGCGTGCATTCACCAAAGCGCCAACGATCGACGTGCGGCTACGAATGCGTTCGAGCACCTCGTGCAGGTCGACGAGAAGCTCAGCGCTGCGTGGGAGACGATGCAGGAGGTGGAGCAGTCCCATCTGTGGGTGCAAAGCGCAGGTACGACGCGCCACATCGTGAAAGCGCTGCAGGACGCGCTTACGAGCGCTACGAGCGCCCGCAAGGCCCTGGACAGTTCGCACTCGAAGCAGATCTTCGTCAAGGCGCTGAAATGTCTGAACCGCCTTTGGTGGTGGGAGACGTACGCCGTCTCTCGACTGTCAGCGTCCAACGTCGTCCCATTCGGCGTGCTGCAAGACGCTCCAGACGATCCCCCGCGGCTACTGTTGCACGAGCTGGCGTTCCTGAGAGAACGCGAGACTGTCGAGGGCCTGTTTGCGAAGGACAGGCTGCCTTCATGGATCGCCGCCGCAAAGACCTTTGGAGAAGATGGCCTGGACATGGGCTGGCTGTCGGGTACGCTCGGGGCGCTGGGGTTTGTCGAATGCCTGCGCAAGGGGCAGTGGCGGACCCCCCAGCTACTGACGGTCGACGAGGCCACGCTTGAACTGGACGACAAACGCGAGTGGCTGTACAAGGCACTCTACGTGCGTGCACACGGGCATTGGAAGGACATCCTGGACGCGTGGTTGGACGGAGTGATGGAGTGGGTCTTTGTCGACGCGCCCACGCCGAAGACGGACGACATTAATCGCGAAGTGGTTCCGACCCTACTCGAACGCCGCCGCATCGGTGCGTCCCAGCAACGCGAACGCATCGAGAAAGCACTTTCGCATTTTGAGGCTGAATCGTGGACAATGTCGCATCTCCTCCTGATGCGAGAGCTGGACACGGTGGCGCTACTGGCGAGCATTGCCATGATGGGGCACGTCTACAGTGAGGAGCTTGTGGTGGGTGTGCACACAGAGCTTCTGCAGGCGGTGCAACGATGTGACGAGCCAGATGTGAAGATCATGCGCGAGAAGTTTGCAGACAGGGGCGGGGTCGACGTGGAGCTCCTTCTCGCTCACGTGGATGGGCGGGGCGGTGCCGTCCGCCACCCGGAGGGGATTTCCGTCCTTGAATATCAGTCGCTGAGACGCCATTGGCGTCGCGGCCCATTCGACGGTGAGCCCGGCGTGCCCACCAACCTCGCCAACATTGCGTCGACGTGTGGAAGTGCGGTGGCCATGTGGCTGTTCCATGCCGGATGGCCAATGGCGTGGCCAGCGTTCTGGTATTACCTGGACGAGTTGGTTGCACCCGCCAACCGGAGCGCACCCATCGACTTTGCACCGAAACCGCTTGCACTGCGCGCGCTGCGCGCTGCTAGGCGCCGCGCGGCGGCTGTGTCGCCATGCGATGAGGAACAGGTGGCCCGGATCGACGAGTGCGCCGCGACCATCGCCGCCAGCTACATCGTCTTCTATTGGGAGGACAGCCACGAGGACGTGCGCGCGGAGAAGGTGAAGACGCGGCCGTCTTTGCTCGATCAGTTTGAGCACGCGCACCGCGTACCAGGAAGGCCGCAGAAGCGCTGCCCGAACCGCGCGTTGGCCGCTCCGGATGGCGGCTTCGTGGGCCCGTGGGTGAGGCTACAGCAGCGCCCTCTGCTTGGCTATGGCCCTGTGATGGACTTCCCGACGCTGATGCGCGAGGTGGGCGAGACTCGGCTGTCCGTCCTTGCAAAGCACATTGGAGACATCTCGCGGCGGAGCGGCTTCATCGATGCAGAGACGACGGCTGCGTCTCCGCTCTACTCCGAGGGCCTTGCGAGCGACGTCCTCTACATGGTCGACCGCCTGCTCTTCCGCCACCAGGGCACGTCCAACTTCAATGTTGAGGAGGTGAGCGGTGCGCTCAACCCATGGCTTACGAATGACTCCACCGGCCTCGCGCCGTGCGCACGGCTGCTGTCCGACTATGCCCGCGACAAGCTAGCAGACCTCTACGCGCCGTCCGCGGGCGATGGCGATGGTGGTGGTGGTGGGCTGGGCTTCCAAGAGGCCAGCGCATCGTTCCACACCGCCGCAACGACTGCAGCACGGGTGCGCCGGGAGCGCAGCGCGGAGACGCCAAGCACCTCATCGCCCGTCGCTCGTAGTAGTAAGGTGCCGCGCACCGGCGAACGGGAGAGCGAGGCCAACTAGAATCGTCGCCCCTGATGTCGCCCCTGAACGGGTTGGCCGTCGTGGGCGAACCTCTGAGCGGTTGATGAAATATACACGTGCAAGCGCGTTTGAGTGTGTGTGTGTGTGTGTCTCTTTCTGGCTCTCCCGCTCTCTCGTTCCGTCATCACCAACGCCCCAAATGCCGTCCCCAGAGCAGCAGGACGCGGTGGTCCCTCTAAAGTTTAATCTGGGCGTCACCGAGGTGCCGGGCTTGCGCAACGCGCCCGACACGAGCGACGACGACACGCTCTTGAACGACGAGGACCTGCGCGACGCCCGGGTGGCACTCGACGGCGTCCTGTGTGCCATCGCGCAGCGTCATGGCCATGGCCGGTGTCCCACCTCGCTTTCCAACCAGGAATTCCGGCGCGCGTACATGGACGCCCTGTGGAAGGTCAACACGCTGATCAAGCAGGACGAGGCGCACCATGCGGCGACGGAGGGGAACGGCCAGCAACAAGGCCTGATCAACGTCGGCTGCTGCAATCGGGGGATCCAGGACCGAAACCGCCCGGCCGCCACGTGCATGGCCCTCTCGGCGCTCGTCAGCGGCGCGTTCCTCGGCCTTGCGGTGCTGTACCAAGTGGGCGCCGCCGCGTGGGTCAACGGCAGCCACCAGGACCTCGAGGGGCTCCGGGACCTGGGCTACAAGAAGTTCGAGGGCGACGACGCGCTGTACTACGACGTGGCCGCGGCGAGGGGCACGACGTGCACGGTCGAGCGCCGGTGGGCCGGCGAGCAGATCCTGGAGGACTTCTGGGGGTGGGCCGACGACTCCGGGTTTGAACCCCCGGTCAAGAACTACGGGATCAAGCACGTGTGGTGCGGCCTCATGCTCGGCGTCGTCTTTGGGTTCCTCGACAACTTCGGACTCTTCTACGGCCTGGACGCGCTCAACGGCGTCTTCTACGCCGCAGGTTACCGCGTCGCGCTCAACATCATGGAGCTGGCCGGCGCCGCGCACCTCGAGTCCTTCGAAGCCGACAACAACAGCAACCGCAACAGCAAGAAGAAGGCGAAGCTGCGGCCGACGGGGCTGTTGCTTGCGTACAACGCCCACATCATCACGGAGGGTCTGATGTCGGGCCTGGGTAACACCTTCTCGGGTGTCTCGGCCCCTCCCGCCCCGTCCGCCTCGCCCTCACACGCGTGCGCGCGCTTGCAGACCTGCTCGGCGTGCTGCTCGGCACGGCCGCGCTCGAGATTGCAAAGGCGGGCCTGGGAGTCAATCCGAGCCTATGGGCGCTCGACCTCTTCGCAGTCGTGCTGGGGTGTCTCATGGGAGCCTTCCTCCCCGTCCTCATCAAGGAGCAGCGCCGCTTCGGTGGCACCAGCCACAACGCGCGGCTCGCCAATCTTGGCGGCTGGGGCGTCATCTGCCTGTTTCTCTCGGTGTTCGCTGCCGGCATCCCCGTCGGTTCGATCAGCGAAGACCTCCCCGTCTCGCTTGTGCTCTCGTTTGCGCTCATGCTCGTCCCCGTCGCCGTGCTGTCCTTCGTCGTCTGCGGCTGCGCCGCGTGCGGACGCCGATGCCGTGGGTCTGCATTCGGCGACGGAGTCCGCGACACGATCGAGGCGGAATCGAAGCGGCGCTTTCCTCACACCGCCGCCGTGGCCTCCGACGGCGTGACGGGCCGGCGTCTGCCAGGGCTGCACCTGAGCGGGTCGCTCCCACCCATGCGGCTGCCGTTTGTGTGAGCGGTGTTTCGGGCATACCAGACCGTTTCTAGCTAGCTCTCGTTACGCAAACGGCTTAAACACATGGCACACAGCACATCTTCCACGCACGGCCCCGGCACGTGCACATCGACGGGAACGAAGGGGCAGTGTGCCACGCTCGGAAATACAAGAATGGGGCAGGGCAGCGTGTACGGCACCGTGCGCAGCGAGCATGTCAGCGCGGCAGCCCACCACAACCGCTCGGCGTCGCAATCCATGCGTTTGCCGTGCGCGGGCACGGTTCCGTCGAGCGGCAATGGCATGGATTGCGGCTAGCGTGAGCTAGTCACACCGTCGACGCATGCGCAGCCTCGGACGAGTCACCGCGAGGCACTCGCGCACGAGGACGTCGAGGCAGTGCGCAATCACATCGTCCGGCAGCTGCGGAAGCACCCCGTCGGAGCCGCGACGGCCGAGGAGGAGGAGCGTGCGCGCCTGCTCCCAGTGCACCAGCAGCGCCGCACGCCGCCACACTTGCGCATCGCGCCACACGCGGTCGCCTGCAAGCAGGAACGGGTTCATGGACCCGCCCGACGCCACCGCGAACAGAACGGTCTCCTCATCGTCGCGCAGCCGCGCGCTTGCACACGCCAGGGCCATACCATCCCGACGGCATCCATACCATCGGCATCCATCCCGATCGGGCGTCGCAAGTGCAGTCCGAACGATCTCTGTGTCGTCGCGCAGTCGCGGGCTCGCGCTCTCCAGCGCCCCGGCATGTTGCAACACCGCAGCACGCACGGTCTCCTCGTCGTCGCACAGCCTCGCGCTCGCGAACATCAGTGCCAGCCCAACCTGCTGCACGGCCATGCGCACGGTCTCCTCGTCGTCGCACAGCCTCGCGCTCGCGAACATCAGTGCCAACCCGTTCTGCTGCACGGCTGCACGCACGATCTCCCCCTCGTCGTGCAGGCGCTCGCTGCAATACTGCAGCGCGGCGCCGTCCGCCGCCACCGCCATCCGCGCGAGTCGTGTGTTGTTCCGCAGACGCGAGCTGGCGTGGACAAAGGTCCACACGTCCGTCGCCATGAGCTTGCGCACGTAGTTTCGGTCGTCCTTCCGACGCCGGGTCGTGTACTGAAACGCCTTCACGCCGTGCTGCGCCATGGCAAAGGCCAGCATCTCCGCGTCGCCACGCAGTCGGTCGCCCGCCCACAGCAGCGCCATTTCGGTGTCCTTCACTGCCGACCGCACCGTCTCCACGTCGTCGATGAGCCGGGCACTCGCGTGCTGCAGCAGACACCCATCCGTCGCCACAACGCGCCGCACCGCGTCCGTGTCGTCCCAGTCCATCTCCGCGTCCATGCTGCTCCTCGGTCTGGTCTTGCGATCGCGAGCTGGCGCCACCCTTTGTCGGTGCCCGTGTGTCGGCGCCAGTCGCCGTGCGCTAGGGTGGCACGTGTGGCGCCGCGGCGCGGACCCTAGGCGCCAGGCATGGCAGGCATGGCAGGCATGACGCGAGCGACGCTCGCGCCGGTGTCGACGCCGGGACTACCGCTGGCGCTGGCGCTGGCGCTGGCGCTGGGCTTGCTGTCGTCGGGGGCGGCGGGAGGCGCGCTGACACCGCCAGGGTTTGCACCCGAGGCGAACCCGAACGCGGCACTGCTGCGTGCGGCGCGCAACGGCGACGTGCGCCGCCTCCGCAAGGTCGTTCTCGAAACGCCGTCCAGGTGGCTGGACCTCGACGCCGCGCTGTCGACGGCGGCGTCGCGCGCACGCCTGCCGGCAATGAACTTCCTGGTCGACCTCGGCGCCACAGACCTCGATCGCGCGCTCGTGAGCGCCGCGCGTTGGGACCACTGCGGCGCGGTGCGGTGGCTCATCTCGCCGGACCGCGCGGCCCCCGCCACGGCGCTGGAGGCGGCGCAGCACGCCGCGGGCGCGATGGGCAGCTGCAACGCCGAGTGGCTCCTGCTCAGCGTGCGTTGCCGCGAGGAGCAGTGAGCAGTGAGCAGTGCGCAGTGCGCAGTGCGCAGTGCGCAGTGAGCGTGGGCGGTGTGATATGCACTGTTGCGTTGGACTAGACATATGCAGGTGGTGCGTGGGAGGGTGCGTGCGCGTGGGTAAGGATAAGAACAGCACCCATGCGGCGGCGCACGCCGCCACTCCTCCTGCCGATCGGAACGATACCCGCGTCGGCGTGTCCAGCGCCGAATCTCGTCACGTATTTCTCCAATCGCGAAGCGGAGGGCTACTTCGGGTCCGCCGACTTTCACGACGGCGACGGCAAAGGCCGCGTGGGTGCGCTGTCTGCAGAGTATGAGAATACAAAGGAGTTCTTCAGCAGCGAGAACAACACGACATTCAAAGCGGTCGAGATACCGATGGACACAATGCTCTACCACTGGCGCAGCAGTGTGTACCCACGCGAGGGGACTGACGGCAGTGTCAACACGGCGAACTTGGAGAGGCTGCCAGCCAACGGCGACACCATCCACACCGACGATTACCTGTACGCAAACACGGCCGAGGAGTGGATGTACAATCCGGCATTCGACGACTACTTCGATTCCAACACTACGCCAATGGCGGTCTTCATGCGGATTCGAATTCAGACGCAGACGCCGGTGATGGCGTGGAAGGACGGCGTACCTATGACATGGGAGGAGTGCAAAAAGGACCCCGCGGTCAAATACCCCTTGGACGATTCCAAGCACACTCCACACCACTCTGACCTGGTGCTGCCACCAAGCACCTTTAAGGTCACGCGTGTGTCGGATATGTCGGATACTGATCGTCTTCGCCTTGGGCGCAGCGAGGCAAGCAAATTGCTCAGGCAGATGCGACTGCACAGGCGGAACATGCGCAAGTTTCCCGTATACGACAAGCTCTTTGCCGAGAAGAGCGACCTGAGGGCGGTGGTGATTGACCTTGACCTTACGCACACCGGAGTCGTTGAGAACGTGGTGGCACCGGAGAGAGGTGTGAGCTTGGAGACGGAGACGTCCGTGGATCACACTGTGGATCACATGGAGGTTGAGTAGGGGTGGGACCCCATGGAAACGTCGTTAAGAGCATTTTGTGCGCCCGGCCTCCGTCCTTGGATCTTGAGCCTCAAGTTATTACTAAAATAGTCCGAGGGCCTTTACACACACCCACGAAACAAATGTCACCCGTCCAAGCCGACGACGATTACCTGGCGCATGGGCCTCTTGGTGGTCCGTTCCGGAACCGACGATGGTGGGCGTGCCGCGGGCGGATGCCTCGGCGACGGGGTGCGTGCCTGCTGCGGTGTGTGCTGAGGTCGGTGCAACGGAAGCGCCGCCGACTGAGGTGGAGGCGGCACGTCCTCGCTTGGAATCGTTGGCATCGCGACTGGCACAGCGATGGGAGCAAACGAGTGCTGCGCGAGACACATGCGCTTTCGCTGCGCAAGTAAGCAGTCGTCGCCAGCGCGCGTGCGCCTCGTCTTCGCGCCAACCCGCATCGACGCAAAAAGCGCGTCTGGCGCCGGCGGCATCCACCCACCCCTCCCGGCCGAAACCCACCGTGGCGCCAACGCGGCTCCGCCCTCCCCTGTGGCCGGCCCGGCCCACCCACGGCATTCCAGGAACACGCCAACAGAGTGGCGCCAGAGGTGATGGCGGAGGCGGTAGAAGCGGCGCCTGACACCTCAGGAGACGATGACGAGCAGCCGCTCCTGGTACGCGACAAGGAGGACGACAGCGACGCACCGCTGCTGTCCGGCGGCAAGAAGCGGAAGGATGCCGAGACGTCCGACATCGAGACGGGGGCGCGCAAGGAAACCAAAGTGCGTCGATGTCGCGTGGATGGTCCGCCCGCATGGAAGCTTGAGAAGCTCGAGGTGGAGCATGCGGACATGTGCGAGAGGAGGGACCTTGCCATTGCCGACATTCTCGACACGACCGTCGATGCTCTCCCCGAGAACGTTGCGAAGAGCTTTCGGGAGGTCATCGAGTACGCGTCTGCGCTTGAGGAGCAGCGCATTCAGCACGACTGCTCAGGGACCCTTCGGCGCGAGTGGTGTGTGAACAAGAATACTACGCGGTACACCGTCCCCAACTACGGCGAGGGAGAGGCGACCCTAATCACGGTACGCCGCGTGCTGCCGAGCATGGGGATCGCTTTGGTCGCAGCGCGCCTGAGCAAGCTCCACAGGGCGAGACCGACCGGAAGCGACAGCGAGGCCGATCGGGAGTGATAAGTCCGGCGCGGGCGCGAGAACCAGTGTGGTGCACTGTCGCGTGTTTGTGTGAATCAAAAGAGTTGCACCCGCTAGCATGATCGAGTCAACCACGCCGAGCGTGGATGACGTGACAGGCGCATTGGGCGCATTGGGCGCATTGGGCGCACTGGGCGCATTGGGCGCGCTGGGCGCGCTGGGCGCACAGGGCATGGACGAGGACCCGCGCGAGGCGCGCCTTGCGCGCCCCGACACGCCGTCACCCCCGCCGTCCAAGGCGTCCACACCAACGCGAACACCAACCACGCCGCTCGGCGTGGAGGAGTGTGCCACGAGGCGCACGCTCTCGCCGGTCATGGTGGAGTGCGCGCTCGCCAAGATGCGGCTGGAGGAGTGGCCGTGCAAGACGGTCGTCACGATCGGCGACGTCGACGAAGCCCGCATGCAGCTGATTCTGGCGCACGGCGCTCCGATTGCAGCGGCCGCCGCGTCGGCGCGAACGCGCGTCGCGTTTGCCTTCCTGGGAAGCGAGCAGGTGCACGCCGCAGCGCTACGGCTGGTTCCCCGTTTGCTAGTGCTGGCAGACAAGCCGAAGCACCACCTTGCGCACAACGCGGAGGTGCTTCTACTCGCCGGTGCCGGCGAGGTGGCGTGGATGCGTCTCGCCAATCGGACCGGCACTCGCGAAGTGTGCGCATGCGACGACTCCGCTGCGGGCGAAGTGCTGTTGCGACCCACGCCCCTCGCCGGCGCGATGGGCCTCGCAGCACTCGAGCCGGACTGGAACGCGTACAACGCACAGCTGCTGCGCCTGCCCGCCGACGCAGACGACGCCGGCGTTCGCTCGGTCTGCATGCTTGTGAAGCTGGCGGCGCTGCTGCGGCTCACGATGGGGGCCGAGCGGCTTGCGCACTCGTTTGCGCTGGCGCACCCGGCGGTCGCCAGTCACACTGGCGTGGCGGCCCTCGCCGCCTTCCTCGCAGACTTTGACGGCCGCGTCGACTCTGCCATCGCGCGGGGCGAGGAGGGTGTGCACGCGGAGGCGGAAGCGTCGGCTGCCGTCGTCGCAATCCGGAGCGGCGAAGCGCGGCTCACCCGGCGAGGGCTGGCGGTTCGGGAGGCCGGTGAAGCATTGGTGTCGGCAATGCTTGCGTTTGCGCAGGAGCACGTTGCCGCCTACGTGGCGAGGGCAGACGTCGTGCGGCTGGTGCCGCAGGGCATCGACGCCGACGCCGACGCCGTGCCCGACTGGGACGGCGGCCTGTGGCTGCTCCCGAGCGGCACGGCGCGGGGAGAGATCGTGAACCGCGTCCCCTTCGGGGTCGACCGCGACTCGTTGCGCGTCAAGTGGCGCGGAATCGCGCCAGGCGGCGGCGAGGGCGGCGGCGAGGGCGGCGGCGAGGGCG
>MDTC01184167.1_pt1 | contig 11228 bp, 4 predicted proteins | sample 811181 | NCBI WGS metagenome assembly MDTC01 (sample SAMN05326644, study PRJNA326480) | marine metagenome | isolation source: seawater | place: Pacific Ocean: North | collected 2011 | reverse complement strand
TATTATTTAATGTTATAGATTGGAATTATTATGATGAATGTGAAGATGATGAAGATTCAGAAGAATATGAAGAGGCATCATTTGTTATAGAAGCTTTTGGTAAAACAAAAGAAGATAAATCAGTTTATTTAAAAATTACAGATTTCACGCCATATTTTTTTGTAGAGATTCCGAAGACATGGGAAGATAGATCAGTAAAAAAATTTATAGATTATATAACTAGTAAAGTATATGGAAAATATAAGTGTACGTTAATAAATTATGATGTAGTGAAGAAGCGTAAATTTTATGGATTTACAGCTGGAAAGAAGTTTAAATTTTTAAGATTAATATTTTCAACATTGGAGGGTATGAATAAATTTAAGTGGATATTTAATACGAAACATAAGATACCTGGATTATGTAATTATTTTGAGGAGTATAAGCCGTATGAGAGTAATTTTCCATCAATGTTAAGATTTATGCATATAAGAGATATAGATGCAAGTGGATGGATTAAGATTGATAAAGGAAAGTATAATAAATTATCGAGAAAGATGTTTAATACAGATATAGCGATTGAGTGTAAATTTAATAATATTGATAGGGAGGATACAAATGATATTAGTAAAATAAAAATTTTATCTTATGATTTAGAATGTACTAGTGAAGATGGAAATTTTCCTCAAGCAGACAGAAAAGGAGATGCAATAATTCAGATAGGATCTACTTTTAGTTATAATGGTGATGAGAATTGTTATTTTAAGCATATTATAACTTTAGGTAGTTGTGATGATATAGAGAATGCGGAAGTAGAGTGTTATGAAACAGAAGAGGAAGTAATATTAGCTTGGCAGAATTTAGTAATAAAGCATGATCCAGACATAATAACAGGTTGGAACATATATGGTTTTGATAATAAGTATATTCATGACAGGGCAGAATTTTTAGGAATAGATAATAAGTTTGGTAGATTTTCTAGAATTAAAAATAAGAAGTGTAATTTTGTAGATACACAATTATCTTCAAGTGCATTAGGTGATAATAAAATTAGATATTATAATGCATTTGGTAGAATTCAGATTGATTTAATGAAAGTAGTAATGAGAGATTATAAACTTGATTCTTTTAAATTAGATAAAGTTGCAGAAAATTTTTTACAAGGGAAGGTTATTAGTATTAAAGATAATGAGTTAGAATTAGATAATGTGAAAGATATTTTAGTAAATGGATATATTAAATTAATTGATTCAGATGATGAGCTTGTAGAAGACGGAGATAAATTTAAAATATTAAAAATAAAAAAGAATAAAGTTAAATTAGATCGAGTTCCTGATTGTGATAATAGTAAATTAGTATGGACAATGGCTAAGGACGATGTTAGTCCAAATGATATATTTAGATTACAGAAGGGTAGTTCTAGTGATAGAAAGATTATAGCACAATATTGTATTCAGGATTGTGCATTAGTAAATAAATTAATAGCTAGATTATGTGTAGTAATCAACAGTGTAGGAATGTCTAATGTTTGTTCGGTACCATTATCATATTTATTTTTACGTGGTCAGGGTATAAAAATTCATTCATTGGTAGCGAAGGAGTGTAGAAAGATGAATTATTTAATACCAGTGGTGAAGAAGAATAATGACGAGGTATCATTAGGTTATGAGGGAGCTACTGTTTTTACTCCAGATATTGGTTTTTATGAGAGACCTATATCAGTGGATGATTATAGTTCGTTATATCCAAGTTGTATGATTCAGAAGAATTTATCGCATGAAACGTTAGTAAATAATGATAAGTATGATAATTTAGATGATTATAAGTATTATAATTGTGAATTTAATAATGCGGATGGTAGTAAGACAAAATGTCGTTTTGCGAAGAATAAGAATGGTGATAAAGGTATAATGCCCATGATTTTAGATAAATTATTAGCTCAAAGAAAGTTTGTAAAAAAATTAATGAAAAATGAGAATGATTATTTTAAGAAATCTATTTATGATGGTTTACAATTAGCGTATAAAATCACTGCTAATTCTTTATATGGTCAGATTGGTTCTTCAGTTAGTCCTATTTATTGTAAAGAAATTGCTGCATCAACAACATCAACAGGAAGAGAGATGTTAGAGTTAGCGCGTGATTATGTAACAAATGTGTTTCCAGGAATAATAGAATCATTGTATGAAGGTTACAAGAATAATGATGAAGCTAGTGTGAAAAAGATATTAGAGGAGGAGTTAGTAGAAACATTACAGAATGAAGAGTATTATAATGAAGTGAGGGGTGTTATAACTAAAATATTAAGCAAGGTTAGTTGCAATATAGATGTAATTTATGGTGATACTGATAGTATATTTATAGATTGGGGGATGAAACAAGGAGATGAGTATTATAAAGGCAAAGATGTATTAGAATTTTCGATAGATTTAGGTAAGATAAGTGGTGATTTTATAAAAAGTAAGTTAGAGAGTCCTCAAGATTTAGAGTATGAAAAAACATTTTATCCATTTTGTATTTTAAGTAAAAAGCGTTATGTAGGGAACAAGTATGAGTTTGATGTGAACAAGTTTTCTCAAAACAGTATGGGAATTGTGTTAAAGAGACGTGATAATGCGAAAATTGTGAAAAAGATATTTGGTGGAATGGTTGACATATTATTAAATGAGATAGATGTGGATAAAGCAGTTAATTTTATTAAGTCATCAATAAGTGATTTATTAAAGGGTAAGTATCCATTGTATAATTTTATTACATCGAAGACATTAAAATCTCAGTATGCAGATAGGACAAGGTTAGCACACGTATGTTTAGCAGACAGGATGAAAGAAAGAGATCCAGGTAATGCTCCAGAGATTAATGAGAGAGTGCAGTATGTAGCGATAGTAGTGAATAAGAATGAGATAATAAGAAGAAAGGAGGATGAGTTTAGGGTTAAGATGAATAAGATTATAAATGATGAAATTAAGGAAGATAAAAAAATTAGAGGAGATAATATAGAAAAGATGATATTAAATTTATGTAAGTTAGATAATAGTAAAAAATTTTTAGAGGGTATAGATAAAGTAAAGAAGGATTTAATATTTAGTGTTAGTCAAAATAATACAGATAATATAAAAAATAGGATAAGAAGTGAGTGTGAGAGTTTATATAAGGGTCGTGTTTTGCAGGGTGATAGTATAGAGCATCCAGATTATATAAAGGAGAATAATTTGAGAGTAGATTATTTATTTTATTTAACGAACCAGATAATGAATCCAACAATCCAATTTTTAGAGTTATTAGTAAAAAATCCGAATGAAATTTTTAATGAGGCGATTAGTATGGAGAATAACAGAAGAGAGGGTAATCAGCCAATAACGAACTGGATAAATGTGAAAAGAAATAATAATACAAATTTAGTGATAAAAAAAACTCCAAGTAAAAATTTAGCAAAGTATTATTTAGGAGATGAAGATATTGATTTTGATAAATTAGGTGAGTTAGATGAAAAGAAGAAATCTAAAAATAATAAAAGTAAATTATATTTAGAATTATAATATATTAATTTAAATAACGTCTTCCGTTAACGGAATTAGCAGATACAACATTAACATCAGATTTATCAATAGAAACTAAGTTAATATCAGAAGTATTAATGGATGAAGAGTCAGCAACAAATGCAGATTTTGAAACAGATGTATCACTATTAATTACAAATTTTTGTGATAGTGAAGAACTAGTATTAGAAAATCCATATGCTTCAATAGAAGATCCAGTTTGTGAATCTACTTTATTACTTTTTTTTTTATTTTTACTGTAATCAGATAACGATAACATTTCTTCTAATGAACTAGTAGATGTAGAGCTAGATGATGATGAACTAGAACTACTATCATCAAAATCTTTACTAGATGACAATGATAAAGAACCACCATTTTGTTTACCACCATCCATAATTTTTTTATAAAGTTCAGTAGAGATAAAAGGGGATGAAGTAGCAGACTCAACAACATTATCATCATCTCCCATTGGAGAAGTAACACTATAATTTCCTTCTTCTGTTTCTCTCCATCCTAATGATCCAACTGTATCATTTTTATCTTCTGTTTCTCTCCAACCTAATGATTCAATAGTATCAATAAGTGATGTAATAACATTAGGTTTATTTTCAGGTTCGATAGTATCTTTCCATCCTAATGATTCTACAGTATCAAAAGGTACATCAGTATCTTTCCATCCTAATGATTCTACAGAATTAATTTCAGTATCAATTTTAGATTCAATTTTATTAAAGCTATTACCCATAAGTATATATATATATTTTAGAAAATAATTTTAAATATATTTATATATAAAAATAGAAGAAACTATATTTTTATTTATATTAATAATATATATATATGATAATACATGTTGCTGGTCCTACTGGTAGTGGAAAAACAACAATTGGTATGTATATAATAAAAAAATATCCTAATATTTTAGTTAAAGATTTAGATGATATACACAAAGATTTACCAATATTATTTAAAAATGAATTTAAAAAAATGGAAAAAAATGATTTCTATGAAAAGTATTTTCCTATAGGTATAAAAAACTATATAAATAAAAATGATAATAGGACAATTTTATTTGTTGGTTTTAATGGTACAACGAGCATGATGGGTATAAAATATGTTGATATTCCTGGAAAACATAAATTTTATATAGATGTTCCAGAGGAGGAGATATTAAAAAGAAGATTTTATAGACAGATAGATAGATATTATAATAATAAGGAGTTTTATTTTAATAAGACATTAAATGAGAAACCGTTATCAATAGATTTTGAAAAGTGGAGAGAGAAAATTAATTCAAATGATCTATCTTATTACAGGACGAGAAAGTATTTATTTTTAAATAATAAAGAAATTATTTTAGAGTTAGAGAGGATATTTAATAAATAATTTATATATATATTTTTATAAAAATTATTTAGTATATTATATGAGAGAAACTATATTAATTATTATATTTTTGTCGATAATGTGTTTATTCATAATAATACATAAGAATGAAGTTTCATTTGAGGAGACTTATTCAGGGGAAGAATATATAGTTAGAAATTTGGATGATAAAAAGGACGCAGCAGAGAAAATAGATGAGATAAAGAGAAGATTAAGAAAATTAATTAATTATATAGATGATTTATGTAAGAGAGATAATAGTAATAAGAAATTAAAATTTATAGAGGAGTACAATAATAATATAATAAGAAAATTTAACAATATAATATTTAGAGAGAATACAGAAAATTCTAAATTTACTAGTTATTCAATAAACAAGGGAGAGGAGATAGTATTTTGTTTAAGGTCAAGTGTGGATGGAAAATTGCATGATATAAATGAGTTAATGTATGTAGCGATTCATGAGTTAGCTCATGTAGGTTGTCCAGAGATAGGACATACTCCTTTATTTAAAAATATTAATATAGAGTTATTAAAACATGGAGTTAATTGTAATGTTTATATGTATAAAGATTATAATATGAATCCAGAGGAATATTGTGGTATAGAGTTAAATAATAATATTTTAAATTAAATTATATGTAATATATATATGAAAAATCCTATTAAATTAATATATAAATATAAAAATGTGAATAGAAGGATTCAATATCAATTGTTTATATTTGTTGGATTCAATATTCCAGAAAATATCAAAAAAATATTATTAAAAATAGAAAAATTAAATTTTTATGATAGTATTATGAAATTGGAGTTAAAAGAAATAGATGTATTAAATAAATATTATGATAATAATTGGTATAAAAAATTATTTACAAATGAACATTTACTACAAACAATAATCATATTAGATAAATCAGATAAAATAAAAAATGATATTAAAAAAAAAATGGGAGAAAAATGGCTAAATAATTTTTTAAAAAAAGAAATCATTAATGATAAAATTATGTATAATTACAAATATTTATATAGAAAAGAAATAATTGAAAAAAATAAAAAATTAAATCAAAACAAAAATCAAAAAGGTGGTAATGATGAAAATGAACCATATGATGATGAAACATTAAATGATAATTCAATAATAGATGAAAATTTAACATATGATGATAATGATGAGTTCGATATTGAGGAATTAGAAAACATGTATAGAAATGATGATATTGATTCAGATGCGGAGAACACTAAAAAATTAATTAATGAAATAGTAGTAGATAATAAAAAAAGTGTAAACAATTTAATAAAATTTCCAAATGATAAAGATAACTTAATGTATGATGATAGTTTAAATAATTTATTTGTAAAAAACTATGTATTTAGTCAATATATATTTGAGGATGATACAATAAAAAAGATTAAAGAAAAGATATGTGCAGCCATACAATTAAATAATATATTTAGTAAAAATAATAAAGATAATTGTTATTTAATACCAAGTAGTATATATTTATGGACAAAATATAATTATATTGATCATATTGATAAAAATTTAAAATTTGATAAAGTTATGTTAGGTCAAAAATGGATAAAAAAAAATAATTTACTAAATGTAAATATAGAACCAAATGATAATTTAAAAATTTATGAAGATTTAAGAGGTGATTTATTATATTTAAGACAAGATTTTAAAAAAATCGGTTCAAGAATAAAGAGAGAAGAGGATGAATTTAAATTGTTAGAGGATTATGAAAAATATATTGATAATAATGAAATTTATATGATAGATATTTATAATGATTTAGGATTAAATTATGAAATAGATGAAAAAAAAATAAAAAATTTATTTGATATTTACATAAGAATTTATTATAGTCATATTAATTCAGATAGTTTTAAACAAATTCTAAATTTTTTAAATACAGAAAATAGTAATTTAAGGAAGGATGAAATAAGTTTAATGAATAGTATATTTAACACAATAAATAACGATTTAATAGTTGAGAATGAAATAATAAAAACATTAGAAAATGTAGAATTAAATAAAACTAATATTTTTAAAAATAATTATATAACTCACACAGTTATTCATAGTTATATTATACATACTAATATTTTTAATTTTGATTATTTAGATTTACACAGAATATGGGATAATTTTGAAACTTCTGAGGATTATCCTTTTGTACAATATCAATTACATGATGGAAAATTTTTATATAAATTTTATACTAAAACACAAGAAAAAGATGAAAATGCAATAAAAGCAAAATGGTTTGAAAATAGTCCTTATGGTGTATCATTTAAAGTAAGAACTGATCAAAAAGGTGGTTCATTAAATAAATATTTAGCAATTAATTTATATGAAACTGGTAGATTAGAATATAAGATTCAATGGAAAGAGGATGATTTAGCAACTTTTGAAGATATACAAGAAACTTATAAATATATAATTAATATAATTAAAAAAATTAATTCAGAAAATATTAAAATTAAATTAGAAATACCTAAAGAAGACGATTTTAATTATGCATTTATAAATTCAATTCAAAAAGTAGAATTTGAGGGTACAAAAACAATAAATCACAATGATTTATCAGATTTTTGTAGAAATTTTTATCCTTTTATTTCATTAGTAATTGAACCTAGAAAAAGATCATCAGATAGTGGAAAAATAAGTACAACTAGTAAATATGGAACATATTTAAGATATAAAAGAGTTAGTAAATTTGAGAATGAAGCTAAAGTAAAACATAGAATAATTCATTTTATTAAAAATTATGAATATACAGAAATTTCATTAATCAAAGAAATAGCTAAACAATTTAATTTATCTGAGAAAAAATCAGCTGAATTAATTCAAGAAGTTAAAACTGAACATCCTGTAATTAAAAAATCAAGAAAAGAATTGAAGAAATTAGAAAGTGCTCCAAAAAATAATCATCCAGGAATAGATGTTAATATTCAAGGACGTTCAAGATTAAATTATAAAATAAGAATTTCAGGAGCTAGGAATAAAAATCAACTTAATAGAATTGTAACATTTATGAATAAATTAATATTTCTTTATATTGAAACTTATATTAATAAAAATAAAAAATATAGTGATTTAAAAGAAAAATTAAAAAGTTTATCAGATATAGCAAAAAGAAGAAATAAAGTAGAAGATGTTATTATGGTAGAAGATAAATTAGTTAAAGATGTAAAAAAATTAACTAAATTTGATTCAGATAGATTAGGATATAGACCAGATAAAGGAGAAAGTCATTGGACAAGATCATGTCAAAATAGTGGGAAAAAGAAAAGACAACCAAAGCAGCATTTTTTCAGTTCAATAAATGAGATGTTACAAAAAGGTTATAAATATAATGAAAAAACAAAATATTATGAAAGAAAAGTGAAAGATGGGAAAAAGGAAATAGTATTAAGAGCAGCTGAGTTATTTAATTCCAAAGATAAGGGTAACAATTTGTATTATGTATGTGATCCAGAGGAGAATGGTGAATATATGCATGTTGGATTTTTACAAAGGAGTAAAAATCCAAATGATTTATGTATGCCTTGTTGTTTTAAAAAAGATCCATTAGAATCAACTAATAAATCAAAGAAAGATTATTATTTAAAATGTATGAATAAGATAGATAAAATAGAGGAAGTAAAAAAAAATATAAAAACTGATAAAATTTACATATTACAAGATACAAATAAAATTCAGGAGGGTAGGTTTAGTTTTTTACCAGAAATATTAGATAAATTTTTAAATAAGGTAGATGATAATAATAATGTTCAAATAAAGAATCATTATTTAATAAAAACTTTACCATATTATTATTTTAAATTAGGAGTAAAAATATCAAATTATCAATTTCTTGAGTGTATTTCATCAATTTATGATAAAACAATTGATGAATTAATTGAAATTATAATAAATAATATTAATGATAATATTTTTATCAGTTTAAATTCTGGAGAAATTAAATTAATTTTTCAAAATATAGATAATTACAAAAAATATATAAAAGAATTTACAAATATAGAATTTAATTATATTTATGATATATTATCAAAACCTGGAATTTTAAGTAAAACTGGAATTAATTATTATATTTATGAAAAAGATGTTGAAGTTAAAAAAAGTACTTTTGAAAAGAAAGAGTTTTTTGATAATTTTATATTATTATGTAATAATATTGATGATAATATTTTTAAAAAAGACAATGATAGAGATAACATAATAATATTAAAAGACAAAAAAATATATTATCCAATATTCTTAATAGAAAAAAAAAATGATAAAATAAATGCTAATTTGAAAAAAATTTTTAAAATAAATGATTCAATTATTAAAAAAAGTAATAAATTTAATGATTTAACATGTAATGTAAATTTAAAAAATGATGAAACTAACAAAAATATAGTCTTTAGTTGTAAATATATTAATTATTTATTAAAAAATACAAAATTTAAAATTACAAAACAAATAATTGATAATAGATTTAAATGTAGATATATTATTATTAATAATGATATTTTATTACCAACTTTTCCTTCAGGAACATTACATGATGTAAAAACAGAATCATCAATTGATAAATATTTAAAAAATATTCAAGATACAATTTCAGATTTATTATTAATTAATAATGAAATTAATTTAAATTTAATTCCAATTGGATTCTTATATTCAAATGTTGATAATGACAAATTCAACTTTTTAGCATTTTTATTTGATAACGAAATTGAATTAAGAGTTAAATCTGAATTAATATCTGAAAGTAAAATAAAAGATATTTCTAAAAAATTTAATAAATCAATATTCATTAAAAAAAATATTTCTGAAGAAGAAATAATAAATAAATTTATTATGAATAACGAATTTCAAATTGATGATAGAATAAAAAATATAAAAAAAAAATTATTTGACAATGAAAGTTATGAACTTTTTAGATTAGAATTTAGTAATTTCTTAAATCATAATAATAGTATTAAAGAAAAAATTTCAAAAATTATCGAATCTAATAAATTTAGTAAAAATGATAAAAAAAAACTAATACAAAAAATTATTTATAAAAATATAAGTAAAAATATTTATGATGCATTACAAACAGGAGGTAATAATAAATTTATTAATGTTAATGATAATAAAATAGATCTTAACAATTATAAAATAAATAATAAAAGATTATTATGTAGTATTTATGAAAATAAAGATGACTGTAATTCAAATTATCATTGTAAATTTATTTCAAATAAATGTTTATTTAATATATCAACAAAAAAAACTATAAATTTTGTATCAAAAATAATAGATGAATTACTTTCAGATGAAATGAAATCAAAAGAATTATTAAAAGAGGATAATTACTTTATAAGTGATATAGTAGATCAAAATAATTATATAATCAGAGATAATGAAAAAATAATAAAGAGTAATAATCCTGATATAGAAAAAATATTAAGTCAATATTTTGGTAATATTCCTTATTCAAAAAATAAAAAAGGTATTTTTAAAAATATAAAAAATATAAATGAAGATATATTAGAAAATCAATTAGAAGAAATAGGTGATTATAAAATTCAAAATATTATCATGAATAATTATAGTATAATTAGAGCTTTTGTTAATTCATATTATTGGAAAAATAATGATTTAAAAACAGAAGAATTAAGAAACTTAAAGTATTTTAGTGAATTACAAACAAATTTAACAAATTATTTTATGGGAAAAATAATAGATTTTATAAATAATAAAATAAATAAAGAATATTTACAAAATACATTTAGTTATTTAAATTTTAATAATTTTGATTTAATTATAAATGATATGAATAATTTATTATTTAATGGACGAATAATATTATGTATTTTATCTAAAATTATTAATGAAACAATAGTTGTTTATGATAATTTCTTTAAAATAATTTATATTTGTAAGAATGGAAATTTAATTTATGATATTAAATATAATATTTTATCAGATTATAAAAATATTATTAAAGATAAAAATCATTTAGCAATATTATTTGAATATAATTTTAACTCTAATAATGTTAATAAAATCAAATCTATTTATTTTTAAACCTTATTTAAATTATTTCCTTACAAATATTAATGGGTAAAATATCCAAAAATAAAATCTTAGTTGAGCTAATAAATAATCAAATAGATGATGTTGATAATGAAAAAAAACTTGATGTAAAAAGTTTACAAAGAATTAGTAGAAATGTTGAAGATAGTTTATTTGGAGATAAATGTGTTTTCTGGCAAGGTTATATTACTTATATTCAAAGTACTGATGTTCATTATATTAACTTTTTTTTTAATGGT
>MDTC01271240.1_pt1 | contig 11229 bp, 9 predicted proteins | sample 811181 | NCBI WGS metagenome assembly MDTC01 (sample SAMN05326644, study PRJNA326480) | marine metagenome | isolation source: seawater | place: Pacific Ocean: North | collected 2011 | reverse complement strand
CTCCAGATGAAGATAGATCTGAGATTGTAAGAGTTATTGAACTAACAAACCTTACTAATAGTGGTGATGCACAAGGTATTCGTGTTAAGGTAACTCGTGGTGTTGACGGTACAACTGCTCAAACACACCCAGATAACCTACCAATCTTCAAACTTAATAAGAGTTCTGACGTAAGTTATCTTCTCACAAGTATTACCAATGTAGATACTCAGTTATCAACTGCTGAATTTGGTGGATCTCTATTAGTAGGTGACTTCCTCAGATTGAATGATGGAGAATATACAAAGGTCACTTCGATCGTTGCTTCTCTAACATCTATCAAGTCCCTGAAGGTTAATGATGGTGGTAATCCTGCTGTCCTAGCATTCAGTGTTGAATCTACTACTGGTAACACTTATATCAGAGGTAATACTGAAGTTCATGCAGACTTGACACTAGTTGGTTCTGCAACAACTGGAGATCAGATGTTCACCATTAACAATGGTGAGTCTTCTCCAACAACTGTATTTGATGTTGATAGTTCTGATGGTGACACTAGAATCCTTGGTGATCTAAATGTTGGTGCTGGATTCAACAAACTAACAGTTGATGCAGATAATGGTAACACAGTATTGAATGGTGGTGACTTTACCATCTTCGATAGTGCAGGAACTGGACAGAAACTGAAACTCACCAATAATACTGGTGATCTAACAATCTCTGGTCTATACACAAGCACTGCTACAACTGGTGTTAACACATTCGCTAGTGATCTTCGCCTGAATGGTGGTGATCTACAAGTCTACTCTGGTAATGATAAGAGATTCCAAGTTAATAACTCTGGAACGATTGATCTTGGTGGTGTTGACTATATGTTTGGTCCAACTGGTGCTAGACGCTGGGATTACTTCAATATCACATCTGGTGATGGTGGAATCTTACAAGCTAACATTAACCTATTCATCAATCCAAATGGTGATCTATATGTTAAACTGCCAACTAACCCAAGATCGGGTGATATGGTAAGATTCATTGATCTTGGTGGTAACTTGAAGTACGACTTGAAACTTGTAATTCGTGCAGCAACTGGTGTTGCTATCCAAGGTGACTCTACTAACATCGCTGCTTCTGTAACTGGTGTTGACCTTTCTAACCACAACGGTGGTGAGTTGATTGTAACTACACCAAATGCCGCACTTGGACTAGTATATGCAGGTGCTCTAAATAATAATGGACAGTCTTCGGGAGTCCCAAGTTCTGCCCAAGGTTGGTGGTTGATGGAAATCTAACACATGGCAAATTACGGCGCTTTAAAAACTATGAAAGCGGCAGCCATTGGCACTATCATGCCGTGGACTGGCGCTTTAACTAAAATCCCTGCAGGATGGTTGATTTGTAATGGAAATGAAGTTGAAGCAGGATCGTATCCCCTTTTAGCACAAGCAATTGGGGATACGTACGGTGGTGTTGGATTTACACCAGATGATTTCCCACTATATCAAAACCAAACAATTTTTTTACCAGATATTAGTCAGAAAGCATTAGCAGACTACGATACTGCATATTTTGGATCTGGTGCCATTGATGCAAACATTGATACTGCAGAAGCATCAGCATCTGTTGCTGGATTTATTGGAGCAAATACAGACAATGGTGTAAGGACTAATATCCCTGATGCATACACAGACATTGTTTTTAACTATACTCCAGAAAATGACTTCTCTGGAACTATTGAGGAGATGACATATAATCCTGGTTTTGGATCTAGGACAGTTTATACTGCACCTAGAAAATTAGGTAGAAGACATGTTCCTATTCATGGTCACCCAACAGAATTTGCTTCAATTATTGGTAATGACTCATCCAGACCTGGAGCAGGTGTCTCTTGTTCTAGGGAAGTTAATTACAATATTTTTAAGGCAGGAAGTGATGACTTCTTAGACGGAGCACAGGTTGATATTTCTATTGAAATGCCTTCTGGAACTGGAGTAGGTAATGGTTCGGATGGTGTTATTCTTGCAAACATCGATGCAGAAGCACCAGGACCAAACTTAAAACCAAGAAATGCTACATCACATGGTATTTCTAACTGGATTGGATCTGCAGATGCTCCTGATCCACCAGACCCATATGGATCACCAAATAATAGTCCAGCACATAATAGAAGATTCAATCAGTCAGATACTGCGCCATATGCTCTAGGTGGTGGAAACTTAGCTACAGAGCATATTAACTATGATGATGGTGATGCAAATACTGGTGATGGATCAAGTTCGGATCAACATAGACCATTTGAGGTATTTTTTAATCACTCTGGAGTTAGTTTCAATAAAACTACCCCAGGTGTAGGAGTTTTTGATACGATTGATGCACATGATCATGGAAGTTTCCAAGTTGATTTGGATAGAGAGAACTCAAGTTTGAGAATGCCAGGATTGATCTCTTTGAACAATATTACTGCAAATATTACTCCAAATAACCTTGATAGAGCACTAAATATCAATGTTAACCTAGCAACCCCCAAACTCATCGTTCTATACATCATCAGGGCATACTAATGGCAAATTACGCTGTTCAAAAAGCAAAATATGGCGGTGTTACTGGAACAATTCAGGTGTTTGTCAGTCAACTACCAGACGGAAATGATCCAAACGCAGGAGATTTTAGAGAAAAATTGCCTGCAGGATTTTTAAGGTGTGATGGTAGTATATTCAAGGCAGATTTATTTCCTGAACTTGCTAAAATTGTTGGAATCGGAGAAGATTGTAAGTTTGCAAAAGATCCTGAGAGTATTGGTGCTGATGAATTTCAACTACCAGACTTAGGATCAAAATATCTGGTTCCTGGAAATGCAACAGGAACTTATCTGTCAGAAAAACTTAGTGATGGTACTACTGCAAGAATTGGTGCCGAGTTTGATGTAAGATCAAACGTAGGTAGTTCTGAGACTATCACATATAGTGGTAATTTCACAATTGATGGTGACACTGGAGATATTGAAGGTGATCCTTTATACACAGCAGATGAATCAACATTCAGAGGAATTCTAACAGATAGAAACTTCCAAGGTCATGGACACTTGGCAAATCAGACAGTCATTAACTGCACTGGTAACTTTGAAGTTAGTACTGCTGTAGGACCAGAAAGAGCAGGAAATAGTCATAGTGGCAATAACTGCAGAGCATTTGGAGGCAATCAACTGTATTTTGTTGCTAGACCAGAGGGTTCTAATGCTACATCAGCATCACATGAACACACTATCCAACTTCCTAATGCTGGTGCTGATTACACACACAACTTACAGTATACATATCCAACAACAAATATTGGAGCACAGAACATTAGGACGACTGTAAACATCATCACTGAAGATGTTAAAACGTTCGATACAGCATTAGCTCCATACATTATGGTCGAATACATCATTAAATTCTAAAATGCCTACTCAGACTTATAATACTCCAGGACAATATACTCTGACTCTTCCAGCTCAAGTGGGAGAGTTTGATTTTGATGTCCGAGGAGCAGGTGGAGGTGGTAGTGGTTCTGATGCTGGATCTCCTGGTGCTAGTGGTGGTGCAGGAGCGAGACTTACTGGTAGTGGTCAGGTAAGTGCTGGAACCACGCTCGTCATCAACGTCGGTGGTGGTGGTGGCGGTGGTGCTAGTTCTCAAGGTGGCGCTCCAGGCGGGAGCGGTGGTACTAATGGTGGATCTCAGGGTTCAGGTGGTGGTGGTGGTCGAGCAGGAAATTCTGGATCCTCTGGTGGAGGTGGAGGAGGTGGAGCATGTTCTTTTATCTCTCTTCAATCAAGTGATAATTTAGTTGTCGCTGGTGGCGGTGGCGGTGCTGGTGGTGCAGGAAATGATGGTAGTGGTCCATCTGGTTTCCAATTTGGTGGTGATGGTGATGGAAATTGGAATAATGCACCAAATGGAAACGTTTCAGGTGGAGGAAATGCCTCTAACAATGGAGGAGACGGTGGCGCTGGAGGAGGCGGTGGTGGTGGCACCCCAGGTGGCGGCGCTGGTTTTACTCCTGGTAGTGACAGTGACGCAGGTGGCGGAGCTGGTGGTGGATCTTACAGAAATTCTACTTACATTACTAGCGTCACTAATCAGAGTGGTGGTAGATCTGCTGGCGGTGGACAATCAACTGCAGGATCCAATGGATCTGTTTCAATTACTTACACTGATAATGATGGAAACCCAAACCCAGTATCTAATTTCCCAACAATAACTAACGCTGATGTAAACACATCATATACAACTTCTAATACAGTAGCTGTTGCTGGAATTAATATCACTGTTCCTGCCAACTCTGTAAATGCTGCAATTATTAAAAACGGAACTAATGTAGGAAATTCTACGACAGTAGTTAATGGTGATAATTTAGGTCTTACAATGACCTCATCACCTAGTTTCTCCACAACTAGAACAGGGACTTTAATATTTGGAGAAACGGGATCAACTGTTACCGCAACGTGGAATGTTATTACAAAAGATCCACCAAATAATATCCCTAATCCATTTGATTTTACTGATGTAACAGAACAACCACTCAACACTTCAATTATCAGTAATAGTGTTACTATTAGTGGTCTTACTGAACAGGCAGATGTTAGTTGTTCTGCTCTAACTGGAGGACTGGCAAGTACTGTTACTCTAGTAATTAATGGAACCGACAGTGGATCCTCGACTGGAACTATTAACAATGGCGATACTCTACGATTAAATGTTACGTCAGCACCTACTGTAAACACAGTGACCACTGCATCAGTCACAGTGGGTGGAGGTGCAGCAGTCGATTGGTCTGTAACAACAATCCTTCAAGAAGATACTGCTCCAAATACTTTTAATTTTGTTGATGTTGATGGTGCTGCTGGTGGCACTCTGGTTGAGAGTAATGTGCAGACATTGACAGGATTCAATACTGCAGCATTGATTGCCATGTCACCAGATACAAATGGCATTCAAGTTAAAATTAATGGTGGTTCTTGGGTAACTCCAGGTCCATCTACAACTATTCTTCCTAATCAGACATTACAATTACGTGGGACAGCACCAGCTGCTGCAAACGGCACCATCAATACTACTGTATTAATTGGCACAGTTTCTACAGGACAAGTAACTGATACATGGAGAATTACTACTGGAGCTGCCAATGATACAACTCCAGACCAATTTACATTTAATGATAGAACTAATCAAGATGCAACTACTATTGTCTATAGTAATCAAGTATTCTTGAGTGGTATGACTGCATCAGCATCAATCAGTGTTACTTCTTCTGGAACAGGGACAGCAAAATCAATTAGTCTTGATGGTGGCACAAATTGGCAAGCAATTCCATATACAGGAACATTTGATCCATCAACTCAGAGTATGAGATTACGTTTGACCACTGGTGGTTATGGATCTAATGCAGCAAATATTGCAGTAACAGTTGGTGGTGTCTCTGATACATGGAGTGTAGGAACTCTTGCTTCACAACCAGTTGGACAAAATAAGTCTACATGGTATAATTCTACTCCAGGTACTAAACAGGACGGACTTGCTATTGGCACAATTATTCCTATCTTCAGAGATTCTCAGGGTAACTGGGGACAATTGGATGGAGAACTAGATTCTAGATACCCAGGATTTAGAGAGTGTGATGGAACATCTTTGAATGCAGAAGATTATCCAGATTTATTTGAAGTTATTGGCAACAGATATGGTGGATCTGCTTCTAAGAGTATTAATGGAGTAACCACAACATATACTGGTTCTTTCCAACTTCCTAATATCAGAAACAGAAGATTGTTTGGAACAGGAAATGTTGATGGTAACCAAGGTGGATCTCCATTAGCACCAACTAGAGTAGGACCATCAGGAACTGGAACTGGATCTGCTAATACTGTTGGATCTGTTGGTGGTGACTGGTTTATCGATACAGTCGATGCTGGTGGTAACCTACCACTAGAACAGGTTGAAGGAACTGGCAACACTGGAACTTCAGGACAATTCTATGCACTAGGAAATATTGAAACAACAGGATATGAGGGAGTTAAATCTAATGTAATTACTTTCAACGTCGCTGGTAATATCAATGCTACATGTGGTCCTCTCATTGAGACCATTGTAGAAACACCAGGACATATTCACCAAGCATTGAGTGGAACGGTTCTTAACACAACCACAGGTTTGATGGCATGGGGATCTAGAGGTACATTAACAAATGGAACTAGATTAAACACCAATGATACATCCAACCTACTACCAGGAGGTCCTACTGCTCCTAACTCAGGACTAGGTGGACCAGGATTTACTGCTACTGTAAGTTATACTAACTATTGGGCGTCTCCTAAGGATGGTAGTCTACAATTACAGAATAACAGTGGTAACCAATTGGGTGCTATTGACGTTCTTGCAACTACAGCAAGCACCAGAATTTATTCTCCAGAAGGTGGTTTGAAGACTCATAACCATTATCTGTCAACTACAGAATATGGAGATTCTGCTAATGCTTATGGTTGGGGTAATATCAATGGACCAGGAACAAAAACTTCAGGATTAGGTGGAGCTAATGATGGCACAGTTGAGGTGGCATTTACACACACTGAACTAGGTGCTCGTGTCAATAGAGGTAAATTTGAATTGTCAACTGCTAAGGCATTGATTCCTGATGTTGTTTTAAGACCTAATGTAACCATCCCTCTCGTGCAACCGTTTTTCAGAGTAAAGTATCTAATTAAGGCATACTAAATATTATTATCGGATTTATAGATTATGCAACCAATTAAACCTCTTGAGTTGATGAAAGATCCAAATCTCACCAAGAGTGAGTTTAAGGATTTTGTTGGTGTGTGGGAAAACTTTATGCCTGCATATCTCTGTGAGAAGATCATCAATCATTTTGAGCATGAACTAGGAAACTCATCCATCGTTGACGGTAAGATGATGGATGGAGAACAGCAATTTGGATCACAAGGAAAGTTAGGTCGTGATGACTTATCTCTTCTACTCAATATCACTAGTACAGAACTAGCAGGAGCTGTAAATCAGTATTTACAAGCAACTGTAATGCATTACATTGACAAATACTCTCAGTTGCAATCTTGTAGGTTATTTTCTACAGACTTAAAACTACAGAAAACAGAACCAGAGGGTGGATATCATGTATGGCACTATGAATCTAGTGACTACTCTCACTGTAACAGAGAGTTAGTATGGATTCTCTATCTTAATGATATGCCAGAAAATGAGGGAGAGACAGAGTTTTTACATCAACGTCGTCGTATTAGACCAACACAAGGAACTATTACTATCTGGCCAGCAGGTTTGACACACGTTCATCGTGGACTAACAGTTTATTCTCAGGATAAATATATACTGACAGGATGGTATCTGCAATCTCCAAGGTAAAATGACACAAGAGTACATCAACAGGAAAGACGCCACCTTTAAGAATACTATCTTAGAGGTAAATATGGCGGAGCAACTAGCAGTTTTGCATAACTACACTGCTGCTAAAATTGATGATGCCGTTTGGACGGAGAAAGTCCTTCCAAAGTTGAACCCTCAATGGCATATTGCTGGTAAAGATGAAATCGAGTATTTCATTTATTATACTGATGGCAGTTATATCTGTCAAAAGAGAAGATTGAGAACAGATAGTGAAAATAATTCACAATATTGGAAGACATATTGGTATGAGGACGCTACTCCTGCACAGTCAAAGGAAGTTTACGAATTATTCTCTGCTCTTTTCACGTTAACAAAAGAAGAGAGAAGAACTAATTGGGTCAAAGAATCTAAGAAACTCTTTGATTATCAGTATTATTATGAAGCAAAGTGGAGAAAGATGAGAATGCAGATTGATGAAATGCTTCTGTATTCTGATTGGAGAATGCTTGCTGATTATGAAGAAGAGTTTGAGGGAGAACTAGAACTCTGGAAGACTTGGAGAAAGAGATTAAGAGCATTACTACCAGACCTTGATACTTTCGAGAGCAACTACAAAGCATTTGAGCATGTATCAAAGACAAAGTATCCTCTTGATCCTAACATGTATGTTAAAAAGTATCCTAATAGAGATGTAGAATACTTGTCAACTGACGATCAATTTGATAAACTAGACTTTAATGTCTCTACAGACTTTGTTTCTAAGAACATCATGAATATCTCTGACTTTGTTAACAATTACAATCAAGAAGATATTGTAGTGACACAGAAAGCATATGAGTTGATGAATGAACTAGAATTATTCAACTACTTCCCTGCTTTAGATAAGACACTAGTCAAACCAGAGTCTGCTCTGACACCAGAAGAACAAAACAACCCATCTACTAGCGAAACAGATAACAACAACTACGCATAATACATTATGGTCTATATTATTGATCTCCTTGAGAGAATGCATGTGAATGCTATTAATGATTTTTATGAATTTTGTTTATTTGTAGACGGTTCTGTATCTGGATCAAGTGATAAGAATGGCAAATGGAACGAAGAACTTCGTGATAGTACTCATGAGGGATCTTTGATTCAATATGTTGATAGTGCAATTAAAAAGAACGACAAGTTCAATTATATGTTTTTACCTAGGGCAACTACTTTCCCTAGGTTTTTGCGTTACAGAGAGGGAATGCACTATGCATTTCACAATGACTTTTATCAAATAAACGAATTAAGAACAGACTATAGTATCTCAATCTTCCTGAATTCACCTGATGAGTATGAAGGTGGTGAGTTAGTATTCAGACAAGGTAATATGGATACAGAATATAAACTGGAACCAGGACAGGCAATCATTTATCCTACTGGATTGATGCATAAAGTTAATCCAGTCACATCTGGTGAACGTAGAGTTTGTGTGTTCTGGTTAGAATCTATTATCAGTGATAGCAGAATTAGAGAAACTCTGGTAGAATATGCTGATACACTTCTTAGAAATGGTGAAGCACTTCAACCCTTCATTGGTGAACTAGAGAAGACTCGTTATCGTTTGATTAGAAATTATGCACAATTCTGAGATAGTAAAGAATCCGTTCACTGCTGATGCTCTGCAGGTATACAAACCAGTATTTTCTATTGAAGAACTAGAAACCATGTCAAGGTATCTAGAGAGACCAATGTGGAGATATGGTCATATCAGTAGTACTAGACATAACACTCCTCCATTCTGGAGTATGTCACTGCATGATAATAAGTTCTTTACTGAAGATCTTCTAAATAAAATACAGGAATTAACTGGTGACGAACTCCAAGTTATAACTTGTTATGCCAACGGATCAACATATGGTCTAGGAGGTCAACCACATCAGGATGCTCATGATGAATATGGTAGAACTTTTCTACTATATGCCAATACAACGTGGGATGTGAGATGGAATGGTAAGACAACATTCCTATTTGATCAAGGTCCTGAATTTGTATATCCAGAATTGAACAAAGCGGTGTATTTCCCAGGACTTATTCCGCACTTTTCTGAAGAACCTGCCAGAACATTTGGTGGATTAAGAAAAACCGTCGCTTGGAAACTAAGATTAAAATGAGAGATCACTTCAAAGGAACTAATATATTTGATCTTGGCACAGAAGAGAAAATCTCTTATGCTAAGGTTATTCCATACAAGTATGCAACGATTGCATCTCCTTTAGTAGCTGATGCATGTGTAGATCCACTGAAAACATTTGCATCGAAGTTTACAAATCCTGCTGAACAGTTTGCTGGGTTGAAAACATATACCAGTGTTGATGGTTCTGAACTATATGGTTATGAGATCACCCTTAACAATATCCCTTACGTTGGATTTGAACCATTTGATGGTTTATATGGTGATGAACCAGCAGAATTAAAGTCTCTTAGAGAAAGAGGTGTGCCTATTGTAGTTCACTCTGTATACTTTACTGCTGATGGTAACATCAAATACTTTGGTGTAAAGATTCAAACTAAAGATTTACCAACTGTAAGTGAATTTGCCAATAGAGATGGTTTTGAAAAGATCAGATCATCTGTCATCAGTCATAGAGGTATCTTCCCAGGCAAGTATTGGTTTGATCTAACTGATAGTTCCAAATTCTCACTCTCTGTTATTGATGGTGTTCCTATTCAGATTGCATCTCATGATGTATATGCTGGTAGAGATGAAGTATATTATAGAAAACAAAAGACAGCATTGTATGCACAACTATTGAGTGATAAGGTAATTACTCAGGATGAGCATGATTACATTCTCACTTCATCTCCTAGAATGCAACAAACTATGCTAAAATTCCTTTGGGATGGAAACACTATCGTAAAGAGAGAACTTGATAGTGTATGTGTACATGAGTATGAAGACATCTAATGGCAACTACGATCTTTGAGTATAATATTAAGTTACCTGATGAAATTGTAGATCGTATTATAAAAGATACAGATAATCTATCATTGCAATCTGCAAAGGTTCATCGTCCTGATACTCTCAAGGACGGTAACATGCCTAGCAGGAGGAACTCTTACTGTGCTTATTTTAATACTGATGACTCTTGGATAGGAGCATTCATATGGTATTACGTGATGAAAGCAAATCGTCAAAACTTTTTGTATGACATCACATGTTATGATGGCGAAAACATTCAGTATACCGTGTATGAAGAGGGACAGTTCTATGGTTGGCACCCAGATCAACACTTATATACAGAATTCACACCAAAGTTTAAACCTAGTTCAAAATACTCTGAGTTAGATAAACACGTTCAACAACAGTGTGAGTATACTAGGAAACTATCATTCTCTCTACAGTTATCACACCCAGATGAATATGAGGGTGGAGAGTTACAATTTCTTGACGCTGGATTATTGAGAGAAGCACCAAAGGAACGTGGTCAGTTAATTATATTTGATAGTAGAGTATTGCATAGGGTTCGTAAAGTCAAGTCTGGCACGAGGAAATCAATCGTAGGATGGGTCGTTGGTCCACGCTGGAAATAACTTGACAACCCCTGCTACCTGTGCTATTCTTGCAAAGCGTCGGTTGAACACCCTTGCTTGAATTTTGTTATGAACTTCCCTATGAGGAACTTGATTTTACAGATAATGACACTCGCCCGCTCTATCGGATCGGAAGAGGGGAACAAGGGGTTCTACTGGTGCGCCCTTATACTAACGACATTTGTGCTCATTGGCGTTTTGTAGATGAACCTACTGCTCGCGACTCTTCTGCTAAGATATACCAAATGTTCCTTGGATTTAAAACCCAAAGAGACTTCATTGGTATGGACAT
>MDTC01129834.1_pt1 | contig 11232 bp, 9 predicted proteins | sample 811181 | NCBI WGS metagenome assembly MDTC01 (sample SAMN05326644, study PRJNA326480) | marine metagenome | isolation source: seawater | place: Pacific Ocean: North | collected 2011 | reverse complement strand
TCCTGAAATAAGTTTAAAAGAGATGTGTAAAGAAATGGTTGCAAATGATTTGAATCAAGCCAGACAACAAATAATTTTAAACAAAAATGGTTATCCCACATAAGCAATGAAAATACTATACAGCAAGATGATTGAAGAAAATCTAAGATACTTTCTTGTGATATATTTCAAAGCAGAGGATTGAATTTGGACCTCTCTTTACTTCAGGTGTACAAAAAAATATGGCATCATGTATCACAAGTAAGGCGACTGCAATTAGTAGGTTTGATATTTTTAATGATTCTTACTTCACTTTTTGAAGCATTAAGTCTTGGTGCTCTTGTTCCTTTTATAGGAATTCTAACCTCTCCTGAAAAAATTACCTCAATTAGCTTTATAACTGAAATAATTCCAATTAATTTAATGCTGATAGATAAGTCTTCAATTCAGTTTTACATAACTTTGATTTTTACTTCTTGTATTTTTATTGCTGGATCTTTGAGAATTGCTCTACTTTATTATCAAATAAAAATATCTCATTTATTAGGAGTTGAGTTTGGAGTGAAAGTTTTTTCATCTATATTGTCGATGGAATATAAAGATCACACTTCTTCACATACTAGTGAATTGATTGTTGCAGTATCTAAAGCTCAAGAGATAATTCCATATCTATTACAACCTACACTGATAATTATAAGTTCATTAATGATGTTTTTTTCAATTTTTTTTACTCTGTTATTAATAAATAAATCTATAACACTCACCACAGTACTAATTTTTATTACTATTTATTTGCTCATTATAAAAATATTTAAAAAAAATATTCAAAATAACAGCACGACATTATCGAGACAAAGTGTCAAGTCAATGAAGGTGCTTAGTGAGGGGCTTGGAGGAATTAGAGACATAATTTTAGATAGATCTCACAAGTATTTTATTTCAATGTTCGAAAATTCTACATTTAAAGTTCAAAAAGCAAATGCTAATATGCAAATTTTAAATGGATCTCCAAGATTTATTCTTGAAACATTTGGGATTATTATTATTTCTTTGCTTGCTTTTTTTTCATTACGTCAAGGCTCTAATATGATTGATATAATCCCAACTATTGGCGCATTAGCATTGGGGGCTCAAAAATTATTACCCTTAATCCAGCAAATATACTCAGCATTAACAAGCATACTTGGTAACAAATCAAGTATTTCAGATGCAGTAAAAAGGTTTAATCGTGACCCTAATGCTTATTATTCGAAAAAAATAAAACTACGAGCTTTAAATTTTCAAACTAGCATAGAGCTTAAAAACATTAGTTTTAGATTTTCTAATGAAGCACCATGGATATTAAAAAATGCATCCTTAAAAATTAAAAAAGGATCAAGAATTGGTATTGTTGGTAAAACTGGGGGTGGAAAGAGTACAACTCTAGATTTAATTATGTGTCTCATTAAACCTCAGGAAGGTTCTATCACGGTCGATGGAAAGAATATTAATAATGGCAATCAAAGTGGATGGCATTCTATGATTTCTCATGTCCCGCAAGCTATTTTTCTCTCTGATGCATCAGTTAGAGAAAATATTGCATTTGGGGTAACTCCTAAAGATATTGATGATGAGTTAGTTGTTAAATGTGCGGCTGATGCAAAACTATCAAACGTAATAAAAGAAATGAAAAATGGGTATTACAGTAAAATTGGTGAAAGGGGAGTTCGGTTGTCAGGTGGCCAAAGGCAGCGCTTGGCAATTGCAAGAGCTTTATATAAAAAATCATCAGTAATAATTTTTGATGAAGCAACAAGCGCTCTAGATAACGAAACAGAGAAGCAAGTAATGGAGTCAGTATATTCAATCGATAAGAGTATTACTATTATTATAGTTGCACATAGAATTTCAACTCTTAAGGGATGTGATCAAGTATATAAGATTGATAATGCATCAATTTCATTAGTACAAAAAGAAATTTAAAATTTATTTTTAACGGAATTAAAATGAAAAAAATATGTTTAATTGTTTCGGAACAGAATCTAGCAACACAACTAGAAATTGGAATTTATTATAAAAGAAAAGGATTTAAAGTTCATTTTATTGTTGCAGACCGCCTTAATTGTTTTTCGTTAGAAGAAGCTAAGATTAATAAAATTTTTAAGTCTTTCAAGTTTGAAAATAGTTTTTATCTTTTAAATTCTGCCGAAAATGAGTTAGTTAAAAAATGGGATGGAAAAATTCTGAAAGAAGATGTTAATTGGTCTAAGCTTTATACATTTGAAAAAAAATATTTAAAAAATATAGGAATTCAACGATTAGCAAGATGTGATTATGCAATCATTAATGATTATTATGATCATTACATAAATCCATTTCCTAAAGATTTTAACTTGAGGATGAAGTATGTTGAGGAGTGCATTGAAGAGGTAATTTCGGTTATTAAAAAGCTAAAAGGTTATGTCTTCATTTCATTAACTGACACAGGTCTTAAGCCATTATTGATTCATTTAATAGCGACATATCACAAGAATAAATCTTATTGTCTTGCAAGCACAAGGATTGCAGATAAATGGATGCTTTTTGATTCATATACTATTGGACCTTCAAGCGAAATGGCTAAATGGATGAACGCAGTCTCTGATAATGATGCAGAATCTGCTTTAAAAATATTTCGTAAAAAGTTAGATGCCGGTGAGCAGATGTACCCATCGCACAATAAAACTATAAAATTATCAAAACAATCAGATTTAAAGACTATTATTAATTATTATTTTTGGATTGTTAAACATTTTTTAGTTCTAAAATTTAAAAAGAAAAATAACAACCAAAAAGTTTTAAACTTATTTTTCCCCTCACTTAAAACATCAATTATCTACATAACAGAAAATTTTTTACGAAAGAAGTTTTATGACAGAAATAAGCTTTTGAATTCTAAGCTAGATGTGAAAAAAAAGTATTTATATTATAGTTTGCATACAATGCCAGAAAATCATTTAGTCTTGCATAATGATATTTTAGACGAGCTTGAGTTAATTAAATATATATTGCTTAAATTACCAGTATCATATTTTTTAGTTGTAAAGCTACCGCCTAAGATGCGAATGATAACAGGTGGATTTTCTAAGAAAAATAGATTTTTTAAGGAGTTAATAAAGTTAAATCGAGTAATAGTTGTAAATCCAAATGAACCAAGCCTTGGCATTATAAAGAATTCACAAGGAGTTATTTGTATTGGAGGAACAGCACTTCTGGAGGCTAGAATTTTTGGTAGACCAGCTTACCGCATTGGTTATCCGGAATTTTCTTGTATTAGTTCTATTAAAGATGTGGGTGAAATTAATGGATTAATAAACCCTGAAGATAAAATTGATAATTTGGATGTAGGAAAATATATTAAGAGTTGCTTAACTCATAGTGTACATTATGATCCAACAATTGCTTATCCAATTTATAGCTCATTCGTTAGTAAATTTAAATATAAAAAAGAGGATAAGATGAAACATGACTCAATGGTAATTGAAATATGCAAATACCTTGATAAAAGGTTGGGATATAGTTAAGTTATTTAGTTACATAATTTGATAGTAGCATCTCTAATCTATTTACTTCATTTTAATAAAATTTTTTGATTGCATATTTTAAGGATGAAATATTGTAATATCGTAGTCGATATTTATATAGTCTACAAAAAAGATAATTATCGTCATATTCACATGCTTAAAGAAGGAAAACGAGATGATTTGGGAAAATAAGGATCTTAAAAATATATTGTTTAAGGGATTTAATCTTTTAGATCATATAAAAAAAAATAATATTGCTGAGCTTGTTGGGGTTGATGTAGATGATTATGGTGATTTAACAAAAAAGCAAATCAAAGATCCATCTCAAAATGTAAATCCTGATCTTCTTGAAGCATTTACTCCAGAATTAGACGATCTAAGCAAGCTTCATTGGCTTGTATTAAATCGCCATGTTACAACGATTTTGGAATTTGGTTTAGGGAAATCAACTATTATTTTTAATGATGCTTTAAAAAGAAATAAAATAACTGATGAGAAATTCGTTACCACAAATCTTCGAAGGAATAATCCATATGAATGTCATTCTATTGATAATTATGAGAAATGGATAAAAGAAGTACAAAATAAAAATAACCTTGAGAGAGTTTTTTACTGTAAAGCAAATCTTGAAATGGGAACTTTTAATGGACGTGCCTGCACATACTACAATCCAATACCTAATATTTGCCCAGATTTTATATATTTAGATGGACCTGATCAATTTTCTCCTACTGGGAACATTAGGGGAGTAACGACAAATCATAAAGATAGAATGCCAATGGCTGCAGATATTTTAGTTTTTGAGCATTTTTTAACACCTGGGACTCTTTTAGTAACTGATGGACGTACAGCTAATGCTCGCTTTCTTAAGGAAAATCTCCAGAGAGCTTGGTGTTACTGTCATGACCCCTCTGCTGATCAACACTATTTTGAATTACTTGAGGAGCCTCTTGGTATTTATAACTCAAGGCAAATAAATTTTTGCTTAGGTAGTCCATACTTTGATCGTTTGGAAAAAGCTAAGTTTGGATAAGATTACAATAGAAATTCTAAAAAAGTTTAATAAAATTTTTTATTTTTGAAATGACGAATTGTATTTTTTTATAAAAATTTTAAAGTAATATGTTTGCTTTATTTAATTATTAATTTATTTGATTGATGGAAAGGTATAATTAAAAATTTACAAATAAGATGCTCTAAGGCAAATAATTGAACTATTCAACAAAGTATAAAAAAGATATTGATAGCGGAGGTTTTGAGAAAAATCTTATTCACTATCGTCGCCGTCACATTATAAGCATTTTTAATAAGTTAGACTCTAAAAATATTGTTGAGATTGGGTGTGGAACGCAACCTATTTTCTGTTGGTATAATAATTTTAAAAAGATAACAATTATAGAAAGAAGCCAAGAATTTTGTGATATGGCAATTTCCCTTTTAGATGATCAATATAGTGAAAAAACTAATAATATTTCAATTATAAATAATTCATTTGAAGAATGTCGGAGTTTGGACAAATATGTTGATTTTATATTATTAAGTAGCATCTTACATGAAGTTGATAGTCCAAAATTTTTTATGAATCACTTAAAGTCACTTTTAAAAGGTGGAGAGTATATTTATATAAATGTCCCTAATGCAAATTCTTTGCATAGGCGTATAGCGCTTGAGGCTGGAATAATTAAAAAACAGAACGAGGTTTCTAGTAGGGGATTATTTTTCAAGACAATGCGTGTTTTTTCTATTGATGATTTAAAAGATTTATCTATTTCTTGTGGCTTTACTGTTGTTGACTTCGGAACTCTGGGCCTTAAACCTTTTACTCATGGGCAGATGGATAATATCATCAATGATTCATATTGTGATTCAGAGCCTCTTATAGAGGCACTTTTTAATTCAGATAATATTGTTCCGGGGATGGGTTCGGAAATCTGGATGTTACTTAAGGCAAATAATAAATAATTATGTTAAAAGCATCGTTAATAAATCTTGAAAAGTATTTTGATGATCGTGGTGATATTATAATTTTTGAGAAAGGTTTAAATCTTCATTTTGATGTAAAAAGAGTTTATCTTATTAAGGGGGTCCCAAAAAATAAAGAAAGAGGCCATCATGCCCATCGAAAATTAAAACAACTCCTTGTTCCATTGTGTGGGTCGGTTACGATAGATCTTTCAGATAACAGCGGTTCTGAATCTTATATACTTGACAGCCCTGATGATGGATTATTTATTTATGGACCAACCTGGAGAGTCCTTAAGAATTTTTCAAGTGATTGTATTTTAATGGTTCTTGCCTCAGAAGATTTTGATCCAGACGATTACATTGATAATTACTCTAGTTTTTTAAAAGAATTTTCAGCATGATTAAATTTTTAGATTTAGCTTGGCAAACTCGGAATGTTAAGAATCTTAAATCATCAATCGATAGAGTTTTAAATTCAGGAATTTATATTGGAGGAAAGGAGGTAGAAGAATTTGAATCAAAATTTTCTTTTTACACCAATTCCTCATATTGTCATGGTGTAAGTAATGGGCAAGACGCATTAAGACTTTCTTTACTTGCTGCTGGTATTAAATCTGGTGACGAAGTAATAGTTCCTTCATATACTTTTATTGCAACTTGGTTAGCAGTTTCTTCCATTGGGGCCATAATTGTTCCTGTTGATGTTCATTCAACTGATTTATCTATTAATGCACAATTGATAAAGAAGGCAATTACTCGCAAAACAAAAGCTATAATCCCCGTTTTTATTTTTGGTAAAGTTTGTAGGGATATTGATGAAATTATTAAAATCTCTAATGAGAAGAATTTATTTTTACTTTTTGATGCTGCACAGGCATCAGGTGCAAGCTTTATAAGAGATATAAATCAGAAAATTATAAAAAAAACTGCTATGGCATGGAGTTTTTATCCTGGCAAAAATCTTGGGGCTATTGGCGATGCAGGCGCTGTCACAACAAATTGTCCCTCAATTGCCAATCAAATAAGCATTCTTAGGAACTATGGTTCTAAAATAAAATATGAACATCTAGAAAAAGGGCTGAACAATAGAATGGATCCAATACAAGCTGCGTTATTGAGTGAAAAATTAAATTGTCTAGATAGGTGGAATAAAAAAAGAATTAAGCAAGCTTTGACTTATGAAGGTATTAAAAGTAAATATTTAAATACTTTAATAGGATTTCATCATTCAAATAAAACAAACTGGCATCTATATGTCATTCAAACTGATTATCGTGCAGAATTGGCTAAATATTTATTTGAAAACGGCGTGCAGACAGGTATGCATTATCCAGTGCCACCTTATTTGCAGCCATGCTATGATGACCTTTCTCTAGACAAGTCATCCTATATTATTTCATCAGCAGCCAGTGAAAGAATTTTAAGTCTTCCAATAGGACCTCACCTTACAATAAAAAATATAAAAAAAATTGTAGATCTTATCAATTTATTTAAGCCCAAAAAAAGTATTGAGTAAGTTAATCCATACAGTAATTGTGGTTTCATATAATCATGAAAAATTTATTAGTAAAGCTCTTGATTCTGTTCTTCTGGGATCGCGTAGTGCGGATCAAATAATTATTGTTGATGATTGTTCGACTGACTCAACATTCAAAATAATAAAAAAATATCAAAAATGTTATCCTAATATCATTGATGCCATTCAAAATTCCAAGAATTTAGGAGTCTTTGAGAATCTTAATAAAGCATATGATCTTGCAATAAAAGGCAATATTATTTCATTTCTAGGTGGGGATGACTTTTATGATCAATCTTTATTATCCGAAATTGAAACAACCCTCAGTAAGTCAAAAATTAATCCTGAAAAAGATAGTTTTATTACTCTTCCAAATGTAGCTAACTTATTTGTTGATGGATCGATTGAGAAATTAGAAAATGTTATTTTTATGGATTCTAATAAATCAACACCACTACAATTAGCATTAAGAGGAAAGCTTTACAGTATGCATGTTGGAATTAGTATTTGTCTTTTTCGTAACTGGGCTAGATTTCCAAAAAATGCTATGAGAGATGTGGGTCTGTACGCTGATTTACCACATTATCTTTTTAATATTCAAGCATGTAAATTATTTATACCCATTAAATTTGCAACCACATACCATAGAGTTGGGGTTGGAGCTACTTCACGCTCACATTTTTTAAAACCCCAGGAGAGCAGGTACAGAGCCTTAATGATAATTAAAGAAAAATTTGGTGAGAAATTAGATTTATCGGATAAGGTTTACATTAGCTTTAATATGGCTATTGATTCTGTTTATTTTTCTAAAAGTCTTTTTGGGTTAATGATGTCTCTTACACTTCTCCCAATCGGTATATTATTAGACAAAGTTGATAGAATGCAGTATTTTGAAACCATTAAAAAACTTTTGACCGATGCTAGTAAAAAAGCTCTGTCATATATACAAAATATTTTCTTTACAAAATAAAATGTCAAAACAAAAGCTTATTAAATTAAAAAGTAATCTAAGAATTCAGCCACTATTTTCGGGTTTTTCTATGCAATTGGACCATTTGCACCCAGTATTTTCTTCACCGAGATTATTTATTAAGGATTTACCTTATATTTCTTCAAATATTGAAGCTTTTGATCGATGGTATTTGAAACAAAGCAATAACTTTAAAACATCTTATAAGGAGCATAAGGCATTTAATAAGTGTTGGAATATTTTTTTGGATAATCTAGCTACGCAAAAAGGGTTTTGTTTGGACTTACACTATAAAAATGTTCCAACTAAACTTAATGGAATAATAGAACTTTTTTATACCGGATTAAATAAACCGTCATATAAATTAAATAGCCTTGTTTATAGAAATGATTCTATTAAAAATCTTCATTCAATTATTTTAACTGATGCCGAAGCAATACCTAACTGGCATTATTGGTGGGGAGACGTAACCAGTAGGTTTGAAATTAAAAGGCCACTAGATCATTTGTCATGCACTTCTTTAATAGATCTCATTTTAACTCCATTAGATTTTAATTTGGCTCATGAAAAGTTATCTATGGATATGGATCGAGAAGTTCTTGAATTTTTAACTGAGGATTATAACGCTAAGCCAACATCTAAGGCGGCTATCAATGATATGGAGATTGATTTACTTTATATAAATCATGCAACTATAATATTTAAAAGAGGTGATGTTTCAATAGTTGTCGACCCTTTATTGAATTTCTTTGATAAAAAAAATGCCAATAACTTTTATGATTACATCCCCAAAAAAATTGATTATGTATTAATAACACATTCACACTATGATCATATAGATTTACCAACTTTACTTACACTAAGGAATAGAATTGGAAAAATACTTTTACCTAAATCTTCTGAAATTGATTGTGATTTTAGCATTAGAAAAACATTAGAACCTTATTTTCCTGATCGGCTTATTGAGATTGACTCATTTGACCAATTAAGTTTAAGATCTGATTTAAAAATTACTTCTTTACCATTTCAAGGAGAACATTCAGATTTGATAAGCTCCAAAGCTACTTGGCTTTTATCAGTAGCTGGTAAAAATTTATGGTTTGGTGCAGATTGTAGATCTCTCGATATTAATTTATTTAAATTTATTCGAGAAAAATATGGTCAGATTGATGTAATGTTTGTGGGTACTGTTTCTGAGGGAAGTCCATTAAGTAGATCCTATCCACATCTTTCTAAGCCTCTAAATAAAGAGAATGATAATAGCAGAACTACAAGAGGCGCAGGGCATAAGGAAATCTATGAATTGATTATTGCGCTTAATCCTAAAAGTGTTTATATTTATGCACTTGGTTACGAAGATTGGTTTAAATATTTCATGGGTGATCCTGTTCATAAATATCGAGATGAATTTATCAAATTAAAAAAAATGTTAGATGGAAAAAATAAAAAGTTAAAAAATCTTCGTTTCTTAGTTGGCCCACAAAAAATTAATGTGTAGATTAATTTGTCTATAATTTCTTTAAATAAAAGTGATTTTTTCAAAAACTTTAAGAAATTTTCGAGTGTATTTCTAAGTAAAGAGCATCTTGATCTTCATATAGAAGAAAATAAGGATTGTATTTATTTAGTTAACTCGAATAATAGTCTAGGCATTTTTTTGAGAATTTTTCAAGATGAAGCACGAAATCCTTATGCTGCTCCATTTGGAGGGATCTTAACTAAAGATAATAGAACAGAGTGGTCTAAAATAAATGAATTTATATTAGATCTTATTTCTTATCTCGCTGATGTTGGTATAAAAAAGCTTTATTTATCGCTTCCTGCACCTTTCTATGGTTCTAATTCATCAACTAAAATTATCAATTCTTTATTTCTTGGAAAATTTACAATTAAATTTACTCCAGAAATTAACAGTCATATTTCATTAAGTAATTACGATGAAGTAAGTTACTCAAAAAATATAAAAGAAATTATTCGTAAAACTTTAAGACATAAACTATCAATTAAAGAAGTATATGATGAAGCTGAAAAATTAACTGCCTATAAAATTGTAAAAGAAAATAGAATCAGCAAGTCGAGGAATATGTCAATTTCATACAATCGTCTAAGATCTTTAGATACTCTTTGCTGTACACGATATTTCATTGTTAAAAATTCTAAATCAGAACCAGTGGCATCTGCAATTACTTTTAGGACAGCTGAAAATATTATTTATGCTCAATTTTGGGGCGATAACTTAATTGGGCGTGAGTTAAATGCCATGGATTTCCTTTGTGTGAATATGGTCCAGTTATTTAAAAAAGAAGGTTGGTTAATTTTTGATTTAGGAATATCTTCAGAAAATGGAATACCTAATAGTGGACTTCTAAGATTTAAGGAATCACATCTTTTTGATTCGACCTTAAGATTTTCTATTGATATTTCTATAGATTAACAATCTATGTTTAAAATAAATAAAAATATAAAAAACAAAAGTAAAGAGCCAAGAACATTTTTCTCTGTATCATTAAAAGATAATGTTTCCTCACTCTGTATTTCAATTCCTAAAATACTCAAATTTTATCCACATGCGAAATATTTTTTAATATGTAGGCAGGTTGATAAAGATTTTTTTCATTCAAAATTACCTAAAAATAATAGAATTATATTTATTAGTGAGGAAAGTTTGATCTCTTATGTTAATTTTACAATTTTATTTAAAAAAATATCTAAAACATCAAAAATTTCAAGAGGTACAACTAGTAAACATCTATCATGGTATTATCAACAAGCCTTAAAATTAACTTTTGTTCTCAATGAGCAAAATTCAAAAAGTTTTTTTCCAGCTGTTATGTTTGATGCAGATAGTATTCTTTTAAAAAAAATAGATTTTTTTTCAGATATAAATAATTCAATTTTGTATGGGTCACTTTCAGAAAGACATTGTGATTACTTTAAATCATTAGACGTTTTATTTAAACATTATAATTATCCCACTCTTGGATTTACTACTCAATTTTTTTCAACAACATACAGTGAAATGAAAGTATTAAAAACACAAATGAAAAAAAAATATTTGAAATATGGAAAAATTAAAATTGAAGATTTAGTCACATATGTAATTTTGGAATCAACTCTTATTGCCCATGGAAAATTAAATGGATCTAAATTTAGTGAGCAAGAGTTGGTAGGGGTATCGAATACTTTAAATTCAATACACAAAAAACAAATTCCAATTATTTCCTTTAGAAGTTGGGTTTTATTTGGTATTGTAACCTCTT
>MDTC01091355.1_pt1 | contig 11232 bp, 15 predicted proteins | sample 811181 | NCBI WGS metagenome assembly MDTC01 (sample SAMN05326644, study PRJNA326480) | marine metagenome | isolation source: seawater | place: Pacific Ocean: North | collected 2011 | reverse complement strand
TTTAACTACTCTATTCATTGTTCCAACTCCTTTGCTACGAACGCTGCTTCTCGAATTGCTTCTCTTGCTGATGCGGTAATTGATGCGGCTAAATCTACATCAGCCCAACCAAAGCCTTGAAAGGCAACAATGCCATAGAATGAAGCCATTAATCTCTTAGTAGCCATTTGGTTGTTATACCATTTTCGGTATTCATTGTCGTCCCCGGCGTCACGCGCGGCTCGCATACGTCGCTTATATTCATTTCGCAAGTCTTTGAGAGTTAGAACCGAACGAGGCAAAAGCCCCAACGTATCTGTTTTATAGTAGTGAATATCTTCCTCGATGACCGGAGAGAAATCACGCGGCGTTTTTATGTTCACCTTCAATTCAGTCGGTTCTTCAGATTTAGTTTCCCATGAAATATTTCTTGCAATCATCATAGAAGGGTATAGCCCTGCAAAGTCGAAAGCGGCTACATTAAGATGTAATCCATACGTTCCTTCTGATGTTGGTTCATAAATCATAGCGCCATCATATTTCTGACGCTCTTCTGGCTTAACACCCGTTGGTGCTTTCCATGAAGCGTTACGCATAAAGTAGATTGAACCCATGTGGGATGCGAAAAAACATGCATCGAATGGGGCAATAAGAAGTCTTTGTAAGGACAGAATGGCCTCACTACAAAAGTTAGTTTCATCAATCTTACGCAAGATTTCAACGTCAACGAGTGCGTATTGAAGATAGTGGTATGTATCTTCTAGCCAAGCACGATTATAGAAATCATCACCTTCGAACTTAGATTCCCAAGATTTACCTTCACCAAACAAAAGGTTTGAAACATAGTCCAACCTAAGAGAAGGCAACGTTCCTCGCTGAGAATCGTTCCATTGTCGCTCAAAGGCAACGTCTAAGTTAAGAGTTATGCGCCCCTTGATAGGCTGAGAAATTGGTGAGAACCCTTTCTCTCCTTTGACGTATTCATACCCACCCTTACGGCTCTTAACTCCATCCACGGTGTAAATGGGACTGAGCAAATGAGGATTTAAGTCATTAGCACACATACGTTTCAGAAGCACAGGTAAATCGAACTTAAGACCAAACCATGCAATAAGCATATCAGGGTCTTGTTCAATCATAGTTTGAGTAAAGTTTTCAAGCATTTCTTTCTCAGAAGAAAATACATACATCTCATTTTCATAGCCTTTAATCTCAGGAATTCCAAAGTCTTCCTTTTCTTCTGGAAACCAAGTCCAAAGATAGAAAGTCTCTGTAAAGTTATCATAAAGACTAATCGCAGTAATTACGTCCTTATATTCTCCACTAGGCATCCACTCCATATCCCAATACCATTTTCGCATTTTATACTCAGGCATTTCTTTCATTTCGTCAACACAATAACGGAAATGATATTGAACATCTGCTTCCCAAGTTTTAGAGAAACTCTCCTTTGCTCGATAAATATCATTAGACTTATCAACAAATACCTTCTTAAGAGATACTCCGTCAAGACTAACTGCATTGGTCTTTTCGAACTCAAACTCTCGTGATAGAGTCCTAGATACCTTATACTCTCTAGGTTCAGGGTGGGTATCTGCAACATAAAAATATGGGCTAAATTCAACTAACTCAGTTTTTCTTTCGCCATTCTCTCGCCATGATTTGTAAATATGTCTTCCTGTTGCTGCTTTACAGATAATCATTTAAACACCTTGATGTGGAGCCTTAACGAGTCTTCGGTCATCAGCAATGATAACTAAAGGTGCATCGTCTAGCACATAAAAAGTCAGTAATTGGTCTTTCTTGAAAAACTTATGGAGCGGACCACTATACTCCAAAGTGGCGGGGTCGCCTGTTCTAAACGCAGGTTCCACAGTTTGTGAAAACTTCGATTCTGTGGACATTTGTGAAGAGAAGATAAGGGAGTCTTCCTTAAAGGCAATCTTATAGATTCCTTCTTTCACTAGTTCACATGAAGTAATCACGTCACTAAATTCATTTGAAGTCAGCACAAAGGCTCCTTCAAAGTTTGCCTTACCAAATGACGGAAGTTTTTCCGGGTCTAAGGTATAGGGAACTTCAGATAGTCTTTCACCCATTCGAGTGATTGCATCCATCTGAGGCCATTCGGTAATTCTAGGTAGTGATGCTTGACGACCTTCGCTTTTAATAACCATGTAGTCATTAAATTCAAGTCTTACATCACCATCAAAACGTTTTAGGAAAGAGATGAAGCCATCTGACTTTCCAATATAGCCACCGGATGATTCCACTTCGGCATCAATACTGATATTCACAATAAACGTATTGTTACCAGACCAGAGGTTAATCTTTCCATCTTTTGCAGACATATAGAAAATATCTTCAAGACTACCAGACTTTAATCCACCTCTGGAATTATACTTGCCCTTTACCTGAAGATTTTCTAAAGCATCTTTTAATTCATTAGCATTAACATTCAATTTCAAATTAATTCACCACTTATAAAACATTACCAAATTAGTGCTTTGGCTCATATTATAGATTTCTTGCATTAGACGCCCGTAAGAACTTGGCTTGCTTTCTCCATCCATAGGATGTTTTCCTTTCTTATCGTTCAATTTTAGTTTTCGCATCATCCTACTGTGAGAATAATTTTCGTTTCTAGCAATTTTGACAAAAGCATCAATAAATCTTGAATTTTTTGCGAAAGGAACAAATGTAGAAATATCTGCCAACTGTCCAATAAGGTTGAATCCAAATTCTGTATCATCTGCTACCATTTCACCCTTCTTGAATTTAGAGAGACTACAAGTAGTAAAAATTCTAATAAGAGCAGTATAGTTTAAACCGCTTTGTTCTCTAATATCTTTTAAGAAAGAATAATGCTTAGAGACTACACTATCATCACTTTCGCTATAATAGTTCGCATAATCTTCAAGCGACCAATTCTTTTGAAGTGTGTTCAAATCAATAATCACCTCAACACTATCTCTTGGGACAACAATTGCAGGAATTACATATCCTAGTTCCTTAGCCGCAGTATAACGATGTTGACCATCAATTACGTAATGCTTTCTTTTACTTTTCATTACAGTAATAGCAGTTAAAACGCCCCATTCTTTCATGCTTCGCTTTAGTTTCTCTACTGATTGACGATTTACATTCCTGTTTCCAGAAATAAAATGCATTTTATCGTTTGGCTTAATTTCAATTAGATTATATTTAACTTTCAAATCTTCCCCTCCTTTAATTCAGGAATGCCGTTCCAAATAATGTTTGGTGGTGTTCCCTGTCTCGTAGTAAATTGCGTCCCAACGAGATTACCGTTGGTTCGACTTCCGACTAACTCGGCAATATAGTGAATTTCACCCTTTACCCTTTTACGGTAACAATGAATTTCTTGTTCAAGTTTTCCGCCCCAATCACGCCACTTTGGTTGAACACCAACGGGTGAGTTATCAACGTATTTTTCTGCTTCGTGTGTAATGAAGATTACATCACACGGAAGATGATAAATTGCCATCATCAAATGCTCGAAGGTCTTATTTCGCGCACCATATTGGAAAGGCATAATCTTTGTGACCACAGTAGGATTAGGATTGACCTTCAAAATACAGGATTCAAACCAAGAGTCCACGCCATCAATAACAAAGATTGGGTTTTCTCCTTCATCAATCTTCTCACGAACATACTTGATAAAGTCGTGAGAGTTCTTTTCAGAAAGAGTAATGTCGGTTACGTTTTCCTTGTTCTTTTCAATAGGACAATACACAGTAATTCTATCTGTTGCATCGTGATGTTCAATCCAAGTGGACTGAACACCCATGTCCCAATCTAAAACATAAATTGGACGTTCAGGAAAGTCAAGAGCAATACCCGTCTTTCCGGTCTTTGGTTCTCCCCAAATACCCAAAACCATGCGGGACTTCTTATCCTCCATCTGTTTTGCTTTATGTGCTTCAAGTCTATCTTTAAATGACCCTGTTGCTGCTTCTGTGTTTTTCCTATCAGAAAGTCCCATGACTACCACCAATTTCAAATTCTTCGACATTTAAATTCTTGCCGTGGATGTCTCCCCAAATATTGAGGATTTCTGCGACTTCTTTCTGTCCGTCTGCTTTATATCTGCATTCTTTTGAGCCAATATGGAACTTAATCCAATATTCGCCTGTTTTCTTTTCGTTTTCTCTGAACGTGATGAAGTCAACATTGAATAGGTCAACAACAAAATTGTTCGGATGTAAAAAATATCTGTTTTCTTTAATCATTATTTATTCCCCCAGAGGGAAGGGCCTTGCACCCTAATGAGCGTCATTCGACCGCCACGCTTACACGGTAGTTTAAATCAGAACCATTCGTAGGCTTCTTCCACAACAGGGGAAGCCTCAACGACTGAACCCTTACGCTCAATTACATAAAGGCCAGAAGCATTGATGGTTGCAGGTTCGGTTTCACCATCAACAGTTCGTTGTGAAGTATTGCCGATAACAATAACGGATGAACCGATACCGAAATCAATTTCCATATGTTCTGGAATCCAGCAAGTAACCACACCGTTTCCTTCATAATCGAACTCAGCGTTAAGGTCAGTAATATTCAGAATCCGATTTCCGTTAGAAGTTGGAGTCATATTCATATTACAGACCACACCATCAGTTACGATGAAGCGTTGGTTATATGGCCTTTGCAGATTTTCTACATGCTTTCGGTCAAGGTCCACAAGAGACACAACATTGTTCTTCAAAGAATCAACAAGGAAGTCTTCGACGTTGAAGTTAGACATATCGCGGTAATCAGAATTATCTGGAGCCAACGAACTGTTCAAAATAAGACTGTTTAGAGTCGTATCGGTCATTCCATAAAGATTACCGTTCTCGTTCGGGATAGCGAGGAAGTGGACCCATTCAAACGTATTTGGTGCAAACTCCAAACAGGGAGTTCGCTTATACGAGAATGGGCGGATTTCCATTTCGCCACCATCAATAGAACCATAAAAGATTCCTTGACGACGGTATTCTTCAGTAGCAAGGGGTCTGCCGAAACCCTTGTTTTCAGCACCGTTCATGTATCGTTCGGTATCATCGAGAGGAATATAGTATTGTCCATCATTTCCTTCTTCTGCACCCGGATGAAGATTCGTCATAATCTTCTCTTGATATTCACCCTTTTTATACGTTGAAACAGTCCACTTACCAAGTGCGTTTTGAGTCGCAACTGCAACAATACCCTTTTCTAGAGCATTATCTACATCACGATTATATTCTTCCTTGGCCTTACGACGCTTCCAAGCGAGAGTATCGCGTGGTGCTTCAAGACCGACAAAGAAACCAAAACACTTCTTAACGAGAGAATCCCCGCCAGAATTACTTGGTCGCTTCTGAGAACGCCGGTGTTGCATAACGAAACTACGATAAAGAGCCAAACCCAGAGGGTCAGTCAATTCATAGCCGTTCTCAATACAGATGTTCTCATATTTTTGTTCTGCTTCTTCTTGCGTCATCCCAATATATTGCAGGGAATCTGCGATTTCTTTTTTAGTTTTTTCATTCATTTTATTCACCTTTAGGTAATTTTTTTGTTTTATACTTGTCCAACCATCCACGAAAGTAATACCTTCGGAGTCATAGTTGTGGACCGCCATTCTGCTTCGCCAATTGCTCTTAGGAACTTAAACTTGATTTTTGGTTCAAGAGTTTTGTTGTTGATTACTGCGTCGTGTAAGCCAATACAAATTTCCTTGATTGACCTACCTTGAACTAATAATTTCTGCAAATGCAGAAGAGCGGAATTTTTATTTGTTAATAGTAATTCGAGTCCTTCAGAATATTCTTCCAGACCAATTTCAATTTGTTTTTGAAGTGAGGTATTACTTGCCTTAGCCGCTTGGACTTCGGTAATCGCCCTCCTTAAGTCCAAGGAGCCACCGGCTATAAAGGACGACAATTCATCTTCAGTAAAACGCTCGACTTCCTCTTTTCTCAGAATAGTTTGAAGAACTTCAAGAATTACTTCGTGGCTCAAAGGATTGAACCTGTAATTTGCACACCTACTTTGAAGTGCAAAGATAATTTTATTTCTATCGTTACAGGTAATAATGAAACGAATATTCGAGGAATACCTTTCCATGATTCGCTTAAGAGCGTTCTGTGCATCTGAAGTCATCCCATCCATTTCATCAAGTAACATAATGCGGAAAGGAACGTCACCAATGGTTCCACTTTGCGCCACAGATTTAATAGTGGTCCTTACAGTTTCTAGCCGTCGGTCATCAGACGCATTCACTTCAATGAAGTTATCTCGAAAAGCATCTCCAAGCATTGTCTTTGCTAAAGCGATTCCTGCCGCAGTTTTACCATTACCGGGATTACCGAACAATAATGCGTTAGGCATATTACGTTCTTCAACCCAAGACTTAGCATCCATTGTGAAGTGTTCTTGTCCGACAATATCGTTTAAATTATTTGGTCTATATTTTTCTGTCCATAGCATTTCATTCATCCCCATTAATTTTCATTGTCATTCCTTCAAGAATAATCATAGGAAAACTTTTTTCCATGATATTTTCCGCCACCTCTTCTGTAAGAATCCAATACTCGCCATCCATTTTAGGAAATTCCACAGTAAAGGAGCGAATAAAAGTGTTTGAATCGAAATCACCAACAGTCCCTTTACCCTGTTCCATAAAAATTTGTTTTAAACAATCTTTAATAGTTTCAGAGTCTTCTTGATTAGAATGAAATAGGCCTCCATCTGCGTGAGAGGGTTCCATCATAAAAATAAAATCCCAACCATTTACTAGGGTTCCTTCCCAAAGATACTTTCCTTCCTTTTCTACACTAAATACTAATTTTTTATCTTCAATCATTTTAATTCCTCCATTCATCTCTCACAGTCCAAAGAAACCTTCTGTTCTTCGGTCTATTAATATCTTCAGGAACACACCTGAGTTTCTTTTCATAGTCGCATTTTGCTAGAACATTTGAAGTTACCCGCGTTGACTTTGGTAGCCAACCTTTAGGCATCTTAAATCTCAGCATAGTTGTTAAAGTTGAAGTTGGAAGTGGCCTACCTTCTTCTAAGATAATTTCCACACAACCGTCAACAATCAATTTATTTCGTTTCTGATGTTTTCTAATTTGCATAATAATCACATAAATTTATCTAGCGTCCCTGTATCATAACGAACAGGGTCCGTCTTCTTTCGTCGTTTCTTTTCGCCAATCTTCAGCATACGACACTCTGAATTGTTTAGTTTTGTTTTTACCCAATTTTTGAAGTCTTCATCTTTGAGTAACTGTCTCAAGACTCTTTCATCCTTTACTCCTAGTTTTCTACAGATGTAAGGAATCTTAGAATAATTGAATCTTTGAGGAAAGTTCATTCTTCCAACATGGCCTCCTTCGTGAGCATAGGCAAGCATTTCCCAGAAGTAATTGCTTGACCACCTACGTTTAACATAACCATCCACAAAGATAAGTCTATTCGGATGCATGTTCTGGCTCAACCAAGAAAGAATCTGAGTATCTGAATGAGCATTAAACTTGAGTTTATGCATCACTTCATCTCTATCACGGTTCTTTAAAAACTCCATACACAGACTAAAAACATCCATGTCGCTCTTAACAGGTTCTTCAGAATTAGGTGCAATAGAAAGAATCTGATTGGCTAAGTGATTAGTTCTTCCTGCTCTTTTAATCTGACACATAACTTTGATTTCTTTAGGGACGGATTTTTCATTGATTGAAGTCAATACTACCTGCCCTCGATAGTTTCGAAGGATATATAGAATGTCTTCTTTGTTTGGCTTATGATGAACATCTTCGATAATAATCCCATCCTCTTTCGGATGAGAACCGATATTCTTTGTGTCCACTTCATTAGCGAACATTAACATAGGATTCTCGCAGAAGGTTTTCGCCTTCATACTTTTTCCATATCCGGGCTTGCCCGTAACTAAAATTGGTCTTATTGTTTTTGTATTAGTCAGCCCCATTCCAATTCTCTCCCATTTTAATTCTAAATAATTCTTCGATTCCTTCTAATTTAAGATGCTCTCCATTTGAAACTAACGATACTGCTTCTCTAAACGATTTCCACTCTTGCTTCGAATCTGGTAACTCTGGAGAAACAATCTCACACAGTTTATACAGATTCTTAATGCCACCGATTCTTAAAATCGGTCTTGGTCTAGTCTTATGTTCGCTTTGTTTAAAGACTGAATCAATGTCGTGCTGAAGTAGGCTTCTCTTAATACCTAAGAGAAATTGTTCGGAATCAGAACGCAAATTTACTCTTAGTCTAACTCTATAACCGATATTGGAAGAATCAACTCTTTCGATTGAAACTTCAGTCTTAGCCAAACTGAGGAAGATACCTTCGAGATTTTCTTGACTAAACATTATCGTTCACCTTCGCCATCCCAAGATATTCGCCTCTTAGTCTTAAGAATTCTAGTCCTTCCAATACCGTGCTTTCGACCATCTCTTCCAAATCAGAATAGTCTCCCGGAAAAATAAAACATAAATTGATTCCTTGATAGGTTCCTAATGCCTTTGCTAGTTCTTCATCCACTTCATCATGCACTAGAGCAAATTCACCATTCTTACTTAGAAACAATAACCTAACTGTTAAACCCTTAGAAAGCAACATCATTTCTTCTTCTGTTAGTTTAAAGAACACCATAAAAGAAAAAGACGTTACGTTATCATATTTTTCTAGCCATTCAGTAACTAAGGGTTCTGAATACATTAGATTCCGTCCTTAATGTAGTCATCGTGGCTTAGGTAGACATAATCTGGTGCGCTTTCTGGAATTGGGACATGTTGAATGTGTCTCGGTTCAATTCTTTTATGATTGTGAAACTCGGCTTTTAATTCTGCTTGGCTCAATAATGCTTCACAGATACCTTCTAACTGTTCATGTAGCCACATAATTGCATTCTTTGAAACCTGCATATCAGTATTTTCTGCAATAATCTTTCTAATGTTGACCTTTGATGAAAGTTTCCTTGTCGGAATCGCAGTTACGGTCACAGGCTCAGGGACGATAAGGTTTCCGTCTTCAGCGAAATAAGGGACCAACCTAGCCAACATCTTACGAGGTCGCCCTTTATACGTTTCGACGTTCTGAAGATGTGCGATTTGTTCCTCAATACGCATCACTTGGTAAGTCTTACCGTCAATTAATGTAAATTGTCCTTCTTTAATCATTTTTAACACCTGCTTGCTTTAAACAGTTCTTTACTGCTTCAAAATCTGCTTCGCTATCCAAAAGAAACATAGCCGTTTGAATAATCGCATCAAGACGAACCTCACGATTAGAGGTAGTAATGGGCCTACGAGTTCTCATCTTCATAGTTCTAAGCATTACTTTTTCTGTATTGATAGTTGTAGAATCCGGCGTAATTTTAGTTCTTTGTTCGTGTAACTTCCTAAGCACAATATAGCCAGATTTTAGTCTCTTCTTATGTAAGTTAAGTGCCTTTGATAATTCGTGCTTTCGAAGGTCGCCAATACGGCTGACAGAATTATCATTCCAAACAAAGTAATTGTAGTTTTTATTTTTTGTATCCATTTAAATCATCCTCTCAACATCTTCTTCTGTATTCACATCTTGTGCAAATTTATCATCTCTGATTCTAGTTACTCTAGGGAATCTTAGTCCGATGTTTCCATCAGAATCCCTAGTCACTACATCTGCACTTACCTGCAAAACTACGCGAGGTAAGACAGAGTAAATATTACCCTTAAAACTTTCAACATTCTTTCTAAGAGAATTGGTTAGATTAACAAGGTCAGAATCAGAAAAACCTGTTCCTACCCAACCAATAGGAGAATAGCCATCATCTGACTTAACTCCCATTTCAAATCGCCCAAAGACACCGGCTCTTTTTCCTTCACCATATGATGCTGAAATAATCACAACATCTAAATCAATTCGTGGAGGCTTGTGTTTAGCCCAAGAAATAGAACGCTTTCCGGGCTGATATTCGGCATCGGCATCTTTTACGATGATACCTTCAAACCCTGCATTAATCGCTTCATGGTAAAAAGCGATTGCATCACCCTCAATTTGTCGGCAGGCTTGGTTAGGTAACTTCTTCATAACTTCAAGCCTATGAGTGTAAGGAAGGCCCAACACGGCCTCGCCGTCCATCTTCAAACAATCAAAGATTACCCATGTTACAGGGCATCTCCTGACCGCTTCTGCGTGGTCTTTGGAATGAACACGGGTTCCTAATCGTTGATGTGGAGCAGGTGAACCGTCACCATGAATCGGGTAAATTTCACCATCAAAGATTGAGTTATCACAATCATAGCCACGAATGATTTCGACAATATCCGAATATTGGTTAGTTACAATTTTACCCTTTCGATTGAAGATGATAACATTATCACCTTTCTTATGGATTTGATATCTGTTACCATCGTATTTATAATCAACGATTCTATTCTTCGGCCATTTATTTAGAGGGACCGCTTTCGCCAACATAGGTGCAACAAATGTTCCGTGATTTAGAATCATAGGAGGTTCCATTCCGCCCATGTAGTATTCACAAACATTAGAAATACTGTTGAAGTTAGTGTGCTTCTTTACTTCAGATTGTGTCTTCTTAAAATGCTTTGCGAGCATCTTTACAACATTACCTGAGTTGATTCCATTACGAGGTGTGCGTAGCCAATATCGAATAAACCACTTTCGCTCGATAGCAGAGAGGGAAATAATTAGGTCATTGATTGCCCTATTAGAATCCGAGTTGATTCCCGAACAATCGGTTCCTAACATTCTGAGAACAGTTGCTACAGAGGTTCCTGTTTCTGAATCTGCTGAAGTGTCTAGATAATAAACAACATCACCTAAGTCTTCATAAACTACCATATCTCCATCAATTTCTTCTTCGTGTAAATCAAAGGTCTTAGCCATCCACTTCTTTGCTCTTGATAGACCAATGTTGTTTGAAGGGTATTCTAAAGCGAGAATAGCAAGAACACTACTCTTATCTTCAAAATTCTCCAGAGCCTTCGAAATCATTGAGATTTGTCTGCTTGGTAGGGCTTGGTCCGTTGCTTCCAACAGATTGCTCATCATTTTCCATGTCATCAAAATTCACCTCTTTATTTACTGTATAAATTAAATTCTTAATATCGTCCGAAATCGTTGTATAGTCTTTCGGTTCGGTATCTTCCGCCACAAAAAACCAATGTAGGAATTTTGCAACCTTGACCCATTCATTCTTCTTCATCTTGCGATACATCATCACGTCCCCCTAAT
>MDTC01279097.1_pt1 | contig 11233 bp, 8 predicted proteins | sample 811181 | NCBI WGS metagenome assembly MDTC01 (sample SAMN05326644, study PRJNA326480) | marine metagenome | isolation source: seawater | place: Pacific Ocean: North | collected 2011 | reverse complement strand
TCCTGGGCGAGGCGGGCAGCAACACCGCGCTGTCGGCGGCCCCGGTGGTCGAGGTCCCCGACGATCCGATGATGTTCATCGATCCCGAGGGCGAGCTCGAGCCGCGCACCATCTCGGTCAAGACCGAGGACGGCAACACCGCCGACCTCACCATCCGCAGCACCGACGCGTGGAAGGGCAACCTCGATGCTGACGTCGTGCTGGTCGAGTTCGCCGACCTGGAGTGCGGCTACTGCAAGCGGGCCAGCTCGGAGCTGACCCGGCTGTACCAGGCCTACGGCGATCGCGTGCTGTTCGTGTTCAAGCACTTCCCGATGAACAACCAGTGCAACCCGGGCGTGAAGTCGCGCAAGCACCGGGACGCCTGCAACGCGTCCCTTGGCGCCATGTGCGCCCAGGAGCAGGGTCGGTTCTGGGCCTTCCACGACCTGGCCTTCAAGAACCAGCACGCGCTGGAGCCCGACGCGCTGACCGACTACGCCGGCGCGCTCGACCTCGACGTCGACGCCTGGCGGCGCTGTGTGACCAGCGCCGCGACCTCGGAGCGGCTGAACGCCAGCGGCCAGGACGGTGCGGCGGTCGATGTGCACGGTACTCCGCGGATCTTCATCGACGGCACCCTGTACCGGTCCGGCACCTCGGCGCTGCAGCTCGCGGCGGCGCTCGACGCGGCGCTCGGGGTGAAGGGGCAGGAGGCGCAGGAGCGTCGGGCCGCGCTGGCGGGCAGCGATCGCCTGCCGGTGGAGCCCATCGCCGCCGACGTGCCCGAGATGACCGAGATCAGCTACGGCGGGCAGACCTTCCTGATCGACACCTTCGAGTCCAGCCTGACCGAGGGCAAGGCGCACTCGGGCAAGCACGAGATCCCGGCGCTGCGCATGTCCTGGTACGCGGCGAAGGACGCCTGCGAGGCCGTGGGCAAGCGCATGTGCACCGAGCAGGAGTGGGTGAGCGCGTGCCAGGGTGCCCAGGCCGTCGATGACGACGGTGACGGCGCGTTCGCCGATGACCGCATCGAGGGCACCGCCTACCCCTACGGCGATCTGCACGAGCCGCCGCGGTGCTGGTCCGCGCGCAACCCCGACACCGAGCGTCCGGTCTACACGGGCGAGATGCCAGGTTGTACCGGAGAGAACAAGGTGTATGACCTGGTCGGCAACGTCGAGGAGTGGGTCGGCGCGACCGCCGAGGAGGCGGTGCTGCTGGGCGGCTCCTACGACACCCGCACCGACCACGCGCGCTGCTATCGCCGGAACGACACCTTCGGAGCCGGCTACGCCAACCAGCGCACCGGCTTCCGCTGCTGCATGGACCCGCCGGCCGAGTGACGGCGTGACGACACCTGCGCTACCGTAGGGGTCCACCCAGCATGAGGTTTCCATGGCGCTCGAGGACGACTTCCAGGCCGCGGTCGCGAAGTCCCGCACCATCTCCACCCGCCCCAGCAACGAGGATCTGCTCTCGCTGTACGCCCTGTACAAGCAGGCGACCGACGGGGACGTGGCGGGCAAGCGCCCCGGCACCTTCGACTTCAAGGGCCGCGCCAAGTACGACGCCTGGGCGGCCAAGAAGGGCCAGTCCAAGGACGACGCGATGACCGAGTACATCGCGCTCGTGGACAAGCTCCACGGCTGACGGGCGCGGTAAAGCGTCGCGGGCATGATCCGACAGGCCGGGCCGGTACCCTGGAGTGTCCGTGCCCGAGCCGTCCGCAGGCGTGATGCCCCCCGTCGACACCTGGCATCCCCAGGTTCGACGCTGGGTTCACACCGCCTGGGAGCAGGCGGGCGGCCACGAGGGCGGTCGCCTGGCGCTCGCCCAGCTGGTCAAGGCGCTGTGGGCGGCGGGAGATCCGTGGAGCCGGGCCTACCGGCACCTCTTTGCCGGTGCGCCGGCCCCGACCCGCGCGCCGACCCTGGCCCTGCCGGACGAGGAGGTCTTCTACGCTGGTGAGCCCGACCTGGTCGAGCTCATGGAGGAGGCCTCCCGGCTCGGTGCCGGCCGGATCCACCCGTGGGCGGTGCTCGGACTGGTCGCCGAGCGCACCCAGCGCTCCGCCCAGCAGGGCAGCCCGGGTGTGCACGGCGTGCGGGTCGCCCCGGTCGAGGCCGTCGGCGAGGGCACCCTCGTGCGGGTCCAGCGCGGCCTGACGGTCGACGAGGCGATGGCCTGGGGCGGTGGTCGCCAGGTGGTCGCGGTCATCGTCGATGATCGCATCTCGTCGGGCGCCGAGCGCTACAACACGCCCTACGTCGAGGGCCACTTCCACCTGCTGGCCGACGATGCGTGGGTCTTGCGAGAGCCCTCGAACAAGGCGCCCTTCTGGGTGCTCGAGGGCGTGTCGCCGGACGCGGCCGGCTCCCTGCCCGACGCGCTCCGCGACGTCCGCCGCCTGGTGCCGGGCTTTGTTCCGTGGCTGCCCTTCCGTGCTGGCGTCCGCCCCGACGCCGTCGCCCGGATCGAGTCCCTGCTGAAGCCCCTGCGCACCCTGCCGCGCCTGCTCCTGTCGACCGATCCGGGCGCGAACCTCCGCCCGGATGAGGCCGACGCCCTGGTGGTCGCGCTCGGTGCGGCGGCCGGTGGCGCCGAGGGCAGCGCGGTGCAGCCGGTGCTCGCGGATCGGGCGTCGGACGACGACGTGTTGGACCACGACGCGCTCGCCAGCAGCCTGGCCGCGACCCTGACCCACGCGCACACGGCCCTGCCGTTCGTGGTGGCGATCGTCGGTCCATCGGGCTCCGGTCGGACGGATCTGCTCCGCCGGCTCGAGGCCCACTGGCGCGCGATCGAGCCGCCAGAGGAAGGGGCAGCACCGGGCCTGCGGGCCGTTCGGGTGGATGCACGTCAGGCCGTCGCGGGACTGCTCGCGGCGATCGCCGACGCGGTCGACAGCTCGAGCCCGGTCGCATTCAGCGCGTCCGAGGCTGATTTCTTCGAGGGGGGGGACCCGGGCTCCGAGAGCCCGGGTCGGAGGGGGGGACCGGTGGCCGGGCCTGCGGGCCCGGTCACCGCCGACCCCCTGCGCGAGGCGCTGGGCGTGCTGCTGCCCGGCGCCCACACCGACGCGGCACCGTCCGCTCGGAGCTCGGCGCGGGCGGGGCTGCTGCTGTGCGCGCTGGGTGGGGCCGGCGTGCTCGCTGCGCCGCCGGACTGGACGGCGTTCGTGCCCGCAGCCCTGCTGGGGGTGGGCGTCTGGCTCGCCGCGCGAGGGCTGGGTGCCAGCGTGTTCACCGAGGAGGTCGCTGTGGCGCCGGTCACGCCGGCCGCCCCGGCCCTGCCTGTCCGCCCGGCCAGCGCCGAGGACCGGGTGCGTGCGGCCCTGGGCTCGACCCGGGCGCTGCTCCTCGTCATCGACGACCTCGATCGCGTGCCCGCCGACCGCGCCCGCCAGCTCCTCGTCGAGCTGCGCGGCCTGCTCGACGGTGACGCGCTCCCGCCGACCGCGGCCGCAATCGGCGGCTCGGCCGCCACCCTGCACGCGGCCTGCTCCACCGAGCACCCGCTGCCGACCCTGGTCCAGGTCCCGCTGTGGCTGGCACCCATGCGTGCAAAGACAGCCAGCAAGGCGCTGTCTGCCTGGACTGGCCTGCCGGCTCCCCGGGTGGCCGCGCCCCCGCCTGCCCTGCGTGCCGTGCGCGGCGACGGGGCCGACCTGCCCGAGGCCGTCCCCATCCACGTCGAGGCCGAGGACACCGGCGAGCTCGGCCCGGCCGACCTCGAGGCCCTGATCGCCTTCGCCCCGCTCATGGACCCGAGCCCGCGGGCGTGGAAGCGCCTGGTCAACCAGGCCCGCTGCCTGCGCCCACACCTCGCGCCCGGCACCACCGCACCCACCGTCGCGGCCTGGCTCGTGCTCGCCGCGGCCGACCCGGAGCTGCCCGCCCGCCTGCGTCCCCGCCTGTCGAGCGGTGCCGCGGTGGTCGATCTGGTGCGCCAGCACGCCTGCGAGGAGGTCGTCGCCGCTCTGGCCGACGTCCCCGCCGACGCCTGGCCCGACCCGGCCGCCCTGGCCGCGGCCGCCGACGACGTCCTCCGCTGGACCTTCGTCGGCCCCTACGCGAGCGAGACGGTCGTGGAGGGTCGGAAGGTCAGGAAGTCGGCGTAGAACGAAGCGATCAGATGTCCGACTGCATCATCTCCGCCGGATCGCCGACCACGACCAGGTACCAGCCGAGGTCCTCCATCCGGTTGTAGAAGACGATGGACGCCTTGTCGTCGACCGTGGCGTACTCGACGCCGCCCTTCTGGTAGCTCTCGATCGCCTCGACCACGGACTCGACCTCGAAGGTCGGGGTGCGCTTCTTCTTCGCCGAGCGGCCGCCCTCGGGCTTCTTGCCCGCGTCCTCGGTCGAGATGATCTGCTCGCCGTGCTCGTTGAGGATCATGACCTCGCGGACGCCGTCGATGCTCTCGGGGAGCTGGAGCAGCTCGTCGATGACGTAGTCGAAGGTCAGCGAGACGCCGGCGACGCCGATGAGGTCGTCGTTGATGTCGAAGATGGGCTGGGAGACCGTCATGACATAGCCCTGCCCGTGGTAGTCGGGGAAGGGCGGCGCCCAGCGCGGACCGGGGCTTCGCTGGGCATTCTTGGCCACGTCGGTGTACCAGGGCTGCTCCCGCGGGTCGTAGCCGTCGAGGTCGCCCTTGCCCGGATAGTGAACGTAGGCTCCCGACTCGAGCCCGATGAAGGCCCAGGTGAGCGGGGTGCCCTGCTTGGCGATCCGGCGCTCGTAGCGGGACTGCTTGAAGCGCGCAGCCTCCTCCGACTCCGACCGCAGCAGGGCCGTGCGCAGGTTCGAGTCGATGGTGATCAGCTGGCGCGCCTGGCGATCGGCCAGCTCCGGGTCCTTCGCGCCCTCGGGGATGTGGAAGGTCGGGTGCTCGAGCGAGAGCTTCATGCCGTACTTGGACGAGTCGACCAGGCCGGGCACCTTCTCCTCGTCGAAGTCCTTGGACGTGTAGTAGGTGACGTTCTCGTCGGCGGCGGACAGGGTCAGCTTCTCGGTGGCCGTCGCGACCACCGTGCCGAGCAGGCCCTTGTAGGCGATGAGCGCGCCATCCACCTTGGATGCCTGGGCGAAGACCGAGGATCGAAGCCCATTGATCCGCGCCTGCTTCGCCGACTCCAGGGTCGTGTAGATGGCGGCGCCTGCGCCCACGACGACCACGCCGATGCCGGCGATGGAGAGCAGGGTGAGGACGATGAAGGCGGTCAGCGCGGTGTGGCGGCGAATCCACCGGCCCATGGCCTGGGGCACGGTGTCCGGGCGCGCGGCGATGGGCTCGTCGCGGAGGTAGTGGCGGATGTCGTCGGCCACGGTGTGGATGTTCTTGAAGCGCGCGTCCTTGGACTTGGTCGTGCACTTCTCCATGATCGCCTTGAGCTCCCGCGGGATGCGGTCACCGAAGGCGTGCTGGAGCGGGTCCTTCTCGGCGTCCTGCTGGCGCATGACGATCTTCATCGCCGACTTGCCGGTCACGGCCTGCTTGCAGGAGATGAGCTCGTACAGGATGAGGCCCATCGAGTACTGGTCCGAGCGGTGGTCCAGGTCGGCGTTGTCGCCGTTGGCCTGCTCGGGAGACATGTACTGGGGGGTGCCGATGATGAGGTCGGGCTCTTCCTCGGGCTCGTAGACCAGCTCGATCGGGTCTTCCGTGATGATGTCGCCGGTGCGCACCACCTTGGCGATGCCCCAGTCCATGATGTAGACCTCGCCGTAGGCCCCGATCATGATGTTCTCGGGCTTGAGGTCGCGGTGGACGACCCCGCGGCTGTGGGCGTAGAACAGGGCGTCGCAGCAGCGGAGGAAGATCTCGAGGCGCTTCTCGAGGCTGTACTCCTCCGGCAGCTTCTTCTTGCCGTACTTCTGGTACGCCTCCTTGACCTCGTCGATGTAGTCCTCGACGGTCTTGCCCTTGATGAGCTTCATCGTGTAGGCGAGCATGCCGTCGGTGTTCTGCTCGAGCTGGTAGACCGGCACGATGTTCGGGTGGTCCAGCTGGGCCGTGATCTGGGCCTCGGCGTAGAACTTGCTCGCAAGTGCCGCGTTCGACGCGATCTCCTCGGACATCTCCTTGTAGGCGACCAGGCGGAGCAGGTCGTTGTCCTTGGCCTTGAGCACGCGGCCCATGGCGCCCTCGCCGACCTTGCCGACGAACTTGTAGTCACGACGCAGGATGTCGGTCGTGTCGCTGACGTCCTGGTTGGCCTTCTGGCGCAGGGAGAACATGGTCCGCTTGAGGCGATCGCGGGCGCTGGTCTTGCGGTGGCCGCCGGTTCCGCTGCCCGTCCCGGTCGCTCCCTGGGCTCCGCCTGCACGGCGACGGGCTCCGGTGCCGGTCCGCTCGCTGGTGCGGCGACGGGACCCGGTGCGGCTGCCCGTCCGGCGACGACCGCCGGTGGCGCGGGCCTCGTCGCGACGCTTGGGCCGGGCGCCGGTGGACCCGGCGTCCTCGTCGTCGTCGTCGTCGTCGTCATCGCCGTCATCGGCGGTGTCGTCGGATGCGGTGTCGTCAGACGCGGTGGCCTCGCCGTCGTCCTCGACGGCCGCGCGCTCTGGCGCGGTGGGCGGGGTGGCGTCGGCGTCGACGGTCTCCTCGGAGACGCTCGCCTCGGGGGGAGGCGCGTCGCTGGCAGCTTCTTCTGGCGTGGCGTCGGCGTCGGTGGCCTCGGTCTGCACGGGGGCAGCCTCCTCGGGGGCGGCGTCTGCGGCGGGCTCGACCGGGGTCTCCGCGGCAGGGGCGGGCTCGGACGTGCTCTCGGCGGCGGGGGCGGCCACGGCCTCGTCCTCCTCGTCGTCGTCGACCTCGGGCATCAGCGTCGGAGCATGCAGGCGGCCGCGGCTGGGGGTCGGACGTGGGGTGGCCTGACGGGCCAGCGCCTCGACCGCGCCAGAGTCCACGACCCCGTCAGAGACGAGCTTCTCCAAGACCGTCGGCGCCACGATCCCCTCATCGCGCAGGTAGCCGATGAAGCGAACGAGGTCTCCCGTGCCGCTCTTGCGGACGAACTCCGCGTAGAGCTTGCCCAGGTCGTCATCGAGGGACGGCTGGAGGGCCGCCTTGAGGTCGTTGAAGCGCATGTTCCCGGCACCGTTGTGAGTGGGGCGCCGGACCATACCACGCACCTGCAGCACGGCATGCGGTACGGTGTCGACCTCGTCTCCGACGGGCTCATCGTCGGCTGTGAACGCCGAATCGAGGTCAGTCCCCCCGCGCGCCGTTGACGAGGCCCTGGCCGGTCACCCCGATGCGCAGGGCCCAGGTCGCGGTGACGTCGGTGTCTGCGTCGGGTCGGGAGCCCCGGATCTCGGTGGACAGGGTCATGCTCCGGGACACGACGTAGTCGGTGAGGTCGAGGCCGGTCAGGTCCAGCGCGACGAAGGCTTCCCCGTCGGGAAAGTCGGTGGACGACGCGACCAGCTCCTTCGGCAGGTCCGGGGCCTCCACGTACAGCTCGAGCTTCTCCAGGAACGCGAGGTCGGCGTCGTCGGGGGCGACGGCCTCGAGATCGAACTGCACCAGCTCCACCCGCTTCACGTCGCCGGGCTCGACTCCCTGGTTCTGGAGTTCCTGGGCGTCGAACACGTCGATCGCGGTCAGGCCGTCGAAGCCCAGCGAGCCGGTGAGCTCCTCGATGATCGTGCCGCGCTCCACGGTGGTCTCGACCACGTCGGACACGCGGATGTTGACGAGCCGGCCGCAGCCGGAGCCGAGCAGGGCGACGAGCGCCAGGATGGCAAGGGACGGGTTGCGCATGACACCTCCACACAGCACGTATCGGCGTGGGGCCGCGCCATGCAGCCCCCCGGGAGCGCAGGACGTGACGACCGGACGACAGGTTGGGCGCTGGCGACTCATCGACTACCTCGGCGAGGGCTCGACCGGCGACGTGTACTCGGCCACAGACGGCGAGCGGACCGGCGCGGTGAAGATCGTGCGTCCCATCCGCCCCATCCAGCCGGCCGAGCTGGAGGCGGCGTGGGCCAGGCTGGGCGCTCGGCTCGGACGGATCGCCGCGGTCGAGGATCCCGGCGTCATCGACGTGTGGGACTGGGGCCTCGATCGGGCGGACGCCGAGCTGTGGTACGTGATGGAGCGGCTCTCGGGGACCTCGCTGGCCATGGAGCCCCAGCACACCGTGTCCGAGCTGGTGCGGATCGGCGTGCGCCTCGCGAACGCCCTGGCCGCGCTGCACGCCAAGGGCGAGGTCCACGGCGACATCAAGCCCCAGAACCTGTTCTGGGAGCCCGACGGCCGGGCGGTGATCGTCGACTTCAGCCTGGCCATCCTGGACGAGCAGCTGGGCACGCCGACCGGGAGTCCCCGCTGGATGGCGCCCGAGTGCCTGCACGGCGCCCCCGGCTCGCCCGCCGCCGACGTGTACGCCCTGTGTCAGGTGCTCGGCGAGCTCGCCGTCGGCGGGCCGCTGTTCACGACGAAGGCCCGCGGACCCTCCGCCCTCATCGAGCTGACCCAGGCCAAGGACGCGGTCGAGTCTGCGGATCCTGGGCCTGGATCCGGCATCCTGCGCAAGATCGTGGTCGCGGGAACCCGGCGACGCGCAGGCGACCGGCCGACCGCCCGGGAGCTGTCGCGGCTCATGCGCGAGCTGACGCTCCAGTAGCCCTCAGGGGACGAGCTCCAGCTGGCCCTTGCACGCGTCGGGCAGCGCCTCGACGTAGCGGTCGGGCGAGTCCAGCAGCGAGCAGTCCTGGGGGAGCTGATCCCGGAGCCAGGGGTAGCACTCGTTCTCGAGGGCGGGCTGGTCGCGGATGCTCTGGACCAGCTGGCAGTCCGAGCCGACCCGCGCCGAGGCCTTGAACGCCGCCAGGTTGCTGTCGAAGGTGCCGCGCTTGCACGTGTTGGCGGCCACGTCGGCGAACACGCGGGCGTAGGCGTCGCAGGTGGACTGCGCGTCGGGGGAGTTGCTGCAGGCAGACCCGAAGATCAGCCACAAGCCCCCCAACGCGATGACCGCCGCCCTACCCATGGTGCTGCACACATGACCTCCAAGGCGGGCATGCTACCCGATCGGCTCACGCTGGATCGGGCCTGACGGATCGGCCCGCTCGGACCGGGAGTGCGAGCCCGGCGCCGCGACCGGCCGTCGTGCGCGACCGGGCGCCGGTGGATCCCCGCGCTGACCCGGCGCCCGATCCGATCTGCGCGCCTGCTGCCCGATCGTGTCCTCGTCGGATCTATCGGCGAGTTCCATCGGGCGGAGGGGAGGTTTTCGTGCTCGGGGGTTGACGGGCCCGGAGAGACGGGCGAAGGTCCGTGTGCGGCCATCATCTGGGTGGACGCATCCCACAACCCTGCCCGGTGCGGTGCGGCACCTCTGTACATGCCGCTCGGGTTTTTTTGTTCTATGTGAGCCGCCACATCGAACGCAATCGTGAGGCACATCATGGCAATGAACGACGGCGTGACCGAAGAGCTCTTTGGCGCATACCACTTCCTTCTCGAGATCACCGGCATCACCCAGGACAGCAAGACCATCGTCGGCGGCTTCAAGTCCGTCTCCGGCATGGACTCCGAGACTGAGATCGTGGAGTTCAAGCAGGGCAACGACATGATCGTCCGCAAGAAGCCGGGTCGTACCACCTACGCGAACATCACCCTCGAGCGTGGCTACACCGCGACCGACGACCTCTTCGAGTGGCGCAAGAACATCGAGGACGGCAAGATCGACCGTCGCTCGGGCTCGATCGTCATCCTCGACCAGGACGGCACCACCGAGGTCGCCCGCTACAACTTCTACGAAGCCTGGCCCTGCAAGTGGTTCGTCCCCGACATGAGCGGTGACTCCTCCGCGATGGCCATCGAGAAGGTCGAGCTCGCCGTCGAGAAGGTCGAGCGCGCCTGATCAGAACTTCGGTTCTTCTCAAACCCCGGGTGGTTCTCCACCCGGGGTTTTTTTGTACTCGAAGCCTGGGAACTTGCCGACGGTCTGGGGGTGGGAGCAGGCGGCGCCTGCCTAGAACCGGACCCAGATGTCGATCGCCGGGACGAAGGTCGGGGGGGTGACGCTGCCGGTGCGGTCCACGCCCAGCACGAGCCCGAAGCCCAGGTTGGCACGGACCGGGCCGGTAGCGAGCAGCATGGCGATCCGGGTCGTGGACGCGAACGCGGGGTCGCCGCCAAACAGCTCGAGCCCGACGTCCACGCTGCCGACGACGCCGATCCGGGGGGCGAGGTGACCCTCGGCGATCACCTGCACGCCCGGTCCGGTGAGGGCGGCGCGGCCGAGGATCAGGGGCAGGGTGCGCTCGTCGTGGTCGACCCGGCCGGCGGACAGGGCCAGCCAGGGGCGCACGGTGACGAAGCGCCCGGTCGCCAGGGTCCAGGTGATCGGCAGGCCGACGTCCACCATGGCCAGGGGCGAGGGCGGCTCGGTCGAGGGCACGGCGAGGAAGGCGATGCCGAGCGGGGTCACCAGGCCCGCGCCGGCGTCGAGGCTGACCACTCGGTCGACGTTGTGGCCGAGGCGGGCACGGACCCGGGCGTTGTAGTGGCCAAGGACGACGTCGCTGGCGCGGACGCCCAGGGTCAGGTCGTCGGTGAGCCCGTGTGCGACGAGGTTGAGGCCCACGACCCAGCCCTCGCGCTCCAGGGTGTGGGCGCTCCACTTGATGATCGCCTCGTCGTCGACCAGGCCCCGTCGCTTGCGGCGCTCCGGGGGGTCGGAGTCCTCGCTGGTCCCGTCGGAGTCGGTGTCCTGGGCGGACGCGAGGGCGGGTGCGAAGAGGGTCGCGCCCAGCGCCAGCGCGACCCGGGCGACACGCCCCACCGGCCGCGCGAGGATCTCGGGCGAAGCGCTCACTCGGTGAACACCATCGAGGCGGTGATCGTGCCCATGGCGCGGGACACCGACAGGGTCAGCTGCTTGTCGCCCCGACGGTAGGTCACGACCCGGCCCTGGTCGTTGGTGAAGTCGTACTCCTGGGCGTAGCCGAACTCGCGCATCAGGGCGTCGTTCCACTGCTGGGCCAGGGGCTCGGGGCTGGACCCGCTGTACATGACGACCAGGGTGGTGGCGTCGTTGTAGGCGGGGACGCCGGGCGCGATGGGCAGGTTGCGACCAGACCAGGGGGAGACCAGGGCTGCGCGGACGTGCGGGCCGGCGGGCGGTCCGTAGCCTGCGGGTGCGTTGCCACCGCCCGAGGTGGTGGTGCCGCCGCCCGAGGTGGTGGTGCCGCCGCCCGAGGTGGTGGTGCCGCCGCCCGAGGTG
>MDTC01227493.1_pt1 | contig 11235 bp, 10 predicted proteins | sample 811181 | NCBI WGS metagenome assembly MDTC01 (sample SAMN05326644, study PRJNA326480) | marine metagenome | isolation source: seawater | place: Pacific Ocean: North | collected 2011 | reverse complement strand
TTACATGACATGTTTTCTAAAGAGCTTGGTATTTCTAAAGATGAGGCCTTCATTATGCACTGGACAATGCTTGCGTGGTTCTGGTTACACTGGGGACAGTATGCATCTACGGTTACTAACAAGGACATCGAAGAGCTGACGGGCGTTGTGCAACTATTCTACAACAATCCTGGCGTTCAACTCGTGTGGAACAACAGTCCTTTCGCTAAGCCTGCACTTGAGAATGGCTTTGTTGACTTTGTTGAAGGAATCATCACTCCGCAAAATATTAACAACTGAACCATGGAATCTGTATCAGATAACGATCTCATATCACGACTTTAGTTGGCGACTATTAATATCTCATCATTAACAAAAATAATATATCGAAATTATTTTCAGAGGAAAAACCTCAGATACCAATTCACTCACTATCGCAGTTGTTAAGTTCGCTTTACGATTTAATTCCATACTTTTTCTGCAAACTCTATACAGCTAAGGGGGGCAAAAATAATAAGGACATAAAAAGTATATGACTCAACCATATGCCAATCATAAAGCATAGATTCTTGGTCCGTCTCTCGCAAACATCCACCTGCAACTATAGCTACCAGAGATTAAAAAGCTCCATGCACTAACCCACGCACAGAGTAAGAGATAGCGAAGTTTATCTGTTCAGTGTCCGTCGTCGTTGCGTAGACATATACTGCAGCTCCAAAAATAGAAAAAAATAGAATTATGCCCAATGAAGATTTATAGATTTTTTCTACAAAATTTAAATGAAGCATTTTCGGATGAATGCTGCACATTGCAGAAATCAGAATTACCGTCAATTAAACTTGAGTATCAAAAAAGTCCAACCAAAGTATATTTAGATCACCCAATTTTCCTAGACACTCAAGTGTAAGGATAAAGGAAACCATAACTGTAAAGAAAGCAAGAATAAAATTACCATTTCTGTTACTTCTATCTATTTCTTCAATCGGTTCAATGATCGATAGAAGAAATGAAAATATAATTCCAAGCGCTTACGGAGTGTAAGTTAACGCCGTCCGCGCAGACAATTCTCCAAGATCTTCCGAGTGATTAAAGGCAACCACAACATTGATAACACATACTAGTATTCCAATAGGTATACATGCCTTTTTTAATACTCTTATCAAATTCCATCTATTGCTTATCCCTATAACTGCTGGAACGGCCATAAATACGAGGAACGGGAATACAGAGGCTGGATCCAAAAGAAACCCGCCATAACTAATGTCGAGATAGGCTATCCAAAAACTTACGGCAAAGAACCCCGCATAGCGTGTTATAGCTGAGGTCAATAACTCTTGTGATAAAAGATTATCTCTTATCATTCATACACCCATCTTTCTTATAAATTTTACTAACAAGACCATATCACATGGTGTTTCTAATTTTTAACAATAGGAAGGAATGGTAATGTTAGGGTTTAAGGAGTGTATTGCAGAAGACGAGCGAAAGCAGGGTGAAATTCTCAAGGATATTCAGGATTTGAGAAAGAAAACTGCTTTACTAAGATTCAAAGATCAGTATGAGGCGGAGAAGTTCAAGTTGCAGCAGCAGATCAAGAAACGGAAGGAAATGGGTAAGATCGCTAGGAACTAACTGTCTTCAAAGTAAAGGGTTCGCTAGTATCGGTATTGTAAGTTGACACAACCGGTTTTTGCCAATCGAAAATACGAGTTGAGCAAGTAAATACCTAAACTAGGAGGTAAAAATGACTTGGGATGCAGTTGGTGCGATAGCGGAATTATTAGGAGCTCTTGGAGTTATCTTGACTCTCTTATATCTATCTAGGCAGATAGAGAATAACAGTAAGCAGCTAGAGGGAAGCGCTCTGGTCGCTATTACTGAGTATGAGAGGTCAATGCTAGAGGATATATTTGCAAATGAAAGATTATGGGATGTCATAAAGCGAGGAAACGGCGACTGGGATTCATTAAATGAAGAGGATCAGTCATTGTATGCAGTATGGTGCATCAAAGAATCTGGTTATTGGGAACTTCTCTATCGGTTGCATCGACAAGAAGCTATAAGCGAGGAGATATACAGTACAAAAGAGAACTATTACCTTGAGTTATATCAGACTCAAGGTCGTCGGAAATGGTGGGATGAACACAATACCTTACTTCTCGGTCGAGATTTCGTTAAGCAAATGACGGAAAAGTTGAATGGTAATTTGACGAGCTCATCGGATTTCGAGAAAAAGCACGCTTTTTGGGTAAAATCAAAAAAGCTCTTTCATAAAGAGGAGCAGATTAATGAGAAGATTTAGTTGAGGGAAAAGTGATAAAACTCGGGTCGCTGAAAATATCTTAATGGTTTATAAAACTGATGAGTCTGTAATTTTAGAAAATGTTAGGGTTCAAGGAATTGGTAGCAGAAGATCGACGGCGAGAAGGAGAACTTCTTAAGGATGCTCAGGATTTGAGAAAGAAAACTGCTTTACTGAAATTCAAGGATCAGTATAAGGCGGAGAGGTTCAAACTACAGCAGCAGATCAAGCGACGGAAAGAACGAGAGAAGATCGGTATCAAGTAATGATCGATGTTCACAAATTCGCCATCGTCAGGAATTATAGGTAAAAATAAGCTAATTTGTAGGTAGGGGAGCAGAAATGCTACTAAGAACTACAATTCGTCTGATCTCACACTAACAAAAGTATATTTAAGATTTTGATGGAAGGAGAGGCAAAAATGACAAATTCAGGAAGGACGCTTTCTATATGGTCAATGTCAAACATAACTAATTTCTTGGGTATGCTAGGCATCATGGCATCATTAATTTTTGTGGGTTTGGAAATGAGACAATCGCATCGTATTGCACAAGCGGCTCAGCAGCAAGAGCGGGCATCTATGCTGGCAGAAAGAATTAACGTATGGCTAGAAGCTGGGCTTGATTGGCAATCAATACATTTTGAGCAGGACTATGACTATACTCACAGCGAGGCGATTACAGCGATGCGAAATAGTGCGCATCAAAGCTGGACGCTATATGAAAACGATTATGAGCAATTTGCATTGGGTCTTTTGAGTGCTGACGTATGGGAAGCAAAAATGAGAGGGATGCAGCGTGTATATAACCTCTGTGAAGTGAGACCTATTTTTCGCTCTAGATTACCAATGTTTTCAGAGGGGTTTAGGAATATTTTATCTGGTTTTGACAATTCGTGTGAAGGATAGAAGCGCAGAATATTTCTGATTATGAAGATTACAAGGGAATAAAGAACGATTAAAAAAAGCATCTGGTGAACGAGGAAGTCTCAGTTTCTGACTGACACAGGGTTGCTGACATTTGAGTAATTAAAATTACTCGAAACTGAGAGCAAAATTACGATCGCCATTATTGATTAAAGTAGTGCCATCATGTCTATCGTCTTCGAGAATGTCTAACTTGCCATCTGAATTTACGTCAGCAATTTTTAGCCATGGAATCCATTTCGGAAATGTTCTATCAATTGGTCCTTTTCGATTAGGGTCTTGATAAACGATTTGATTGCCTGATTGTTCTAAATTTTCGTCAAAGTAAATGATTTCAATATAAGCGCCTCCATACCAATTACCTTCACCGCCCGTAGTGGATTGGATAATTTCTTTTATTCCGTCAGCATCTAAATCAGCAAACTGGATGTCATTGACAACATGTTCTTTTGTCATGTCGCTGTTCTCTACCTCTATACCAGTGATAAATCCTGGACCAAATACGATCTCTGTTTTTCTTTCCCAGTAATGTCCAGTTGTAATTATGTCTAGATGAGAGTCGTTATTGAAATCAAAAACTTCTAGATTAAATATGCCCGAGGGGCTTCCGAAGTAGTTAATCTTTGACTTTGAAAATTCTCCGATACCATTATTCTCGTAAAGCAGTATTCCATCAAAGCTTACCGCAACAATATCACTGTCTCCGTCTGAATCGATGTCCCCTGATGCGGCACCGTGCATGAAATGAGCTTGCTCATCTATTTCTTTGGCTTGATATCTGCCTTCTCTGTTTGAAATTATGAGTGTCGGAGTTGCGCCTGGGAATGGACTCCCATCAAAACCAGTTTCAGCTAGAAAAATGTCTGGGAAGATGTCACCGTTAAAATCTGCTGTAATTGCCTTGCGTGTATTGCTCGCAAGAGGTGGTGCACCCACAAGTAAATCTTCAGTGTAGATAAAATTACCAAGCCCGTCGTTAAGGTACATCTCCACAGGAACACTTCTATAGTTTTCAAGCGTATAGTCGGAAAGGTTCCCTTTACCCCACCATACAGTTGAAACGAGTAAATCATCATCACCATCTAGGTCAAAATCAGCATAGACAACGCCATAGTACTCGCAAATACAGGATTCATAATCCTTGGAAATTTCCTCGGATATGCCTTTATCTCGCACACTGACATAGTCGATCCAAATATCTGTTTTTCGATTCTCGAATGAGCTGCTACTGGTCATAAGCGGGACATCCGCTGAAACAAAGGAGAATTCAAGCTCATCCTCATATTTCAGAATCAGATTTGAATAAATGAGTTCTTGGTGTTTTAGAGTTCTGATCAATAATTCGTTGCCACTGAACTCCGCCAAGGCTGGATCAGAAGTTTTAATTGCTCCATCTGAGCCATTTACTTTGAATTTTAAATCTTCTAAAAGCTCTAAGGACACGTTGCTGTAGACATCTTCTCCAACTTTGACAGATGGAATATTTACAAATGTTCCATCGAACGTGGATATGTCATTTTGAGCGTGAACGTCTGTTGTAAGGAGCAGAGATAATATGAGGAATTGTTTTTTCATAGATTCATTAAAGATAGCTTGTTATAAACCCTCCACTGATCGTATCACAAGCTCTCGGCAACTGAATCTAGTCACTTGTGACGCATTTTTACTGTTTCAGTAGTGTCCAAACACTCAAATCTCTTAGAAGCGATCTCTGGAGTTCGTTGGAAATACTAATTTCAGCACTCGTCATTAGAAATCTAAAACACATGGTAATTAGAAGAGTCACGTGTTTCTTCGGAAACTCTAAGGAAATAATAAAGGTAATAAAAACATGTATTTAGGTAGGAATCTGGAACACGTGGAATTACTATAAGAAGCATCAAAACAACGTGTTTCCAGATGTTAGCAATGAAACAAGCAAAGGTATTAAACGGAAAAGAGTACAAGCGACTTCTGTCAGCAGCAAAGATGACTCGTCACGCAGACAGATACTCGACAGGTTCAATCGATTTCAAGGTAACTGGTAGCTGCCGGCCCAGCTTCTGTTGGTCACTTACTCATCATCTACGCTGGGAATGGGCCCCTGATTCTTACCATCAACCTCCCATCGTCGCCACCCAGCCAGGATACCCATCAACCCATGATTGCCCTCATGGCAGGCATACTCGTAGATCGGGTCTGACATACGTCGCATTGGTAGTCTCGCCGACCAAGGCTGATCCCACATATTGGGATCTTCGATAGTAACGTCGTAGTCAAGGGTGTTCGCATCGACCCAGGTCATGTGTTCCACAATCTTCAGGTCCGGCGAGGTATTGCGCCAGCCGTACTCCGGATAGAAGTGACGGCTTGTGATCACCAGGGTGTCCCCATCCCAGTGCGCAATAGACCGACCCGCCCATTGGGTAAAAGGTGCATCGAAAGTGTCGGCGAAGGGAACGATGCGCGCGTGATGCACCATCTCCGTCATGATCATGACGTGGTCCGCAGTCTGCACTAGCTGCATATTGTTGTTATACGAGCCGGGGAGCAATGGTGGCCCGGTTCGGTTATTTATAATGCAACGGTCGTTGAGGGTGCGCGCCTCTGGGCCCGCACTATCACGACGCACCTGCTGCATGTAAGCAGCCCGCGCTAGACCACTTGCGTTCAGCGGCGGCAATCTGCCATTGGGCGGATCATAAATCAGCGAAGTACGCCGATCGGCAATAGTGTCACTGCCACGCTCATACCAGAACTCGTTATAGGAGATCACCCCAGGCGGATAGCCAGCACCACCTACAGAATCGATGATCAAATCCCGGTTCTGCCGCCGGTTCTCGTAGGCCGCCCATTCCGCTGCTTCCTCGGCTGTCAGGGTCGCCTTGTTCGCCAGCTCTGCCGGACGCTGCAGCGGCGTAATGGTCCGAAAGGTATAGGTGCCCTGAAGATCGGGTTGGCCGAACTCAGTGCGCGGTACCACGCTCGTTTGCGCGCAGAGTGGAGCAGAAAAAATGCCCGTTACGAGGGCCAGAGTGCTTAGCCAGCGCTTATGCATGTTTGTCTCCAGCGGTGTTTTTTTATCGGAAAGCAGATTTTGCAGTTTGGAGTATGGACACTACTCCTTTACATCATGTTTTTGAAGAGCCAGGCACAGCAATTTGAATGCAATTAGAGCGCTGCTCGAGTTCTTTGCTGCGCCAACCCGCAAACACATCACCAGCCGCAGTGGATGGGCGGCGATGAAAGAAGAGCCCGGAGGTTACGGAATGAGCCTTGCTTTATTTTCAAGATAGGTTCGGCCCCGCTACTCTCTTGCCACCGCAAACCCAGCAGACTCATAACGCCCAGTTCTTGATTGATTTGTTGGTTATGTGGCGCAATTACTGACTACTCCGCCAGATAGATCGTGCAAATGCTTAATCCAGGGTGGGTACTCCCCAATTAGTCCGCTCTTCATTAGGTATAATATCGCGCGCAAGTTAGTAGAGTTCAATACCGCCCGGCTAGTTACGGATATATTGAGCTCCATACTTCTGGAGTTCGTCAAATTGCATTAGTAAACGATACCAAGTGGCAGCTTTAAGGTTTCGTCCAACACTGAGGCTAAACTTGCGACTAAATGAGCTATTCGAAGGCCCCATTGGAATCGTCGTGCTGGAAGATCATTGCTGCATTAAAAATAGTCATTCGCAGATTTAATTTCACCAGATAAGTGCATTTCTAAAATTTGTTACCGTCGTTCCAAATCTTACTTAGCTAAGCTTACCCAATCGATATTCCCTGCCTGACGGGTGGTCTGATCTAGAACATACAATTCGCGAATCTCTATATTGTCTTTTGCTGACACACTCGAAAACGCAAAGTGAAAACAAGCTAGGAGAACTATTCTCTTGTTCATATTGAAAAACTACTCCTTACGCTGGCATGAAAAATGAGTGCTACATAACGTTCGTAATAGTGTGTGCGCCTTAGCGTCCCTTGCTTAATTTGTTTGTTAGCTGCCTCGATTTGGAATCAACTCCAATCAGTCTGGATAGTTTTTCAATCTCTCTGCACCCAAACTTAACATAAAAGCCGTTTGCGCCTTTTGTGGCTAACAGCTGCCTCGCAGAGGATAGTTCAGAATGAGAAAGCATCCCTTCAATCAATAATTTCCCTATGCCTCTGTTACGAATTCTATCTGCGATAAAGAAATCCAAAACATAAGCGAACGTCACCTCATCTGTTACAACGTAGCAGACCCCGATTTGATTTCCATTTTTATACACTCCAAAACACAGAACATTCTCAACCGATTTCTGTACATCTTCTAACTTACGGCTTTTCACTCATAGTGAATCGCTAGATATGAAACTATGAGTAAACTCTGCATCGATTCGAGCCTTGTCCCTGCTCATATCAAAAGAGCCGTTCACCAACTCTGACAGCGTCTTGTGCAACTAGCTCCCTTAGTCATGGGCACAGCCTGTTGAGCGGCTTGATACAGAATCGCGCAGCCATTAACAAGCCGTGCAGAGCAGGCTATGTCCTTGATTGATTTGTTTGTTAGGTGCCGCTATCTGGGGTTTTCCTTAAGTTGGAAGCGGGGGCGCTCACTACTTGTTTGTGCGAAAAGCTATCTAATTGAGTTCACAGTTAAAATTGTTAGGGGCGGCAGGGAAAGCGAGCGCCACGGAACACATATCGGGCCGGCTCGGTTTTTCGCCAATAAAAAAGCCCCGACAAATTGCTTAATCGGGGCTCGTTAAACAGCAGTGTCCGCTTAGTTTTTGGACTTTGCGGCCTGTCTTTCCTTTTCTGCTTCAACCACGGCGTCAGACACTGACTGCGGGCATGGTAGGTAGTGGGAGAATTCCATTGAGAACTGACCGCGACCGGAAGTCATGGTTCGCAGGCTGCCAATATAGCCAAACATTTCCGCGAGCGGCACATCAGCCTTGATGCGGACGCCTGTCGGTCCAGCGTCCTGGTCTTTGATCATGCCGCGGCGCCGGTTTAAATCACCAATCACATCACCCACGTGATCTTCCGGTGTGAAGACATCGACCTTCATGATTGGCTCGATGAGCTGGGGTGCAGCCTTCGGCATTGATTGTCGGTAAGCGCCACGTGCAGCAAGCTCAAAAGCGACCGCGGAGGAATCCACTGCGTGGAAGCCACCATCATAGAGTTCGATTTCAACGTCGAGTACCGGAAAGCCAGCAATTGGGCCTTGTTCCATCATGCCTTGGAATCCCTTCTCAATCGCTGGGAAGAATTCTTTTGGTACGTTGCCGCCCACCACGGTCGAGCCAAACACATAGCCACTACCAGGCTCACCGGGCTTAATGCGATAATCAATTTTACCGAACTGGCCCGAGCCACCAGATTGTTTCTTATGGGTGTAGGAGTCTTCGATTTCCTGGGTGATGGTTTCTCGGTAAGCCACCTGAGGTGCGCCTACATCAAGTTCGACACCGTAGGTACGCTTTAAGATATCAACTTTGATATCTAGGTGCAGTTCGCCCATTCCTTTGAGGATGGTTTCGCCAGAATCCTCATCGGTCTCAACCCTGAAAGAGGGGTCTTCTGCAACCATCTTGCCTATCGCGATGCTCATCTTCTCGACACTGCTCTTGTCTTTCGGTGATACCGCAATTGAGATAACCGGATCCGGGAATATCATGGGCTCCAGGGTACAAGCGTGATCAGGGCTACACAGGGTGTGACCTGTTTGCACGACCTTCATACCAACGATGGCAAAGATATCACCGGCCTGCGCTCTATCAATTTCATTGCGGTCATCCGCATGCATTTCTACCATGCGGCCAACGCGCTCGGTTTTGCCTGTAAATGAGTTCAGGATAGTGTCGCCCTTATTCAATGCACCGGAATACACGCGAACGAAAGTCAGGGCTCCAAAGCGGTCATCCATGATCTTGAAAGCCAAGGCACGGAACGGCTCGTTTTCATCAACCAGGGCAACTTCACCGTTGGGCTCACCGGCCTCATCGGTTAATGGCTGTGGATCAACTTCAGTAGGGTTCGGCAGGAAATCCACAACCGCATCTAGCACCAGTTGAATACCCTTGTCCTTGAACGCCGAACCACAATAAGTAGGGAAGAAATCCAGGGCAATCGTACCCTTGCGGATGCAGCGCTTGATGTCATCGACAGAGGGCTCTTCACCTTCCAGATAGGATTCCATCAAGTCATCATCTTGTTCCACAGCCATTTCAATAAGCTTCTCACGGTATTCCTCGACTTGGTCAACCATGTCCTCAGGCACATCGCGGAGCTCGAATTTTTCAGGATTGCCTGGATCAGGCCAGATGTGAGCCTTGCGGGTCAGCAAATCCACTACGCCGATAAAGTCATCTTCAGTGCCGATAGGCAGTACCATCACCAGAGGATTCGCGCCAAGCACGCTCTCAACCTGACCAACAACTCGGAGAAAGTCAGCGCCTACACGGTCCAGCTTATTGACGAAAATGATGCGCGAGACTTCTGATTCGTTGGCGTAACGCCAGTTGGTTTCTGACTGGGGCTCAACACCGCCAGAGCCACAGAAAACCCCGACCCCGCCATCCAGTACTTTTAGCGAGCGATACACCTCAACGGTGAAATCAACGTGACCCGGAGTATCAATGATATTCAGGCGGTGATCGTTCCAGAAGCAGGTAGTCGCAGCAGACTGAATCGTGATGCCGCGCTCTTTTTCCTGATCCATAAAATCCGTGGTTGCAGCACCATCATGCACTTCGCCAGTCTTGTGAATCTTACCAGTCAGTTTCAAGATGCGCTCAGTGGTGGTGGTTTTACCGGCGTCAACGTGGGCGAAAATACCTATATTTCTGTAAAGTGATAAATCAGTCATTGTGCTGCTCAAAGGTTAGCTATCGGGTTACGTAAAAAAACGGTGCCGTATCATACTAGATTTCACCTTGAAGCGAGAGAGAATAATCGAGAAAGGGCTGAGAAACGATCAAGAATTCGCTTGATTTGCCACAAAACTGGGCTCACCGGATGCTTAGGGCCTGAAAATAGGTCGCTAAACGACAAACCCCCGCGCCCCTGACCTAATTAACAGCCACAAAAAAGCCGGGCGAAGCCCGGCTTTTCATATTATATCTTCTTAAAAGCGGGGGCAGATTTAGTCGTCGCCGCCCTGATTGGTGAACTTGTAATTCACCACTCCGAAGAACATCTCATCCCAACTTTCGTTACCCCAGGGCACGGTGCGTTCTGGGTCAGGATTGGCTGGGTTCTGGTCAGAGTTATCGAAGGCGCCCACCACACGTATCTCCGTCCCTGCTGGCACCAGCTTGGGCTCGTGATACTGGTAAGAAAGCTGCCAGTTGTAGTTGTACTTGGCAACGTTAATCAACTCTTCAGTCGTGCCGTCCGGGTAGTCGGCGTAGAAGCGCATGTACTTGCCGCGGAAGTGCATGTGGGGCGTGAAGCTGTGCAAATGCGCCTCGCGATCTATTGAGATGGTCTGAACCTGCTCAAAGGCTGAATCGTTCGGCGGGATATCAGTCCAGTTAAACGGGAAGATACAGGCGCACTGACCCGACATTCTCTCCGCAGGCGGCTCATCCTCTGGGTAGAACCACACACCCACTTGGCTGTTGTCAGTGGTTTCCTTACCGTAAGGGGTATAGTGCATATTCAGATGCAGTACGGAGCCCGCCTTAATCAGGCCACCGGTATCGGCTGGATTCATCTCCTGGACGAAGCCGGGGATGTAGGCGGCGATATTGGCCTTGTCTGGGTTACCCGGTCCTCTCAGGAAGCCACGACGACGCTCTTCATCCGGGAAGTCCAGGCGGTTAACCGTATGGTGCAATGCCGCGCGGTCTCCAGCGATTATCTGGCTACCTTTCATCCAGCGATCTTCAGGCATATCAAAAGCTACTTCGACATTAACAAAGACACCATTACCAGTTGCAGGGACCGTCGTGGCTGGAATATCTAGGACCATGTCTGGCTCACCATATGCCCACTTGGTCTCTGGCCAAGTCAGCTGGGTCAGCGGATCTTCGTCGCCATCTTTAGGCGCACCGGC
>MDTC01190913.1_pt1 | contig 11235 bp, 8 predicted proteins | sample 811181 | NCBI WGS metagenome assembly MDTC01 (sample SAMN05326644, study PRJNA326480) | marine metagenome | isolation source: seawater | place: Pacific Ocean: North | collected 2011 | reverse complement strand
TCATCATTTGTATTTTTAAAATACCCCCGTTTCAGAATATCCTTCGAATAATCACCATCTATATCTTGTATTTGTGCTGAGAATGCTGACATATTGATATATAATCATTAGATATAAATCTAATAAATTTTACCCTATTTTACTTAATATTTTTTAATGTTTTTCCATAAGAAAAATATTAAAAAAATTACCATTTGTTCTTCTTCACATTAATCCTAGGCCCCTTATGTCCTACTTTTGGGTCATAGTCTTCACCATCTTCATCATCTGAATTAAGGTCTTTTGACATTTCCCAGAATTCCTTCGATCCCAATCTAAATTCATTATGTGCAGATGCTTTATACCAAAAAATCTGTTCTGAAAGTTTATTTGATTTTGCATTATTGGAAATCACTAAACATTCATAGTTTTCTGTGCATTGGTCCATAACTTGACAAAATGATTCAAATGTAGTAAACATACCAGCATAATTTTCATATATTCTTTTACGGTTTGTAAGATAAGGCTCGCGTAAAATAAATGTATAATCAATATTCGTTCTTAAATTTGGAGGAACACCAAGTGGGTACTGCATCGTAATAACGAGCATAATTTTCCAATGACGTCCATTCATGAAAAGAAGTCTCATGACTTTCTCTCGCGACCAAGAATTATCATACAAACAATCATCCAATATAACAAACGCACGCGCATCAATATTAGATTTCCCATAGGCAGCTGTTTCTTTTTTAATTTGTTTTAATACTATACGTTGGCGTTTCAATATATTTTCAATAATTGCACTGTTATATTCATCATGAATAAATAATTTTGGAACTAATTTTCCATAAAAACCATTTCCTGCTTCTGTTCCTGATATAACTGTTCCAATGGGAATGTCTTGATGGTAATAAAGTAAATCTCTAACTAAGAAACTCTTACCTGTATCACGTCTCCCAATTAAAACAATAACTGGACCAGATGCAGAATTTGGATCAAAACTAATTTTTCGCATATCAAATTTTTTTAACTCGAGGTTCATGTATATTTAAGAAAGAGTAAATTATTCATTTTAAAAAACGCGAAAACAAATCCTTTTTTTCGATATTTTTTTCTTGATATTTTTCGAAAAAAACATTAAAATAAAAGTTAAAAATTTTTTAAAAAAATTATAAGTTAAAAACAAGAAATAATATTGATTAAATAAAACATAATGTTTGATATCTATTATAAAAAAAACGACAATTCAACATTATTTGATTATTTAGCCGACTCATCAAATAATAAAGTTAAAAATGTTAAAAACTATATACCCATTTATTCGAGATTTTTCTCTTTGAATGAGAAGAATTTCAATGCCATTAATTTAAATCATAAGTATAACATCCATACTATCAAAAGTGAAGAAGAAAACAAAAGAAATACATTTAATGTATATTTGCATGACAATAGTAAAAATAAAATATCTAGACAATCATTCTTTAAATTTTCTCCCCTATTGGATTCTACTAAATTTATGGCTGGCAAATATAAAGATATATCTCAAAACATTATAAGAAATCTTCCTAAACTTCAACCAAATAAAGATGTATTAAAAAAAATGGAATGTTGCAATAATTGTGCTTATACGGATTCATTTTTCTCATATCTTTCTAGTCAATTATTACATAACCATAAGTTTGCACATGGTATTGATTTCTACGGATCATTTTTAGGCATTAAAGATAAGTTTCAGGTAGATATAACAGACGATTTGGAATATTTGTATGATTACGAACATTTCCACGATAATCAAAAAGTTTTATTTGAAACCGATGTTATTGATGAGAGTATGCTAGATGACGATACCAGAAAAAATCGCATTAAAATTAATATTAAAGGTAAAAAGAAAATAGAAATAGAAGAATTCCCAAATAATGTTTTTGATGGTGTATTTCAAGAGCTAACTATTGAAAATGTAAATAAAATGAATAAATGCAATAGTTTAAATGATTTAGCAGCATTAGACTTAGATTATTCTCGAAATACTATTGAGAAGAAAAATAGCGATGATAAAACAAACACAGAATGTTCTTCACGCATTTCATTGACGGATAATGAAGAAGATGGAGAAGAAGAAGAAGATGATGAAGATGATGAATCAAGTAGTCGTGATTTAAGTGAGGGGAGTTTCAGCGACAGTGATTATAGTAGTATAAATGATTCTATTAATGCTTATATTTATGATTTTCCATGTCAAATTATATGCTTAGAAAAGATGGATGAAACTCTTGATGAATGTGTAGAAGATGAAGATTTAAAATTAACAAAAAAGGAGTGGACGTCATGTTTATTTCAGGTAGTTATGATTTTATTGACATATCAGAAGGTATTCAAATTTACGCATAATGATTTGCATACAAACAATATAATGTTCAATAAAACGGAGAAAAAGTTTATTTATTATTATTATGATGGTAAATACTGGAAAGTTCCAACATACGGCAAACTATATAAAATAATAGATTATGGAAGGTCAATTTATACATTTAAAGGAAAGGAAATAATAAGTGATAGTTTTTTTAAAAGCGGTGATGCAGCAGGTCAGTATAATTTTACAGTATTTAAAAATAAAAACAAACCAGAATTAAAACCAAATAAGAGTTTTGATTTGACGCGATTAGCATGTTCTTTATTTGATTATTTTATACCAGACGTAGATGAAAAAATCACAAATCCTGTTGCATTATTAATTAATGAATGGGTTCACGACGATAATGGTAAAAATATATTATATAAATCAAATGGCGATGAAAGATATCCCGATTTTAAATTATATAAAATGATATCTAGAAAATGTACGAAACATACACCAGAAGCACAATTAGAAAAACCAATTTTTAAACAATTTATTTCAAGTAAAAAGAAAATAGGTAAAAAAGCACCTATTATTAATATTGATACAATGCCGGTATATACTTAAAAATTTAATTTTTATTGTTCATGTAATAAAAATTAAAATGAGGGGTTATCTGTAAATACTTCTACAAATTCTTTTGTTTGTTTATTATTTAATTGAGAAAGTATATAATGTGCCAAAATAACGGAAGCATATACAAGTAAAGCATCGCGTACTAAAATCTTAGGAGGAACATTTTCTTTTGTGATAAAACGCATTTCAATAAATTTTGCAATTAAAAATAGGAAACTAATGATAAAACCATTTAATAGAATAGATTTATTCATATATAATTAATAAACTGTAAAATATTATTAATTATACGCAAAATTATGCTAAAACTTCAATATCATCTAAAATAGGATTTTTATTTATTTTTAAATCGCTTGAAATATCTTGGATATCCATAATATCTAATTTAATATTACTACCACCGATTTTTAATGGACCATCGTCATCAAAATCTTCATCACCATCGTAATCATCGTCCTCTTCTTCCTGTTTTCTTTTAGCGTTTGCGATACGACTGATTTCCTCTAGTCTTTTTTCTGTTTTTGGTGCGTGAATTGTGGATTCTTTATTTGTTCCCATATCCAATACATTGTCATTATCCGAAAAAGAAATACTGTTTCTTGGAGAGCTAATTGGTGTTATTGCTCTTGCGACGACTGGTGTTATTGGTCTTGCCGCAACTGGTGTTGTAGGAACAGATTTGGATATAACAGGCTTTGCTTCAACTGTTAATTTTAATTCTGTTGGTCCAGCATTGGAAGCCATGTTTTCTTTATCATTTGATGGTTTGGGCATCGCTGCTGCTGCGGCAACCGCTTCAACGATAGATTTTTCAGCTGCATCATTTGCAATTGAATCAGAAACTTCTTTCAATGCTTCATTTGCAATATCATTATTTGAAACTAATTTTGGCTCAGATATTGTTGTTTCATTATCTTTATCAATTTTTTCAACCTTATTAATTTTTGCGTCAGTGTTTTCTTCGCTATTTTCATTGTTTTTCTTGGCTTCTTCGAGCATATCAATTGCTTCATCTTCAGTGACCTGTTTTTCCAATGTTTCTTCTACGATCTCATCATGTACGCTTTCGTCCATATAAGCGCGCAGAATTTGTTCAATTGGCATAGAATCTCGGATAACTTTTAATACACATTCGCGACAGATAATTTCGGCTTCGCGCATGTTTTTCTGATAAGTTAAAGGCATAACATCTTTTTCAAAAAGATAAATATTAGTATATAATTTTCTCGCGAAATTGATATATACGTTATGCACGAAATCTTCTAGCTTAGGGATATCAATCTCTATTTTTTTCTGGTGATTTGATACACGAATACTAGTTAAAATTTTCAGTTGTGTTATATGAACACATGTTAACAAGTCTTCTAAATAAGGACATTTACTGTCTTCGACAATACGTCTAGTTTCTTCTTTAATAATATTAGCATTCCATTTTGGAACTCTGGAAAGAAAATTTTGAAACGTCATGAGATATTTTTCGTCTTCATTATTTTCTTCACATAAATCAACGGCTTCTGTAAATATAGATTTAATTCCTAAAAGAACCAAAGGAGTCATGATGTTAAGTAATCTAGATGAATACTCATTTTTAGCTTCCGACAAGACATTCACATTATAATCATCCATTTACATTGTTAATATATTTTCTAAATTTATATTTTTCCGCATAAAATATTTATAGCAAAATATAAACATTAATACTTTTTCATTTCTAAATTCCATTCTAATTTTATCAAAATAAAACAAATAATCTTGTTTATTGGGATCGCTATAGTTTTTAATAATATTAATAATATCTAATCCTGAATAACCTTTATCATAAATAATATTTATGAATTCTTTCAATGTTGTTAAATTTTTAAAATGTTTTTTATCTGATAATTTATTTTTTAACCACAATAAATGTTTTATATTAAATTTGTTATATGTTTCATTATTTTTGATATGTAAATTGAATTCTTTATCTTTCAATGTTGGATGTGGTATATAAATATTGCAAAAACGCGACAAAATAGGTTTTAATAATGTATCAATATTTTCAACAATAATAAAGAATCTTGTGTTATGACTGAATTGTTCTATACATCTTCTTAATGCCGATTGTGCATCCATTGTTAATTTTTCAGCGTTAAATAATATTATACTTTTAAAAACTTTGCCATTGAAATTTTGTATGTTTATTTTTGCAAAAAACTTAAGTTCATCGCGTATGAATCGAATACCTTTACTATGAGCACAATTTACATACATAACATTTCTTTTAATTTTTTCTTTATCAAATTTATATATTTTATTGATAAACATGTTTAATATGTGTTTTTTTCCACTACCTGCGTTGCCATAAAATATAATATGTGGAATTTTAAATGTTTCAATAAAATAATCGAGTTTTTGAATTAATTGTGTATGAATATCTATTTTTTCTTGTTCTATAGATTCATTATTTTCTTTAAACATATCCTTTTTTATTATTTCATTCATATGTTAATTCAATGCATTTTAGTTTTAAATTTAAATTTATACATATTTATTTAAATTTAAGCTACACTACTAAGTGATTGTGAATAAGGATTATCATTAAATGCGTTAAGAATATCGCTTGTATTACGGCCACACTGAACAACATTTTCTCTGAGGTTTCTTCCTGACATCTCGCCAACATTGGTTGAATTGGCAGGTCTTTTGGTAAAGTTAGGATTAATAACATCAGGACATGTTGCTCTATTGGTGAGATTGCATACTGCTTGCGAACCAGTGAATAATTTCTGATTACCAGTTCTAATTCTATCAACACGTGCCAATTCTTGTTTATTTGGATTAAGTCTTGCGTTATATTCCGCGTTATATACACGAGAATTGGTAATACTGGCAGAATTATTACCGACATATGACACGGTTGTTGAATCACGCTGCTGGTCAACAGGTGTTTGTACATTATTAATATATCCGGCATCACGATTTGTTCCACCCTGTTTAACGTATTCATTTTTAATAGTTTGTTCTTTAATTGTTGTTTTGGCTTTATCAGCTGGATTCCAGATAACATTGTTGGACACAGAGAATTTACCCATTGCATTACCTGTTGGTCGCATATTACCAACAACATTTTGTTTACGTGATGGTCTCAATACATCCAATACTGGTGTAACCATTGCTCTAAATCCTCTACTGACAGGACCCATTTCTTTTTGCTGTTTCATTAAGTTTCTAGAATTTGCTAAAGGACGATAACCATCTTGTTGAATTTCACGCATATCTTTATTTTTTACTTCCCATCCATCGACACTTGTGGCAACTCCTAAATTGAGTGCTTTAAACTGAGGTTTTTCAGAACGTTGGATGGTAGGTGTAGAATATGTTCCATTGGCATCTGGGGCACTTTGTCCAAAATATTCTCGCGTTTGATATGCACGATGTTCAGGTTTTAAAGCAATTGCACCACGTGCTTTTTGTGCTTTTTCTATACCAGTTGTAGTAAACCATCTACTTTCATCGTTAACATAATAAGTATCGGGTCTATTCTTTTCGACACGACCGATAGTTCCAGATTTATTGGGTTTGTATGCACCCAACATTTGTCCACCATAACTAACTTTTGGATTGTTTGCTGTTCTTAATTCGTCAACAGTTTTTGGTCGCCATACATCTCTAGCTTCCATTCCAGAATTGAAACCGCCAGTTCCATTTATGCCGTTTTTCTGATTAAGACCGGGACCAACACGAATACTTTCAAATGGTTTGGTATTATTCATCTTTTGTGAAACAACACTTCTCATTCTACTCTCCATAAATTGAGTAGTAGAAGGCATACCATGTGTCCAATTCATGTTTTTCTCTGGTTTGAAAAGTGGAGCTTGTCCTCGTTTTTCAATACGCTGACTTCCAGTTCCAGTGTATTTATCTAAAATACCTTCGTTCGTTCCGGTGGTTGATTGCGTGACGGATGAGCCAAAATACGGAACCATATTATTGTGAGTTATTTCTCCTATTCGCATATCTTCACCTGCCATGTTTTTAAACTGTTTGTTTGTTTGGTCATTGCTCATTTGTAGAGATTCATAATTACCAGGGTTGTAATAATTATCGGCAGTGTTTTTTTTTCCTCCATAGGCATTTAAATTGTCTTCCAATTCTTCTCTGTTAATTACTGGAAAATTTTTAACAGGTTTATTCGTATTAGGTAAATGAGTTCTATGCATTTGAGTAAATGCTTCCGAATATTTATTTTGTTTATTCTGTTTGGATAAAATAAATAATCCACCAAATGCTACTAAAGGGATTGCTAATTCCATTATTATATATATATCATTTTTTATTTTAATTATTTTTATCTTGTTAAAATAATTAAATTATTGTGTTAATTGACTACATGGGTATTCTGGAACATAAGTATCTCTTTCCATCAATCTTGTACTAATATTGTTATGGAAATGTTTGCACACATTTTCTTGTGGGTCCAATAATAGTGGATACATATGATTTTGTTCTAAATCTCTATAAAGCCAAGAAGGATGTGTGGTTCTACTTTGGTCTGTCATAGCTTTATTATTTTCAGCATAATTATAATTGAATGTTTTGACTTGTTTATTGGGGAATCTATTTTTATTACAAAATTTGGAAAGTTTTCTTCCGACATTTTTCAAATCACTTTCAATATCAATTGGATGACCATTATAAACTCCTTTAAGATTGCCACCCCATTTTTGCATACGTATCTGCGGATCATTAAATACAGCTGGTTTATCACCTGCATTTCCTGGAACATTTAAAATATATCTTCCGGGACCAGTTGCTTGCTGTAAATTTTTTTCTGTTCTACATTTATCATAATTAAATCTGGTAAAAGCCATTGTATATGTTAATTGATAATATTTTATTTTTATACTTTATTTTATTTCTAAATTTAAAATTATGGCGTTACGGCGCTTGCAACAGAAAATCCAACAGCTGTTAATTTCATTGTATCATATTCAGCTCTCTTACCATCGCCAGATGTAACTAGAGTCCCTCCAGTATTAAACCAATTACCGTTGCCATGAGTAAAACTCGTGCTTGATACACCCAATGGTAATTGGTATAATAATTTCCAACCTTCATTTCCATTAAATCCCCATAACATACCTTTATTAGAACTACTTGAATAGAATCCTGCTCCACCACCAGAGTACGAATATTCACCTCCAAAATATCTACCTTTTGTATTTCGATAATAACCATCAAAATCATAATTAGTCTTCGGACCAAAATCAATAACAACCCAATCCCTACCATCACTGGAACCATCTCCATGAATAAATCTTAATCCATAATCACCGTCATATTTAAAATAATCTTTTGTATAACTTGGTAATCTAAAATCATAATTAAGTAATCCACTATATCCGTCTGGCCACCCCCCGGTGTTATTATTTGAAGAGCTGCCTGTAATACCAAAACTACTTATATATTCTTGAAATGTTTTGTTATTAAAGTCTGACACAGAACTACAATTTATATAAGCAAAATCGTCTGCTCCATAACTTGTTATAATGCTTGTATTTGATGTTAAAAATTCTTCTTTTGCAGTTACATTATTAAATAAAGCTGCTTCAGATGAACTATCTGCATCAGCACCTATCCAAATTTTAAAAGAATCATTTAAATTACCATTTAAAGGGCATTGTAATACTGGACTTGTTGCATTATCTAAATATACTTTAATAGTATCATCAGCTTTTACTATTTTTAATTCATACGTTCTGTAGCTACTAGCACTACTTGTATATGTACTGCTCTCCGGATAATAAATATATAAATTACTACAATTCCATACTATTTTATATTCTTCTGAAGTACTTCCCCAAGACCAGTTTGGTTTACTTGTTTTATCTGTAAAAATAAAAAAATGGTCATTGCAATTTGAATTTTTCACAATAGAAGCATTTATTTCAATAATATCCGCTTTACCATTCCATGAAATTGGACTTTCAGAATATTGTTCTGATTTTACGTTAGTTTTAGACAATCCAGTATACGTATTTGGATTACTTGCTCTTGCATCACCAACAAATGTTTTAGAATCATATTCATATAAAAAATCATTTGAACTAAATGTTTGACCTTTAAAATGCGAATTAATACTGATAAAACCAGTTGTAGGGACTGAACCTTCGCCTCTAAAATCTGATAAAGAAATAGATTGATTCCCATCATGCGCTGTTCCAGTTATAATAGTGTATAAATCCGAGAATTTAATATTTTCATCATCAACTGCCATTAATTATTAATATATATATGTAATAATAATTAAATATTTAAATTAGTTATTTTTGATAAGAGCTTTTAATTCATCAATTTGAGATTGTAAAGATGATATTTGCGTTTGCTGATTTTCAATCTGCGTTTGCTGCTCTTTAATGCAAGATATTAAAAAGGGTGTTAGTTTTTCGTATCGAACTGCTTTATAGCCATTTTCGCGTGTAGTAGTAATCTCGGGTAAAATTTCTTCCACTTCTTGTGCAACGACACCAATATCACTTCCTTTATTTGGATGATGTTCATTTTCTATCCATACAAATGTATATCCATTTATTTTTTTTAATTTTTCTAAAGGGTCTTTGATAGGAATAAGGTTATTTTTTAAACGTTTGTCAGAACTATGAAATGCTGTTATATCACTTGTGGCACCAATAGTTCCATTAACATGTAAATTATATGCTGGATCTGCTGATTCAAAGTTCCCAATGCCCACGTTTCCGTTTGCTTTTATTCGAAGTTTTTCGCCATTCCCACTGCCACCCTTGTAAATTGTAAAATCACCAGCAGTTCTTCCAATTTCTAAATTCCACTGATGTCCCCCTTGACTTAATTGTAATAAAGCAAAATCATCATTATGTATTAATATTTTTGTTTCACTGCTACTACTTCGAACATCTAAAGTGGCGCTGCTTGGTGATGTACCGATGCCCATTTTGCCATTACTCAAACTCAACATCTCATTAAAAGACTCTGGCACGCTGCTGCCGTTCCCGGGGTCATATTCACCAATTGTAAAATGTCCTCCGTGAGCATATCCCATATATTTTGTATGATTTGAACCTGGGTTTTTAAATATCAAACCGTAATATGCTTTGTTAGATTCATGTTTAATTTGTTCGTGTTGTTCTATCATTAGACCGTTGCCTGCATAATCAATATGTAGCCCAGCAGAGGGTTGGACGATTCCAATACCTACTCTACCATCATTAGATACGGTAAAATTTGGCACTTGGTCAGTTCCTGTCGTAGGATCTCCCCAGCATCTCCCCGATATTACTTTGGCAGCATCCATACCAAATAAATTATCACCTGGGTGATCAATACTTACAGGGTTATTTCCTGCAAAAACATTAAAACTAGAACCTACAAATGTAAATTGGTCAGGTCCATAACTATTCGACTGCATGCCATGATTATTTCCCATATAAAATAACATTTCACTTCTATCCCTTCTTCCCGTCGTGGTCCCATCCTGGTCCCAAGCATGAACAGCAATTAAAGCGTGTTCTCCTTGACCGTTGGAATTGTCAGGCGATTCAAAACAAATACAGCCTCCTCTTTCCTGCTGTGCGCCACTATCGTTATCGAGGTGACTTAAATACAAATAACCTCCATTTACGTGTAATTTAGCTTGTTGAGACGCACTTTCTCTATCAAATGAAGCGCCTGGCGAGGTCGTGCCGATGCCCACGCTGCCTGATTGTGTGAGTACCATAACTGGTGTTGCATCGCTACCCAGAGAGGTTAAACTTGTTGCGTTTGGACTATTATAAATATACATATTGTAATCATTATCAGTACCAGTACTATCCTGCCTACAAGAAAAATCCCATCGCATCGCTCCATTGACATCAAAAAATAATTCACTCGGCTGGTTGGTTGTGCTTCTTAATCTTGTCGTTGAACGACCTGATGTTGCTTCATTGATAAAACCTTGGACACCATTATAGGCGCCGCCAGTGTAGGATACATGTAAAGGTGCTCCGGCAGAACCTGAACTTGTGCCGATGCCCACGTTGCCGTCTTTTTTAATATAAATTCTACTTGTCCAATTAGTCAGTATATTTAAGTCACAATTATTTCTTGTACCAGTATAACAAATACTACCCTCATTAACTACATAATACATAGGTATTGATGCGTGATTGTATGTATCACCAATCATTAAACCAGCACCCCCACCGTTGGCAGCAGATGTATGAAACTGAACTCGCTTACTTGCCCCTAACTCAACTTCTAATTTATTATCCGTCGAACTCGCTGCCGTG
>MDTC01117190.1_pt1 | contig 11235 bp, 10 predicted proteins | sample 811181 | NCBI WGS metagenome assembly MDTC01 (sample SAMN05326644, study PRJNA326480) | marine metagenome | isolation source: seawater | place: Pacific Ocean: North | collected 2011 | reverse complement strand
GCCTGCGATGGATTGCTCGACCGAGCCCTGGCCGTGGCGATGGGAGGACGAGTGCCACGTTCTGAGGAGTCTTCTCAGCGACCCGAACAGCAACAGGGCCGTCGTCAGATGGATCCCCAGATTCACCAGATGGTAGGACCAGGGAGCCAGGCCACTGATGGCATGATTGATGGCGAGGGTGAAAAACAGAAGTGGCCGAAGCGTCCCGCGGGCGGCGGCCCACGGCGGCCACAGGCGGTGCAGATCGTCGTTGTCGACGATCCACTGCAGGTCGTCGAAGACGAAGACCCCGTCGAAACTGGGCAGATAGGCCAGAAACCCCAGCCCGAGGATGAGGGCCACCCAGCTTGACCGCCGCGGCTCGGTGTTCCTCATTGGCCTTCCACCCTACGAAACCCATTCCATTTATGACGCGATGAAAGATCCGGCTGCCTCCCATGGCCGAGCCTGATTCCCAGACTGATCACGCGACGACGGTGCAGTACCCGTGGCTGGTCCTGGCCCTGGGTGTATGGGCCATGTTGTGTCTGGGTCACGGTACGGGTCTCGATGTGGTCACCGTCCTGGTGGAATGGGTTCGTCTTCCCGGAACGGTGAGCGAGCAAGGTGGCCAGGCAGGTTTCCTGGTTGGCGAGAGGATCCTTGCTGGAACCCTGGGTCTGTGTGGATTCCTCGCCATCATCATCTTCATACGACGGGCCATGGTCTTCGGCGCACTGGCCCTGATCGGCGCCGTGCCGGCGTGGCTTCTTTGTGGTGTCCTGGGCTGGCTCGCCTGGAAGATGATTGTCGTCTATACCACCGAATTGGTGCACTTCGCTCAATACGCCCTGGTTGGGGCCCTCTTCAGTGTCGCTCTGGGACGGGGTCGCCGTCCACAGTTGGCTTTCGTCATCACCTTCGGCCTCGGCATGTTGGACGAGGTGTGGCAGCACTATGGTCTGCATGTGTGGCTCATGGGAGAGCGCACTCACTATCTGGATTGGAGCGACCCCTTCCTCAATGGCGTCGGTGCCTTTGCGGGCACCCTGCCCGCAGCAAGCTGGCTGTGGATCCGTGAAACGGGGACCTCTCAACGGCACATCATCTACCTGACTGCCGCCGGTTCGGCCCTCATCCTGTTTCCCCTGTTGCTGGTTGGACCGGCCACGCTGTCATCCTGGTTTGGCAGCTACTCATACTATCCGTTCTGGGACGAGCACACCAACCTCAAACCCGTTCACTGGGTCACGCCCTACGAGGGGATTCCCCTCATCCCCGCTTTTCTGCTGCTGGTGGGTAGCTGTCTGGATCCGATCCGACGCACTCCATCGGTGGGGGGCCTTGCCATCTGTCTCTTGCTCGTCGGTCTCGCCATTCAGCCTCTGTCACGGTCGACGGCCATGCCGGTTCATGAACCCGTCGCCCGGGCGACGGTGACCTCCGTCTCGGTAGGGTCCATCATCGTCGACGGAAAACCTGAACCCGTCTGGGAGACGGCCACGCGGCTCGGTCCATTTGTCGACAATCTGACGGGGCAGACCGTCGCCGACGAGTGCGCCGACCGACGAGCCCTGCCGGCGACGGAAGCACGTATTCTGTGGTCCAGTGAAGCTCTCTATCTGCTGGTGGAAGTCGTCGATGACGATGTCTGGGCTCGCGATCTTCCGCGTGACCACGGCGGCCTCCTCTCAGATGAAGGGTTGCGGATCTTCATCGACGATGGAGGAGACGAGGTCGTCTTCTACGAGTTCGATCTGTCACCGGCGAACCGGGTCGTCGATCAGCTGCAGCTCATCGCTGGTGCGCCCTTCGACTTCGATCCCTGGTCTCCTTCCATCGGTTGGCTTCGATATGACGCGACCCAGGTAGAAACGGCGGTCGACGTTCGCGGCTCCCTGGAAACGGTGACATCCAGCTACTCCCCGGTGACCAGCCCGCCGGACGAGGGGTATACGGCCGAGTTGCGCATCCCCTGGGAAGTCTTCCGTACCTCGACGACGGGTTCCAGCAACAGTGCCCTCCTTCGAATACCTCCTGAACCGGGCCAGCTGTGGCGCCTCGGCCTGTACCGCAGAGAGATCCCCCGACCACGGGAGTCGCTGCCGGGTCAGGTGTCGGCTGAGGCGGCCCGGGCGCAGCTCGGGGTTGCACCCGGCGAGTGGGAGGATCTGATTCAGTCATCCGGATGGGACGTCGACGCTGACGGCAACATCGCCGGATCGAGGGTGTGGGGAGAAAGCGTCCGGCGCTGTGGTCGCCTGCAGGCCTGGTCGCCGACGTTCCTCGATCTTCGTCAGCCCGGACATTTTGGCGTGGTCGAATTTATCGGCCCAGAGACGACGGATCTATGAGTGCTCGTGCTGCAACCCCACAGCGAATCGCCGTGATCGATCTCGGCTCCAACACGGCCCGTCTCATCGTCATGGAGGCCACGCCAGGATTTGCCTACCGCCTTGTCGACGAAATCCGTGAAGTCGTACGACTTCGCCAAGGCATGACGGAAGCGGGTCTCAGTGACGAAGCCATCGACAGAGCTTATTCGACGCTGCGGCTCTATGGTCGATTCTGTGACAGCACAGGAACCGACATCGTCCTCGCCACCGCGACCAGTGCGGTTCGTGACGCGGCCAATGGGGCTGAATTCGTCGACCGGGTTCGCAAGGAGCTAAACCTGGGTCTGCGAATCCTCGATGGTGAGCGCGAGGCCTTCTATGGCGTCATCGGGGCTTTGAACGAAGTCCCCCTCGACGAGGGTGTCATCCTGGACATCGGTGGAGGCAGTGCGCAATTGAGCCGCATCCGCGCCGGCAAGTACGAAGGTGGCGTATCGTTGACCCTCGGTGCACTGGCATTGACGGAGCGGTTCATCGACAAGGATCCTGCGTCAGACAAGCAGGTGGCGCGACTCAACAAGGAGATCCTGCAGCAGTTGGAGACGATTCCCTGGCTATCCGAGGTCCGCGGGCAACGGCTGGTCGGCCTGGGCGGCACGACACGAAACCTGGCGAAGATCGAAACGATGCGGCAGCCCTGCTCCACGATCTGGGCACGATCATCGCCTACGACGGCCACCACAAACACTCACAGACGCTCATCCACTACAATGGGCTCGCAGGTTATTCTCGACGGGAGATCTGCCTCATCGCCCTGCTGACGCGATGTCACCGTAAGGGTACGCCCGATATCGAGGGGTATGAAACGGTCCTCGACGCACAGGACGAGAAGACGCTTGTCTCACTCTCCGGGATTCTTCGCATGGCTGAGTTTCTGGACCGGGGTCGCAATGCCGCCGTGAGCGACGTCAGTGCCCAGTGGGATGATGACAGGCTGCGAATTACACTCGTGGGCGACGAACATCCCGCTGTGGAAATCTGGGAGTCACAGCGCAATGCAGTTCCCCTGCTGGAGAGCGCCTTCAACAGACGGGTCACCATCGACAGCATGGCGGCGCCTGCCGAATAGGAACGGACACGACGCCACGGCGAGCCTGCCAGCCCCTTCCGTATCAGCGGAAGGGGGCCTTTCTTTTAAGACTCAGTTCCACACACCTCATCGATTCATCCACGACCTATTCGAGGCAACGACTCCACGCATGTCAGAAGCTGAAAAAATCATCTACTCCATGGTCCGCGTTTCCAAGACCATCAACCGCAAGACGATTCTCAAGGACATTTCTCTCTCCTATTTCTATGGCGCGAAGATCGGTGTCCTCGGCCTGAACGGGTCCGGCAAGAGCACGCTGCTGCGAATTCTGGCGGGCGCCGATGACAACTTCGACGGAGAGACGCACATTGCGCCGGGTCACACGATCGGCCTGCTGGAGCAGGAACCACATCTAGAGGCGGGCAAGACGGTGCGCCAGGTCGTCGAAGAGGGGCTGCAGGAGACGGTCGATCTGGTCAAGGAATACGAGCAGGTGAACGAGAAGTTCGCCGAACCGATGTCGGATGATGAGATGAATGACCTCATCGCGAGACAGACGCAATTGGCGGAAAAGATCGAGCAGGCCAATGCCTGGGATCTCGATGCGCGGCTTCAGCAAGCCATGGATGCGCTGCGCTGCCCGAACGAGGATACCGTCGTCGACACGATCTCCGGCGGCGAACGTCGTCGTGTGGCTCTTTGTCGGCTCCTGCTGAGAAAGCCGGATATTCTGCTTTTGGACGAACCGACAAATCACCTGGACGCGGGGTCCGTCGCCTGGCTCGAACACCATCTCCAGTCATACGAGGGCACAGTGATTGCCGTGACACACGACCGTTACTTTCTCGACAATGTGGCGGGCTGGATCCTCGAACTCGATCGCGGTGAGGGAATCCCTTTCAAGGGGAACTATTCCTCCTGGTTGGATCAGAAACAGAATAGACTCAACCAAGAGGAGAAGACCGAGGGAGACCGTCAGCGGACCCTTCAGCGGGAGCTCGAGTGGGTGCGCATGGCACCCAAGGCCCGCCAGACGAAGAACAAGGCACGGGTGCGTGCATACGAGGAGTTGCTGAACCAGGATCGTTCGCAACAGGATCGGGATCTGCAGATCTACATCCCACCGGGCCCACGCCTCGGCGACGTGGTCATCGAGTCCAAGGCGGTCAGCAAGGGATTCGACGATCAGCTGCTGTTCGACGATCTGTCCTTCATGCTGCCCCCGGGAGGGATCGTCGGCGTGATCGGTGCCAACGGTGCGGGCAAGACAACCCTCTTCCGCCTGATCACCGGCCAGGAGTCACCGGACGATGGCGAGATTCGCGTCGGTGAAACGGTCAAACTCGCCTACGTCGATCAGAGTCGCGACGTGCTGTCGGGGGAAAAAACGGTCTACGAGGAGATCTCCGGTGGCGAGGAAGAGCTCGAACTGGGTGAACGCAAGGTCAACTCGCGCGCCTACGTCAGTCGCTTCAACTTTGGCGGTGGCGATCAGCAGAAGCTGGTGGGCGATCTGTCCGGCGGTGAACGCAATCGCGTGCATCTTGCTCGCATCCTCAAGGAGGGTGCCAACGTTCTGCTTTTAGATGAACCGACCAACGATCTCGATGTGAACACGATGCGTGCTCTCGAAGAAGCCCTGCTGGGCTTCGCCGGGTGTGCGATTGTGATCAGTCATGATCGTTGGTTCCTCGATCGTATCGCCACACATATCCTCGCCTTCGAGGGGGATTCCAATGCCGTGTTCATCGAAGGCAACTGGACCGACTACGACGAGGATCGGCACCGCCGTCTCGGTGATGCCGCCGACCAGCCACAGCGCATCAAGTATCGACAACTGACGCGATAGCGATTCTTATGAGCGCGATTTCGACGGGCCACGCCTATTCCGCCGACCAGATGTCGCAGATCATGCAAGCTTTGGTCACCGAAGGCTACGCTCACCTTGGACCGGTACTCGGCGAGGAGGAAGTGGCTGCGCTGCGCGAGGCCGTGGTACGCAAGTCAACCGATCCAGACATCCTCAGTGACCCCGACGGCGATCACATCCGCGGCATCAGCCTCATGCGGATGTTCGAGTATGACAACGTCTTTCGCGACTTGATCGAGCGCGAGCCCTTCGTAGGCCTCGCCGAAGCGGTTCTGGGAGATGATTGCCACATGATGTCACAGAATGCCCTGATCTACGAGGAGGGTCAGGGAGGGGGATGGCACGTAGACGACGCACTCCAGTTTCCCCTTCCCGAAGGCAGTGACGGACACGACCCACGACAGCCGCCGCCCTGTCTGGTGTTGCAGATCTTCACCCCTCTCACCGACATGGATGGCGAGGCGGGTTGCACACAAGTCGTTCCTGGGAGTCATCTGTCGGGTCATCGCCCACCCTCCGAGGGCGAACTAACCTTCCGGGACCGAGGCCCCGTATCTATCGAGGCCAAAGCGGGCGAGGCTTACGTTTTCAACAATCAGATCTGGCATCAGGGCGCCAAGAACCAATCTCCTGACCCCAGAATTCTTGGGGGTGTCACCTATTCCCGACGATTCATCGCCCAGCGATTCTATCCCTTCGTCGACTACCAGATGCCTGAGCACGTCTGGGAAGGCGTGCCGCCAAGATTGGCCCGCCTGCTGGGCCGACACGAAAAGGGCGCCTACGGTTGATCACCGCTTCGGTTCGCACGGCTCCGCCCGGTTGGGCCTTGATTCAGCGTGATCTGTTCGACACGCTTGCTGAGGCGGCTCGTGCTGCGGCAGATCGCTACAGTCTGCCCGACGGCACCCCCACATTCACACATGATGTAGACGACGTCTACGAATCTCGCGCTGGGCGGGGCCTTCTCTACGCCCTGGGTGGCGCCGATGATCTGCTCGACCTCCACCATCAAGACTGGACGAGCGCCAGTCGGCTCTACGATCAAGCGGGTCCTGGTCGGGAGCATGCCGAGTATGTGGGGCAACTTCGAGACGGGTACTACAATCTCGGCCAGGCCTTCGAGTGGTTTCACCAGGGCGAAGGCAATCAATCTCTGTACGAATTCGGTGTTGCTGACCCTCACCATGAGGAGCAGACACGAAACAGTTCGCGATTCGCGGATCTGCTTGCGGGACCGAACAGTGCCAACTACGACGCCGCTCACCGCGTAATTCGTTCTCCCTTTCCCTCGAGCGCTGGCCCCCTGCTGAGGGCCGGTGACGGCTGGGGCCATGGGGATGCCACCAACTTTGTACGCATGATCCTGGCACCAGGGTACGGAGGTGGCGGTGTCGCCTATCGGGCCTCCCTGTTTCCCATCGTCGACCGGTTGGAAGATGGGTGGTGGAATGACAAGGCGCGGGCGATGGAGATCGTCCGCCTCTTCGACCATCTCATCCTCGACGGCGACACACCCACCAATCTGACGGCAACGGGGCTGGTGACTCATGCCTTCCTCTACACCGGACAAGAACGGTATCGGCGCTGGGTTCTCGATTACACGGAAGCTTGGATGGAGCGCATCGCCAAGAACGACGGCATGCTGCCAGACAACGTGGGCCCTACGGGACAGATCGGCGAGCACCGAGAGGGTCAGTGGTGGGGTGGTCTGTACGGATGGAACAGCCGTTGGGCAGCCGATATCAACTTTGGCGGACTCACGGTGGCTGCCGAGTGCGCGACCCTGATCTCAGGCGATCTGGGTTATCTCGATCTGCTTCGATCCCAATTGGTCATGCTCCTTGAGAATGCACGCACGGCAGAGGACGGCCGCCTCGAGGTGCCCAAACGATATGGTCCTGAGGGGTGGATCGACTTTGCGCCTCCCCGCCTGCTCGAGTTTGCCCATCTCTATCACGCCTCCCTCGACGCCGATGATCTGGCCATGATCGAACAACTGCGATCAGGTGCCATCGGCGACGATTGGGGGCACATCGTACCCGCCGCCGACCGACGGATTCAGGCCTGCGAAACCGCACGCTACGAATACTATGCGGATCGCCTCCCCGACTGGCCCGAACGAATTCTGCGTGCTGAAGGCCTGTACGCACGTGCCCATCTGGAGCGAATCCTGGCTGATTCACGGACACACGAGCAACTGCTGGAAGCCAACGAATGGCCACCGAATCCGGTCGTGACGAAGGGGCTGACCCAGGTCACGACGGGATCTCCGCAGACGGTCTACAATGGGGGGCTGCTGCGCTCCACCGTACGCTATTGGGATCGCGATCGGCAGCGCCCGGGCCTACCCCAGGATGTAGCGGCTCTGGTGGTTGATCTGGCGGCTGATCGGGTCGGTGTCGAGTTGGTGAATACCCATTCAGGGGCAACCCGACAACTCGCCGTCCAGGCAGGCGCCTTCGGTGAGCATCGGTTCACGACGGTCGAACACAACCATCAGGACGTGACCATGCTGCGCGAAAGCTCCTATCGATGGCTGCGTGAGATCCCCGACATCGACCAGACCACCCAACAGATTGACGCCCCGATGGTGGAGGTCTGTCTTCCACCGGGGACCTCGATTCGGATGGATCTCGGCCTGCACCGCTTCTGCCGGACCCCCTCCTACGCACCACCAAAGTAGGTCGTAGAGCGGCTGAGCCTCAGATCGACGTCAGTGCAGTCGGAAGGCAGGCGCTTCTCCAGGGGCGGGTGAGTTGTCGAAGGCGCCGCGTTGTCGGATCGCCGCTTCACCACCGAGTGCTTCGACCCGTGCTGCCTGATCGGCCCTGGCCATGGCATCCACCTCGTCCGGATCCAGGATCTGACGCAGTCTCTGCTCACATGCCTTCAATTGCTCAGCATGCGCGGGATCACCCGCCAGATCACGCAACTCCTGCGGATCACTTCGCATGTCAAACAGTTGGGGTGGCGCCCCCACATAGTGGTTGTACTTGAACCTCTCGTCGCGAAGCATGTACGAGCCGTGTTTCGACGCCACCGCGTGATACTCTGACAGCACCGTCCGTTGCGCATCCGCGTTGTTGGCGATCGCCCACAGAGACCGACCCGGAAGCCCGGCATCGTCATCGTACGACCTGGCACCGACCGATTCGATGATCGATGGATAGAGGTCGATCAGTGATGTGGGTGTGTGACATGCGTGCCCGTGCGGCACGTCCGGCCCCGCTGCGATCATCGGAACTCCCGCCGATTCGTCGTAGAGACTGAGCTTTCCATAGATCCCTCGTGCACCCAGGTGCTCGCCGTGGTCGGAGGTGTAGATGACACGGGTCCGATCGGTCAGACCCAACGTCTCCAGCCGATGCAGAACACGTCCGATCTGCTCATCCAGGAAACTGCAGGCTCCGTAGTAGGCAGCCAGCAGTCGACGGATCTGCTTTTCTTCGAACTGTGGATGAAGGTCAAAGAACCGCCGGAAGTGGTCGACGACGGGATGGGTTGGCCAATCGGCCTGCTGCCACTGGGGGGGCATGGGCAAATCACGGTTCGCATAGTACTCGAACCACTCCGGCGGGCAGATGTACGGCGGGTGAGGACAGACGAAACTGAGCATGAGGGCCCAGGGTTTGTCCTGCTGCCCATGCGCCTCCAGCCACTCCACGCCGTGGTCGGCATTGCGGCGATCATACTGCAGGTAGGTCGAGTCACCCGGACCCGCCTCGAGAATGCCACCACGTTTGCGCCGTACGGGTCCATCGTCGCGCAGACAGCCCAGGACGTCGCCGATGCCGTCGACGACATACAGGGGTTCCACTCTATCAGCGAACCCGTGGTCGTCCTGCTCTGTACTGAAATGGAGTTTCCCGATCGAGTCGACGTGAAACCCCTGATCGCGCAGGCGATGATGCCAACTGGGGATCTGCCCATCGTAGGGGAATGCATTGTCCCAGTAGCGGGCCTGGTGGACCCATCTTCCCGTCGCCAGACTTGCCCGCACGGGGACACAGATGGGACAGTTGGTGTAGGCCGTATCGAAGCGAGTACCAAGTTCGGCCAGCCGATCCAGGTTCGGCGTCTGCGCGATCCCGCCGTAACAGCCTAACCCAGAACGAGTGTGTTGATCAGAAAGAATGAAGAGGGTGTTGGTCGCATCCACATCAGATCTCCGCAGATCGTCGTTTCATTTTGGGACCGCAAACATCGTTCGAATCCCATGCGTAAGACAGAGCCGAGATTCAGAATTTGACGCTGACCTCGCCCTGATAGACACGGCGGCCCAGACCACGCGGTAGCAGAGCCATCGATCCATCTGGCGTGGGCAGTTGCCGGTAACCCACGGCGTTGAACTCATCAAAGAGGTTGGCCACCTCTTCACGGACTTCGATCTGCAGACCCGCCACCGAAAAGACCTGTGTCGTGCCCACATCGAAACGGATGTAGGGATCGTCCCGGCTTGCATGGCGATCGCCCGACGTGAATCCGACGATCTGGCCGTCCGCATCGAGGACGGGAAGTCTCGGTGTTGAGGGGAAGCCCGACCCGTAGAGAGCGCGGATGTGAAAACGAGACGCCTCCATCCACCCTCCTCTGAGATTCATCTGGTCCTCGAGATAGAGCGTCGCCGTATGACGTTGGTCGCTGGCCGTGGGCACCCAACCTGGCCCCGAAGCATGAGTTCCGCTCCCCAGGCTCGGCTGCGACTGTCGTTGGTGGATGCGTACTGGACCTCCACATCCTGCGTCATCCAGGAGATTCGATCCCATCCGCGGCGAACGAAGCCGGTGCCACGCAAGCGAAAACGGGGACGCTGGTGTTCGATTTCGAGGAAGGCGTCACCGCCCTTCTGGGCCTTCGACGTGTCTTGCCCGGAGACGGCCAGCTGCTTGTACTGAGCCGGCTGCGCCGACAGCCGGCGGCCATCACCCATCGCCGCGACCCGTGTTGTCGCCCGAGCCGCACACGCGGCAACACCAACCACTCGTCAGAAGTCTTGGCGTGCAGGGCACGCGCTTCCCAACCACCGACGGCGCCCCCGCGTTCTGGGAGCCCCGTGGCAGCAGACGCACCTCCACGCCCTCTACCGGCTCGCCACTGAGCGAGTCGACGACAGTGACGACCATGTGCCCCGCTGAGATCGGGCTGCACAGGACGGTGAGCTTCAGGGCGGTGATCAGCAGGAGCCGCAGGGATAGACGAATGGCGGACCTCGTAGCTTGTTATCTGGTCAGACGCGGGTGCCTCAAGAGCGTTCCACCCACCCAACATCCATCTCGCCAAGATAGAGACGCGCCTGAGATTCGGGCCATAAGAATCGGTGGACGCCATCCATCGTTTTGCCTACGCTGACGTCCATGATCATCCTACACATCACACGCCATGGACAGGTTCTTCCCGCCAGTGACGAGAGCTGGACGCACGCCGACTATCCTCCAGGAGATGGCCCTCTCAGTGCCCTGGGGCTTCGTCAGGCGGTGCTATTGGGACATCGCCTCAAAGGTCTGGAGTTCACCGGCCCCATCTACGCCTCTCCGTACAGACGGACGATGGAGACCGCCTGTGGCGTAGCAGAGATCGTGGACACCACCGTGCACCCAGCGCCCGCCATGCGCGAGATCGTTAAGCGGGTGGAACAGATGGAGCATTTCGTCGGACTCACCGCCCTCGAGCTGGGGCAACTGCATCCCAGGGTCGAGACATCGCCGGACTTGGCTGACATGTGGTGGACGATGCAGGCCGAAAGCGACGCCGAGATCGAGCAGAGGGTGGCCGCTCTTGTAGACGACCTGTTGCGACAAGACAAGCCGGACAGTGAATCCCATGTTCTGCTCGTAGGTCACGGGGCCTCCACGGGCGGCGTCATCGACCATCTGCTTCGCCGCTGTGCGCCGGAGTTGATCGGACCACCCATCCCTGGATGGAATTGCTCGCTGTCCACCTTCCGCTGCCGGGGCGTT
>MDTC01126438.1_pt1 | contig 11238 bp, 6 predicted proteins | sample 811181 | NCBI WGS metagenome assembly MDTC01 (sample SAMN05326644, study PRJNA326480) | marine metagenome | isolation source: seawater | place: Pacific Ocean: North | collected 2011 | reverse complement strand
CCTCGGGGTCGATCAGCTCGGTGCCCGAGCGGCTCGACGGACCCATGGCGGCCTCGCGGGCATCGGCGACCATCTTGCGCAGGCGCTGGCGGGCGTCGACCTGGGAGGGATCGCCGGGGTAGCCGCGCACCTCGGAGCTGGGGTCGAACCCGGCCTCCTTGAGCACGCTGGAGACCTCGCTCATGCGGTTGCGATCGACCGCGTACATGCCCGGCGCGAAGCGGTGCAGCAGGTAGGGCTTCAGCCGCTTGTTGCCTTCCAACCGGCGGATCTGGCTCCGGTGCACCGTGAGCAGCGTCAGGTCGTGGAACTCGACGTCGCCGCGGTGGCCGATCCAGCCCTTGAGGGTCTGCTCGACGTTCTCGGGCAGGCCGATCTGGCTGTTGTCGCGGAGGAACTGCAGGACGTCGTCCCGGCGCCAGCCGCGCTCCAGCGCCCGCTCGATGCTGGCGTCGGTGATCTTGTAGGTGTTGGCGCGGTCGCAGCCGGTGAGGGCGGCGAGCTCGCCCAGGCGGAAGAGCAGGACCGGCGCGAGGCCGGCCGGCGCCATCGCCTCGAAGGAGGGCGTCAGGTAGAACTGGCGGAAGCCGTCGTCCTCGGGCGGGTCGAGCAGGACGCGACCGCGGGGGGACAGGCGGTAGAACTTCTCCTGACCCCACTCGCCGAGCTCCAGGATGCCGGCGCGCACCAGCGGGGCGAAGCTGTAGCTGTCGCGGTCGCCTGAGCGCGAGGCCTGGGTCTGACCGCGCTGGTAGCGCTCGCGCCAGTCCTCGCCCCGCTTCCACCGGCGGTAGAGCGCGGCGAGCGGACGCTCGGGCACCCACGCGCCTTCGGCGCCGGCGACCGACCACAGCACCCACTCGGCCATGTCGAAGCGCTTGTCGAGGGCGCGGAAGATGAGGTCCCGCTGGTCCTCGGGCTCGAGCAGGAGCCACTCCTCCATGACGTCGCGGTTGAGCGCCAGGTACTCGCCCCGGAGCTCGACCATGCCGTGCATCATCAAGAAGTCGAGGTGGAATCCGAACAACTCGGAGTCCGTGTTCCACAGCTGCGAGAAGAAGGCGTCCATCTCCTCCTTGTCGTGGCGGTAGATCTCCTGCCGCTGGGTGAGCCGCGGGTGGTTCTGGTCGATGTACGTCGCCAGCGACGTGATCGTGAAGTCCAGCGGCGGGCAGAACGGCTTGTTGTCCACCACCCGTACGTCCTCGTGATCGAACGTCGGGAGGGAGAGGTCTTCGGTGAGCGCCGCGACGAGCCCGTCGATGAGAGGCTCGGGGATGACGTAGAAGAACTGCCGGTCGGTGTTGCCGGCCGAGAAGACGATGCCCTTCTCGGCGAGCACCGACATGGTCTTCTTCCACTCGCGCTCGTGACCGCCGAACGAGAGCATGAGCTCGCGGAGGAACTCCTCGTTGTGCGCGATGCCGCCACACTGCAGCAGGGCCGCGACTGCCTTGCGGTCACGCTCGTGCAGGGACTTGAGCAGGCTCTGCAGGCGGCTGCCCTGGGCGATGGCGCGCACGGCGAGCTGGATCATGCGGTCCGCCCCCGACACGCGACCGGGCTGACCGCCGAGCCCCTTGTACAGGCTCGCGACCAGGGCCTCGGGCATGCGCTCGAGCCACCCGGCGAGATCGTCGATCTCGGACCGGGACAGGCGACGGCGGCGAGCCATGGCGCTGCCAGGGGCCCCACGTCGGCTGCGGCTGTTCCGCTTGCGATGCGGGTTGCGGCCGCTGCTGGGCACGCTGACCGCTGGCCCGCTCACGTCGACGGACTGGCGACGGCCGCGGTTGCGACTTCCGCCGCCCCCGCCTCCGTCACCTTCTTCGACGACGAGCACGTCCTGGCTGCTGGTGTTCTTCTTCTTGTCGCGGCGACGACGACGACGGCGGCGGCGCTTGCGGTTTCCGCCGTTGGCGGACTGGGACTCGTCGGACATGCGTGGTCACTCCACGTGGACTGCCGGGACTCCGTGCCCGACGTCCGGGGATGGCTCACTTTGCAGCGGCGTGCTCTTCGATGAAGTAGCGGTAGCCCTGCTCGGTGAGGAAAAGCTGGCGCTTCATGGCGAACTCCTGCTCTTTGGAGTCCGCGGTGACGACGGTGTAGAAGGTGGCGGGAGCGTCCTTGGGACGCAGGATGCGGCCGAGGCGCTGGGCCTCCTCCTGGCGGGAGCCAAAGGAGCCGGACACCTGGATGGCTACGTTGGCGTCAGGCAGGTCGATGGCGAAGTTCGCCACCTTGCTGACGATGAGGCACTTGATCTTGCCGGTGCGGAAGTCCTTGTACAACTGCTCCCGCTCGCGATGCGGCGTGCTGCCCGTCAACAGCGGCGCGTCCAGCTCCCGGGAGAGCTGCTTGAGCTGGGACAGGTAGGTCCCGATGATGAGGACGTTGTCGTCCTTGTGACGCTTGACCAGCTCTTCGATCACGCCCAGCTTGGCGGGGTTCTCCGACGCCATGCGGAACTTCTCGTTGTTCTGGCTGCGCTCGTAGCGGTCGCGAGACTTGCGGCTGAACGGCACGCGGATCTCGTAGCACTGGGCCTCGGCGACGAAGCCACGCTTCTCGAGCAGCTGCCAGGGCAGGTCGTAGCGCTTGGGGCCGACCAGGCTGAAGACGTCGCCCTCGCGGCCGTCCTCGCGGATCAGCGTGGCGGTGAGGCCGAGGCGGCGGCAGCCCTGGAGCTCCGCGGTGGCGCCGAAGACCGGGGCGGGCAGGAGGTGGACCTCATCGTAGACGAGCAGGCCCCAGTTGTGGTCGCGGAACAGGTGCATGTGCTCGTAGTCGGCGTCCTTGCTGCGCCGCCAGGTGAGCACCTGGTACGTCGCCACCGTGATGGGGCGGATCTGCTTCGTCTTTCCCGTGTAGACGCCGATCTGCGACTCGGTGATGGTCGTCTTGTCCAGACACTCGCGCACCCACTGGTGCACCGCCGTCTCGTTGTTGCACAGGACCAGGGTGTGCTGCTCGACCGTGGTCATGGCGGTGAGCGCGACGATCGTCTTGCCGGCGCCGCAGGGCAGCACGACCACGCCGTGTCCGCCGGCGGGGTGGCCCTCCATGAACCAGCGCTTGACGGCTTCCTGCTGGTAGTCGCGGGGCTCGAAGGCCTTGCCGTTGGACTTGAGCGTGGTGCGCAGCTTGAGCGGGAGCGGGTCGCCGTCGTGGAAGCCGGCGAGGTCCTGGACTGGCCAGCTCTCGAGCAGCATGCGCTGCTTGAACATGCCGCGCATGCCGATGGCGAGCTTGAAGTGCCGCCTTCCGTCCTGCTGCAGGAGGTCCCGCCCGACGTCGGTCTTGCGGATGAGCTTCTCGACGTACGCGGTGGCGAAGGTCACCCGAAGGAACTGGCGGGGATCTTCGGGGTGCGGGTGCAGCTGCACCAGGCCGAAGCGGCCGATCGTGTCCTCGATGTGGCGGAGGACCTCGGCGGGCACGTCGAACTTGGACAGGCCGCGCAGGGTGTCGACGATCTCGTCCCGGGTCATGCCGGAAGATGCGGCGTTCCACAGGGACAATGGAGAGATTCGATAGGTGTGGAGGAGGTCTGGCGAAGACTCGAGCTCCGCGAACCGGGCCAGGAAGTCCCGGGCGCGGTCGAACTCGGGGTGCTGGGTCTCGAGGAGCACCTTGCCGTCACCCTGGACGATGACGGGGTTCGCCGGATTCACTCGCATGAATGGACCATGTGTGGGCCCTCCCGTGGCTCCTCCGACGGCACAGGCGAATCGTGCCTGCGCTGCGCGCCGGGTGGAACGAGGGTCAATCTGTTTTGGTGTGGTCCGCCTTGGCGGATTCAGACACAGGTGTCCCGTAGGACTGCCGTCGGCAGCCCGGGTACCGGGTCACGGAGAAGGCCGTGACGACGGCGGGGGCGCTGAGATCAGCGCGCGGTGAGGAGGACGTTGCGCGGAGCACAACCGTCCACGTCGAAGACGTTTTATCGACCCGCCGTCCGGTGTCAAGGGGCACGTGCGAGGTGGACGGCGGACAAGCGGCGCGTGAACGGGAGATCGAGACCTCGGAGACTTCGACGCTGAGCCCCTCGCCTGCCATCCTCGCCCTTGGTGACGTGCGCCCGGAGGACCGTCCTCGGGTAGGCGGAAAAGTGTTGCCGTTGGCGCGCCTCGCCGCCGATGGGCTGCCGGTTCCGCCCGGTGTGGTGCTCCCGACGGACACCTTCCGGGCCGTGCTCCTCCGCTCCGGGCTGCACGGGGACGCGGTTCGTGCCGGGGCGGGAGATCTGGAGGCGGCGGCGCGCCTGCACGAGGCCCTGCTGACGGTGGCGCTGCCCGCGGATCTGCTGCGGGCGCTCGAGGTCGCCGCACGGGAGCTCGGCGGGGTGGTCGCGGTGCGCTCCTCGGGGGTGGACGAGGACGGCCGGGAGCGCTCCTTCGCGGGGCAGCACGAGACGGTGCTGGGCGTGGGGCCGGACGGGATCGCCGACGCGGTCCGGCGCTGCTGGGCCAGCCTGTACGCCCCCCGGGCGCTCGCCTACCGCAGCGCGCCCGGCGCCAACTCCGCTCCCGCGGGACCGGCGCCCGGCGCCCTCGCCGTGCTGGTGCAGCGCCTCGTCGACCCCCGCGTCGCCGGCGTCATGTTCACCATCAACCCCATGACCGGCTCCTGGCGTGAGATGACCGTGGAGGCGGTCTTCGGACTCGCGGAGGGCCTGGTCTCGGGGCAGGTGGCGCCGCACTGGTATCTGGTCCGAAGACCGCGTCGAACGCCGAGACCGGTCCAGCGCGTCCTGGCCAGGGTCCGCCTGCAGCGGCTCCAGTCGGACGTGCACCCGATCGACCGCCGCTGGGTCCGCCGGGAGGGTCAGGTGGTGGTCGAGCCCGTGCCCGACGCCCTCGCCCGCCGGGCCACCCTGTCCCCCCACGACCTGCGCCGCCTGTGCCGCCTGGGCCTGCGGGTCGAGGCCCACCTGGGCGCCCCCCAGGACGTCGAGTGGGCCCAGGACGCGTCCGGTCGCCTGTGGCTGCTCCAGGCCCGACCCGTCACCACCGGCCAGGCCCCCCGCGCCCGCAAGGACGTGCTGTGGACCCGGCGCTTTGTCGGCGAGCGCTTCCCCGAGCCGCTGACTCCGCTCGCGTGGAGCCTCACCGAGCCCCTGCTGGACCACTTCATCGCCTATCCCGAGGTGCAGCGTCGCTACCTGGGCGGTGGCCCGGCGCTCCGGCTGGTCAACCAGCGGGTCTACCTGAACGCGAGCGTCTTTCCGCACCTCGCCTTCAAGCTCCCCGGCATGCCCGCGCCGCGCTTCATGCTGGAGCTGCTCCCGCCCGACCAGGCTGCCGCGTTTCGCCGCCGCTTCGCGGTGATGCCCGATGCGGCCGTGTACCGCGCGATCTTCAAGACCACGTTCGAGGAGGAGCGCTGGCGGCGGTTCGCCTGGAATCCGTTCACCAACCCCGACCGCTGGGACGCCTTCGAGGAGGAGCTGCTGGGCGCCCTGCCTGGCCTGGCGCGCACCCCGGTGTCCGCCGCGGACGGGCTGCGCCTGGTGGACGACGCGCTGGCGCTGCTGGGCCGCTACGTCGGTATCCACGTGTGCAGCCTGCTCTTCGCCAACATGGCCGATCAGCTGGTCGAGGGCATGCTCAACGTCTGGCTCCCCGAGCGCGCGAAGGCGCTGCTGGATGCCCTGGCCACCACCCCGCCCGGCAACAAGACGCTGGAGCTGAACGCGGCGCTGTGGTCCCTGGCCCAGCACGCCGAGCCCACCGACCTGGAGCGCCTGGCCGAGGGCTCGCTGGAAGGGCCGTTCAAGGCGCGCTTCGACGCCTTCCTGCGCGCGTACGGCCAGCGCAGCGCGGCGTCCTGGGACGTGTTCGCGCCCCGCTGGCGGGATGATCCCCGGGCGCTGATCCCGCTCCTACGCGGCTCGATGGACGTTCCCGACGATCCGGCGGTCCGGGCGCGGGAGCAGCAGGCGCGCTTCGAGGCCGCTCGGACCGAGGCGCTGGCCGGGATCGACGACGGGGCCCGCCGGGCGGTGCTGCGGCGGGGGATCGACCTGCTTCGCACCTACCTTTTGTTGAGGGAAAACCAGCGCTTTCGCTTCGAGCAGCTCCAGGACGCCCTCCGCGGCACCCTGCTCTGGCTGGGGGGCGAGCTGGTGCGTCGCGGCGCGCTGGACCGGGCGGACGACGTGCGCTTCCTCACCCACGACGAGGTGCGGGGCCTGCTCACCGGCGAGCTGGAGCTCGAGGCGGCGCGAGGCTTCGTGGACCGGCGGGAGGCGGCGTTTGCCGAGGCGGCCGAGCGACCGGCGCCGGCCTTCCTCCGAGGCGACGACGCGGTAGCGATCGGCCCGGCCAGCGCGCGGCTGCAGGGGCATGGGATCAGCCCCGGTCGGGTGCGGGGCACGGTGCGACGGGTGCGCTCCCTCGCGGACGGCGAGCGCCTGCAGCAGGGGGAGATCCTGGTCGCCCCCGCGGTCGATCCGGCGTGGACCCCGCTGTTCCTGCTGGCGGGTGGCGCGGTCCTGGAGCTCGGAGGCCGGCTCTCCCACGGTGCGGTGGTCGCTCGGGAGTACGGCGTGCCCGCGGTGGTCAACGTGGACGACGCCATGACCCGGCTGCAGGACGGCGACGAGGTGACGGTGGACGGCACCCGCGGCCTGGTGTTCGTGCACGGCTGAGCCCGGTTATGGCCTTTCGGCATGATGCCCGACCCGCCCGCGCCCCTGTGCTCGCTCCCGGACCTCGATCGCCTCGAGGTGCTCGTGCCGCGGGGCCGGGTGTGGCCCATGGTCATCGGCGTGCTCGGTCTCGTGCTGCTCGGCCTCGTGACCGCGCTGGTGGCGGCCGTGTCCCTGGTCCTCGGCCTGGCGTTCGCCGGGGTGCTCTCCGCCGGGTTCGCAGGCTTCCTCTTGCCGATCGTAGCGCTGGCACCCACCGCGTCCGCCGTGCTGGTGACGGCCGTGCTGTCCGGCTGGCTGCAGCAGCGCCACCTCCCGGTTCGCGCCGACCGCTACGGGCTGTCCGCGGGGGGCGAGCGCATCGCGTGGGAGATCGTGAGTCAGGTCCGCGCGGACGAGGACTGCGTCAGCATCATGCTCGACGACGGGGAGTGGCTCGACGTGGCGACGGAGCTGCCCCAGGCCGCGGCGTGGTGGCTCGCCGCCAGCCTCGATGACCTGCGGAGCCGGGTGCTCGACGGTGACCTCGACCACGACGGGATCGAGCAGGTTCGTCGGACCGCCCGTCGCGAGGCCGAGCGCCGTGCGGCGACTGACGAGTGCGAGCGCCGCCCGGCGCTGGGCTCCGCCCTCCTGGCAGGCTGATCAGTCCGCTTCGAAGCCGATCTTGCCGTGGGTGCCGTCGCAGAAGGGCTTGGTCGACGAGTGACCGCAGCGGCATAGGAAGCAGCGCTCGGTCTTGCGCACGGTCTTGCCGCTGCCACCCTTGATGACCTCCAGGGGACCGGTGACCTTGAGCGGGCCGTTGCGACGGGGATCGACGGTGAGCGGACCTCGGGCGTCCAGGGCCTGGATGGTCTCGTCCGGAGCGACCTCGCCCGTGGCGGTGAAGCCGATCGACTCGTGCGCACCATCGCAGTAGGGCTTCGACTTCGAGGCGCCGCAGCGGCACAGGGTGGCGCGGATGCGGGAGCCGTCGGGGAGCTGGAGATCGCCGCGCAGGGCGATCGGACCGTTCTCCAGCACGGCGGCGACGTTCTTCTTGGGGGCCTCCTCCGCAAGCGTGCCGTCTGGGTGGAACGCACGGATGGCGCCGCTCGGGCAGCGACGGGCGAGGGCTCGGATCTCGTCCGCGGGCGCGCCGTCGGGGTCGATCCAGGGGCCCTCGACATTGGCGCGGAACACGTCAGGCAGGGTCAGGACGCAGCGGCGCGAGTGGATGCAACGCGAGCCGTCGAAAGTGATCGTGACGTCCTTTCCTTCGTAGCGCTCTTCGGCCATGGGGGTCTCCGGGGGAAGAGGACGAGCGTAGCCGAATGGAAGCGAGGGAACATCCACTATTCTCAGTTGCTGTAGTCGAAACGGTGCGTCTCGTTGGAGCCCGAGCGCCGGCCGCGCCCCGTTCGCGCGCGGCGGGGAAACGTGGGGCGTATGCGCCCGGGTATCGTCACTGAGGTCGTGGGGGACGGTACGAAGCCGATCGTCGCTGGGGCACCGGTGCCCGAATGGTGAGGCAAGGATGTCGCAGTTGCAGTGGCTCGGGCGGTAGCCGCAAGCTCTGTGTGCACCCCTCTGGGTGCGCCCGGTCCACCTCCTCCGCTGGACGTCTGATGTCACGCTCTTACGCACGCCCCCGCGAGGGCGACTCCAAGCTCTCCGCCGCCCCGGCGGTCGCTCCCGACAAGCAGCCCCAGGCCGTCGAGAATCGGCCTGACCTGCTGCCCGAGGCCGAAGAACAGGCACCCTCGCTGCTGGATGCCCTCGAGGCCTGCTTCGGCGAAGCGGCTTCCGACGTCGTGCTCGACGAGTCCGACTCCATGCTGGGCGACCTCGGTGCCGAGGCGGCCACCGTGGACGGCACCGTCGTGCTGCCGTCAGCGATGAACCTGGACAATCCGTCCGCCGACGACCTGGATACCCTCGGCCATGAGGTCTCCCACGCGCTCGGTTCGACCAGCGGGGAGCAGGACGTGGACCAGGAGGGCGACGCGGCCGAGGCGTCCGCGGAGCAGGCGGGCGCGACGTTCGCCACCTGGGTCCAGGGCGGCATGCAGGGTCCGGCGCCCCAGCTGTCGGCCAGCAACGGCGGCAAGGGCAAGGTGCAGCGCAAGCACACGTCGAGCTCGCTGACTGGCAGCCCGCAGCTGTCGAAGGGCTCGCGGGGGCGCCTGGTCGTCAGCCTGCAGCAGCTCATCAACGAGGCGGGCGGTCGCCTGGCGGTCGACGGCATCTTCGGTCCGGCCACCGACCGCGCGGTGCGACGCTTCCAGTCGGCAAACGGCCTGTTCGTGGATGGCATCGTCGGTCCGAAGACCGCCGCCGCGCTCCACGCGAGCCACTACCGCGAGCCCGAGCCGGCCAAGGAGGCACCCGGCGGCGACAAGGACAACGGCGAGGGGCCGATCCTGTCGGGTCGCCCGATGCTGAAGAAGGGCATGCAGGGCCCGAAGGTCCGCACCCTGCAGGACATGCTGTCGCGGGCGGGCTTCCGGACCTACGTGGACGGCGACTTCGGGGCCGCGACCGAGCGCTCGGTCAAGTCCTACCAGCGCTCCCGCGGCCTCGGCGTGGACGGCGTCGTCGGGCCGAAGACCGCGAACGCCCTGTCGACCAACGCGCCGGCGGTGGAGCGGGGCAAGGCGCCGGAGGGGGGCTCCAGCCTCGAGCCCGGCGAGCGCAAGAGCTTCGACCCCGGCAACCGCCTGGGCAAGTCGGAGATGAACCCGCAGGTCGCGCGGATCACCGAGAAGACCTGCATGGAGCTGCAGGACCTCGGCTACCACCCCTACGTCGTCAGCGGGTTCCGGAGCTTCAACGAGCAGAACTCGCTGTACGAGCAGGGCCGCAGCAAGCCCGGCCCGAAGGTCACCTGGGTCAAGGGCGGCGGCTCCTGGCACAACTACGGACTCGCGGTCGACATCGCGTTCTGGAACAGCAGCGGCTCCGGCCCCAGCTGGTCCGAGCACCATCCGTGGTCGCGGATCGGCTCGGTGGGCATGAAGAACGGCTTCACCCGCTGGGGCGGCGACTTCGGCGACCGGCCGCACCTCGAGTACCACCCGAAGTGGGGCAACTCGGCCAGCTCCCTGGCGTCGACCTACCACTCGGCGGGTCTGGCCGAGGTCTGGAAGAAGGTCGGGGCGTAGGCGGTCCGCGGCAGATCGCGCTTCGAGGCTGCGAACGGCGGGCATGGGGGCTACGCCTCTCGCCTGCCTGGAGCGCCTGTGCACCTCGTCTCGTTCGATCGCTGCCCCTACGTCCAGCGCGCGCTCCTGGTCTGTCGCGAGAAGGGCGTTCAGCCCGAGGTGACCTACATCGACCTCGCCGACAAGCCGGCCTGGTTCCTGGAGAAGTCGCCCCGGGGCAAGGTGCCGATCCTCGAGGTCGACGGCCAGGTGCTCTTCGAGTCCCAGGCCATCTGCGAGTACCTCGACGAGGTCCACCCGGACCCCCCGCTCATGCCCGACACGCCCCTGCTCCGCGCCCGGGACCGCGCGTGGTTCCTCTACGCGACCGACGTGGTGCTGCCTCTGCGCTTCGAGGTCGCCTACGGCACGGACGAGGCCAGCTGGGTGACCGCGGTCGGAAGGCTGGCCCACGCCCTGCGGGTGCTGGAGGGCGCGCTCGACGGGCGGGACTGGTTCAGCGGCGACGGCTCCCGCTTCGGCATGGCCGACGTAGGCCTGGCGCCGGTCGTGACCCACATGGAGCTGGCTCGGCGGAACGGGCGCTGGAACTGGCCCGACGGCATCCCCGCCTTTCGGGCCTGGGTCACGCGCATGCTGCAGCGCCCGACCCTCGCGCAGAGTGTGCCCGACGGGTTCGAGGAGGCGGTGCTCGCCTACCAGCGCGGCCGCGATGCGGTGGTGCTCGGGCAGCCCGCCTGAGGTTCCACGTGGAACCCCGAACGCACGAAGGCCGACCCCCGAAGCTCGGAGGTCGGCCGTTGATGTTCTTGGTTCAAGCTACCGGATCGCGGTCACGACCTCAGCGCCGATGGTGCGGTTGCCCTCGCGCACGGCGAAGCGGCTCCCGACCTCGAAGCCGGCGGCCTTGCCCAGCTGGACCTGCAGCGCAGCCTGCTGACCGGGCGCGACCTCGCCGACCTCCTCCATCACCGTGATGCTGCCGGTGACGTCGGTGGTGCCGAAGAAGAACTGCGGGCTGTAGCCGGAGCGGAAGGGCTTCTTCCGACCTCCCTCGGCGGTGGTGAGCGTGTAGAACGTGCAGTCGAAGTCGCGGTGGCTCTCGATGGACCGGGGGGCGGCGAGCACCTGGCCCCGGCGGATCTCCCCGCGCTTGACCCCGCGCAGCAGCAGTCCGACGTTCATGCCGGCCTCGCCGACAGGGACGTCCTTGCGGAAGCTCTGCACGCCGGTCACGACCACCTGACGCACCGCCTGATCGACGTCGGTCAGGCCCACGATCTCGACGCTGTCGCCGACGCGCACCTGGCCGCGGTCGATCCGACCGGTGGCGACGGTGCCGCGCCCGGAGATGGTGACCACGTCCTCGACGTTCATGCGGAACGGCGAGGTGGTGTCCCGGACCGGGTCGAGGATCTCCGTGTCGAGGGTGTCCAT
>MDTC01084701.1_pt1 | contig 11238 bp, 13 predicted proteins | sample 811181 | NCBI WGS metagenome assembly MDTC01 (sample SAMN05326644, study PRJNA326480) | marine metagenome | isolation source: seawater | place: Pacific Ocean: North | collected 2011 | reverse complement strand
TGCAGTTTTTTTAATGAAATTTTCAGATTATTATTATACTTGACCAACTTAGAGGAGTATCCATTTTTGGAAAAATGTATTAATGTTGATTTTGGCAACTCTTCATTAACAATAAACAAACCAGAAGCGTTTGTTTTAGATATTATATTATAGTCATAAACAAAAACAACAACATCTCCTAATGGATTTCCTTTCTCATCAACAACTATACCTTCAGTCTGCGAAAAAACTTGTAATGAAACTAAAAATAGTATATTAAAAATTACTGTTTTTGGCATAGTTATTCTTTTGAATTGCATGAATTACAAAACTTTGCATTGTATAAATGTATAACAATCAAAAAAAGTGCAGGTACATATTTTAATCTAGTATCATAAAAAAACCACATATACTGTTCATTAAATATAACTACAAATAATGCAATCCAAGAAATCCAAAACAGTGATTTGATTACTATTGAAGAACATTTAGAGGCATAAATAATCGCAACTAAAGATACAGCTAAAAAGAAATAATCAATTGCTTGCCACCACAATGGAGTCCCACTACAACATATTGCTGTGCAAGAGGAAACAATAAAAATAAATGGCGTAACCAAACAATGTAAAGCGCAAAGGAAACTTGCGCACATACCAACATAATCAGATTTAATTAATTTAAACATTACTAACTATTATCTCTTAAATTTAAGAATGCAAATATAATTTATTTTACATAAACGCAACTCATTTGCGTAAAAAAAAATTACTTTTGTATTAATCATTAAAAAAATGAAAAAAGCAGAGAAAATTTTGAAAGATTTCGATTTAAGAAAAACAAACTTTAGAATTGAGTTAGTTGCACTTTTTTTAAATTCTACATCGCTAACAGCTGATGATATTAAAGAGAAAATATCTGCAACAAAAGACAAGGTTACGATATACAGAGCTCTTGAAGCATTCGAAAAAAAATGCATGATTCACAGAGTTCCTGATAAAGATAATTTGATTCGATATGCTATCTGTCAAAGAAATAGTTCGTGTTCACATGATCACAATCATGCTCATTTTATCTGCAATGTGTGTGCTGATACTTTTTGTATTGAATCTATAAATACACCTAAATTTGAAAATGAAGCAGGTTTTAACATTAAAAAATCTAAACTAATTCTTGAAGGAGAATGCCCTTCTTGTCAGTAGTTTGAATTATGAACATAAAAAAAGAAATTTGGCTATTTGTCTCTGCATTTGGAATTATGTTTGCAGTATTTTCATGGCTCCAAGAAGCAAATATTATTGCATCTCCCATCTTTAATACTGGTTGGATAAAAGGTTTTTTTGCTCTTATCACAGGCTCAATTTTATACAAATATTTTAGACAAGATTTATAAATTTTTTAGAAGAAATGTTGATCAATGAAATTTTTAAAATTACAAATGATACAGAATTTAATAACGCTGCTCTAAAAATTTTCCAATTTCAACTTTCAAATAACAAGATATATTCTAAGTACGCTCAATCAATTTTAAAAAATAAAATTCCAAAGAGTATAAATGAAATCCCGTTTCTTCCCATTCAATTTTTTAAACAAGAAAAAATTATTTGTATAAATAAAACCGAAGAAAAAATTTTTTTAAGCAGTGGTACTGGAGGGGAAAAAAGTAAACATTATATTTCTGACATTTCAATTTACAATAAGTCTTTTATTAAAGGATTTGAATTTTTTTATGGAGACATAAGTGATTACTGTATCTTGTCCTTGATTCCGAATTACAGAGAAAATCCAAATTCTTCTCTTGTCCACATGATTGATCAATTAATATTTCTTTCAAAAAATAAAGAAAGTAATTTCTTTCTAAATGATTTTGAAAAACTCAATAGTTCATTGAAAAAACAAGAAAAAAATGGACAAAAAACTATCTTGTTTGGAGTAAGTTCAGCGCTAATTCAGTTTGCTGAAAAATATCCGCAAAAACTAAACAACACTATTATTATCGAAACAGGTGGAACCAAAGAAAATGAACAAGAAATAATCAAAGAAGAACTTCATGATATATTAAAACGTGCTTTTTCTGTTACAAAAATACATTCTGAATATGGAATGACTGAACTTCTTTCACAAAGTTACTCTGATGGAGATGGACTCTTCAAGTCTCCTCCTTGGAAAAAAATATTAGTTAGAGATGTTTATGATCCTCTAAGCATAAATAGACAATTAAAATCTGGAGGAGTTAATATCATTGATTTAGCTAATATTTATTCATGTCCATTTATTGCGACTGAAGATTTTGGAGTTATTGATAAAAATTTTAATTTTAAAATTTTAGGAAGACTAGAAAAATCCGATACCAGAGGATGTAATCTGCTAATTACATGATAATCAGAAAAGCAAATATCAATGATCTAAAACAAATAATGTTGATGTATGAATCTTGCGTTTCAGGGATGATTGAAAAAAAAATTTTTCAATGGGACAGTAGTTATCCAAACCAAGAAGTTATTATGTGCGATATTAATTCCAAAACATATTATGTTGCTACAATAAATAATAAAATAGTTGGGGGAGTTAACCTTGATAAAAAACAAGACGTAGAATATCAGTCGATAAATTGGAATGACAAAAGAAACTCTTTTTTAGTTGTCCATCGACTCGCTGTATGTAAAAATTATTGGGGAAAAAAAATTGGCAAAAAATTGATGATATATTGCGAGGAAGTTGTAATGAAAAAAAATCTAAAATCAATAAGATTAGATACCTATAGCGAAAATCCTTTAGCGATTAATTTTTATAAAAGATTAGGTTACAATTTTCTGGGTAAGATTGATTTAAAACCAGATAAAAGTAAATATTATTGTTTCGAAAAAATAATACCGTAATTGAAAATATGCCGAATAATATCATAAAAATCTTAGGGGTAACTCAAGATAGTGGTTATCCACAAATTGGTTGCAAGAAAAAATGTTGCAAAGTAGCTTGGGAAAATTTATCACTAAGAAAAATGCCTGCATGCATAGCAATTATCGACAAAAAAGAAAAAAAACAATGGATAATAGATGCTACACCTGAAATCAAAAATCAACTTCGTCTTTTACAACAAAGTACAAAAATTCATGATATTTCTGGAGTGTTTTTAACTCATGCGCATATCGGGCATTATTTAGGCCTCAGTTTTTTTGGAAAGGAAAGTGCTAATACAATAAATCTTCCTGTATACGCTATGCAAAAAATGTCTGACTTTTTAAAAAAAAATGCACCTTGGAGTCAGCTTGTAGATATGAGAAATATTAAGTTAAATTTAATAAACGATCAAGAATTAGTTAAACTTAGTAAAAACATATCAATAAAACCAATATTAGTACCTCATCGAAATGAATTTTCAGAAACTGTAGGCTATATAATACAAACCAAAAACAAGAAGTTATTATATATCCCAGACATTGATAATTGGAAAAAATGGACTAGCGATATTATAAGTATTATCAAAGAAGTTGATTATGCTATTATTGACGGAACATTTATGAACAAAAATGAAATAAATAGAAACTTAAACGATATTCCTCATCCATTTATTGAAGACAGTATTGAGTTATTTTCTAATCTGAGTAAAAAAAATAAAAATAAGATTTTCTTCACTCATTTTAACCATACAAATCTACTTCTAAGCTGTCAAAAAGAAGTAACTAAATTAAAACAAAAAGGATTTAATATTGCCGAGCAAGAAAGCTTTATTTTTCTTTAGTTGTTAAACTTATCACAGATTTAAATAACTGATGAGGATTATCAGCATGTAACCAGTGGCCGGCATTTTCTATAGTTATAATGTTATAATTTGAAAAATGATTAGATATAGAAACTTCGTCAGATTTTAAAACATATGTTGATTGATCTCCTCTAAAAAAATATGTTGGCAAAGTACATACTCCTTTAACAAATTCTGCAGTTTCAATATTTCTAAGATTTTTATATATGTCTTGAAAATTAAATCTCCATCTTAATTTTTTTTGCTGATCTCTATAAAGATTTTTTAACAAGAACTGTCTGATTCCATAACTTGCAATTTTCTTTGAAAGAAAATTGTCAACTTCACTTCTATGATTGAAATTATTTAATTCTAAACCTGAAACAATTTCAAGTACTGAACGATGAAAATCAGTACTATATTTTTTTGGTGCAATATCTATAATAATTAATTTAGAAACAATATCTGGATTTTTAAATGCTAATGCCATAGCAACTTTTCCTCCCAATGAATGTCCTAACAAAATTGGTCTAGTTAATTGATTATCTAAAATATATTTTACAACATCCTCACTCATACAATGATAATCAAAAAAAGAAGAATGGGGAGATCTTCCATGATTTCTTAAATCCAATAAATGAACTCTAAAATGATCAGAAAAACGTTTACCAAGACTATTCCAATTATCTGACATACCGAATAAGCCGTGCAAAATGACTAAGTCTTGTCCGTTAGAACCATATTTTTTAGAATAAAGAATCATTTAAATCAATCTCTTATACATTTGTATTGTATTTTCTAAGCCAAAGTATAGCGAATCACTAATTAAAGCATGTCCAATTGAAACTTCATCTAAATTAGGAACTTCAGCGGCAAAATATTTTAGATTTTGTAAATTTAAATCATGTCCCGCATTTACTCCTATTTCAAGAGATTTAGCTTTTTTAGCAGCTGCAATATATAACTTAACTGCTTCTTTTGGATTATTTAAATAATCTATCGCATATTTTTCTGTATATAACTCTACACGGTCTGTTTCACACAATTTAGCAGATTCAATAATTTTAATATCTGGATCTACAAAAATTGATGTTCTAATACCAGAATCTTTTAAAATTGATATATTCTTTTTCAAACTTTTATAATGTTGTACTGTATTCCATCCCTCACAAGATGTTAAAACATTTGGCCCATCAGGAACTAATGTAACTTGATTTGGCAGCACATCTAAAACTAATTTCATAAAATTTTCAGATGGATAGCCTTCAATATTTAACTCAGTTGTAATTGTAGATTTGATATCATACACATCTTTAAAAGTAATATGTCTCTCATCTGGTCTAGGATGAATGGTTATTCCATCGGCACCAAATGCTTGGCAATTAATAGCAGCTTGAACAATGTTGGGAATATCACCTCCTCTAGCATTTCTTAATGAAGCAATTTTATTAATATTGACACTGAGTTTAGTCATCTGGATAATTTACCCTACAAAAATAATAAATAGTATCTTTGCATTATGCAATCTCACCTACTTATTTCCTCTACAATTGAGAGCATCCACCCTGACGAAAATGGAACAAAAGCTCTTGAGATGATGAAGCATTTTCGAATCAATCATTTAGCAATTGTAAAAAATGAATTTTTTCTTGGAGTAATTTCTGATAAAGAAATTTTAAGATGGGATTCTAAAGAAGAATATATCGATGAGCATCTAGAAAATTTAAATTCGCCATTTGTTAAGTTTGATCAGCATCTATTTGACATTATAGAAGTTATAGAAAAAAATAATTTATCTATAGTTCCGGTGTTAGATGAAAACAATAAATACCTTGGGGTTATTACAAGTAGAAAGATGATGTACACTATTGCTAAAACATCTACCATACAGTCTGAAGGTGGAGTCATTGTTCTAGAAATGAATAAATATGACTATTCACTCACTAAGATTTCAAGTATAATTGAAAGCAATAATACCCAAATTTTGAGCTCTCACATTATTCCAAAAAATCAGTCAAAGGATATAGAACTTACTTTAAAATTAAATACTGATGAGATTAGCCATATCTTAAATGACTTTGAAAGACACGGATACAAAGTATCAGCTTCTTTTAGAAAACAAAAAGAAGATACTGATTTTTTAGACCGTTACGAATCTTTAATGAGATTTTTAAATCCCTAGAATGAACAAAATTATTTTAGTCTTATTTGTTTGTCTTCTTTCACACACATCATACGCTCAAGATAAGTTTATCGTATCTAAAATTAATATCATAGGAAATAATATAACTAAAGAAAGTGTTATTCTTAGGGAACTTGAGTTTAATGTTGGAGATACAGTTAGCTCAGATGAAATAGAAAAAAAAATAAATAATAGCCTTCATAACCTTTATAACATAGAGCTGTTTAATTTTATTGATATAGATAAAATTTTATTTAATAAAAATATAGAGATAAATATTTTAGTGACTGAACAATGGTATATATGGCCATATCCTATTTTAGAAATTTCAGAAAGAAATTTTAATACTTGGTGGAAAGATTTTTCCTCATCAAATTATTCTGATTTTTCTAGATTAAATTATGGAATACATTTAACATGGAGGAACTTTAGAGGAAGAAATGAACTATTAGAGTTCAAATATAGAAGAGGATTCAAAGAACAATATCTAATATTTTACAATAACCCATTTATAAATAAAAAAAAGACTATTGGTTTTCAAGCATATGTACAAGCTTTTCGACGAAAAAAAACATTTTATAAAACAACAAATAATTTACTTGATTACTATACTTCAGAAAATAATTTTAGCTCAATTGATTTTGAAATAAATTCAGAAATAACTCTAAGAAAAAACACCAACACTAAACATTCAATAAATGCAAGTTACTTTGAGTCAAAAATAGATTCAAAAATTGCAAACTTGAATAGCAACTACCTAAATAATAATTTAACAACTGGATCATACTACAAATTGTCTTACGAAATTGAACATGAAAAAAGAGACTATATAGTTTATCCTTTATCAGGTCATTATTTAAATTTTGAGCTAGGCAAACAATTTCCTGTTAAAGCCCCTGTTTCTAATTTTGAGATAACTCTACATACAGAAAAACACATAAAACTAAAGCCAAGAACTTTCTTTGGCTCTAGTTTAAAAACAAGATGGACATCTTCTAATTATCAACCATATTTTTCTCAAGTCGGTTTAGGATTTGAAGATTATGTTCGATCATACGAGTACTATGTTATTGATGGTCAAAAATTTTTTGTTAGTAAAAATGTTTTAAAATATGCAGTCATAAACAAAACAAAATTTGATATACCGTATTTGAAGTCTAAACAATTTAACAAATCTCACTATTCGATTTATTTAGGATTATTTAGTGACCTGGGCTATGTTGTTGATAAACAAACAGCGAACAGTAATCATTTATCTAATTCATTTTTATGGGGAAATGGCATTAGTGTTGATTACATAACATACTACGATAAGTTATTAAGAATTGAGTTTTCAATCAACCATTTAGGAGAAAAAGGAGTATTTTTACACTTTTCTAATCCATTTGGCGATAAAAATAAATTATGACAATTGCAATTTTTGGAAGTCCTTACCCTGAGCATTTTAAAAAGTATATTCAGCATTTGATTAAAAAATTAGATGCAGAACATGTTAAGTTAGTTGTTGAAGAAAATTTTTATATTTTTTTGGAAAAAAACATGAGACTTTCTTCAAGAATTGAAACATTCAAATCTTATTTAGATCTACAAAGTAATGTTAATTTAATGTTAAGTATTGGTGGTGATGGCACATTGTTAAAAGCAGTTACTTATGTAAGAAAATCAAATATTCCAATTATGGGTATCAATACTGGAAGACTGGGCTTTATATCTAGCATTTCAGCAGGACAAATTGATGATGCAATAAATGATATATTAAAGAAAAAATACAGTATTAATGAGAGAACATTACTTGAGCTTAAAACTGATAAAAATTTATTTAAAGATAAAAACTTCGCCCTTAATGAAGTTGCTGTATCAAAAAAAGATACGTCATCAATGATTAGAATCGATGCTTATATTCAAGATGAGTTTTTAAATACATACTGGGCAGATGGATTAGTTGTTTCAACTCCAACAGGATCTACTGGTTACTCATTAAGTTGTGGAGGCCCAATTATTATGCCGGGAACTAACAATATAATCATTACTCCAAATGCTCCACACAATTTAAATGTTAGACCAATTGTTGTAAATGATGATAGCGTAATAAAATTAAAAGTTGAGGACAGAGATCAACTAGCGTTGGTTTCGCTTGACTCAAGATCCAGAGCTTTTGATAGCGAGACAGAGTTAATTATCAAAAAAGCTGATTTTAAAATACAACTAATTCAACCTCAAAACAATTCATTTACATCTACGATCAGAAATAAACTAATGTGGGGATTAGATAAAAGAAGTTGATTTTAATTAAATTATATCTAGAATATATATATTTGCTGAATATTCAAAAAATTATGAAAAAAATTAGACTAAAAATTTCATTAATAATCCCATTTTTACTTTTATTTACATATTCTGCAAAAAGTCAACAATTTAAATCTAATAACGAATTAGGTATTATAGCAGGAGGTTCCTATTACCTAGGGGATCTAAACAATAATCATTTTGATGATGCCTCAGCTTCTTTGGGTCTCATATACAGAAAAAACATTGACAGAAGACTATCTTACAAAGCAGGATTAATGTATTTAAATTTAAAATCTGATGAAAGAGATTCAGAAGATACTATTGCATTAGACAGAGGTCTACATTTTCGGTCTAAAATTTTTGAACTTTCAGGACAAATAGAATTTAATTTTTTACCTTATCAGCCTGGAAATCCTTTATACACATGGACTCCTTTTGTGTACACTGGTTTAGCGATATTTAATTTTAATCCTCAAGCAGAAAATAAAAATGGTGAGTGGGTAAACTTACAAGAACTTGGCACTGAAGGCCAAGGAACAACAACATCATTTGACGGAGAAACAAGAGATAAATATTCTTTAATTCAATTTTCAATTCCTATGGGTGGTGGAGTTAAATTTTCAATCAACCAATCAACAAGTTTGATTTTAGAATATGGTATAAGAAAAACATTTACTGATTATTTAGATGATGTTAGTACTACATATCCAGGTCCAAATTTATATGATATGACAAACGAAGCTTGGGAAATGTCAGACCCCAATGGAACTCATCTCAAAGGAGATCAAAGAGGTGATGCTACAAAAAAAGACTGGTACTCCTTTATTGGCCTTACATTGTCGTTCAAACTAGACACCCCTAACGATTGCCCGCCATATTGATAGTTTTAGTTAAATGAGAGATTTAAATGAAACGGATATACCGAAACACATTGCTATTATTATGGATGGTAATGGCAGATGGGCTAAATCAAAAGGAAAGCTAAGGGTTTTTGGTCATAAAAATGGAATAAAATCCGTAAGAGAAACTGTTGAATATGCAGCTGAAATAGGCATAAAATACCTTACATTATATGCTTTTTCTACTGAAAATTGGAAACGACCAATAAGTGAAATAAATTCTTTAATGTCATTATTGATTACGGCTATTGAACAAGAAACAAGTACATTAATTAAAAATCAAATCAAACTATCTACTATTGGGGAAATTGATAAACTTCCTAATAAAACACTGATGAAGTTAAATCAAATTACAGAAAAAACAAGTCACTATAAAAAAATGAATTTAATTCTTGCATTAAGCTATGGGGGTAGAAAAGATATTATTAGTGCTGTCAAAAGAATTGTAAAAAATAATATTCCAACTGAAAAAATAACAACTGAATTATTTAAACAATATCTGTCAACAAAAAACGTTCCTGATCCAGAACTATTAATAAGAACGAGCGGCGAGTACAGAATTAGTAACTTTTTACTTTGGGAAGTTGCCTATTCAGAACTTTACTTTACAAAAAAATTATGGCCAGATTTCAGAAAAGAAGATTTAAAAAACGCTATTTTTGATTATCAAAACAGAGAAAGAAGATTTGGGGATGTTAAATAATTATAAAAAAAATATTATTAAGTATTTTGTTGTTCTATTTTCTCTAACAACTCTCAATCTGTGCGCTCAAGATAAATCATCCATCGATTATAGTTCTTCAGAAAAATTTGAAATTGGTGGTATTGTAGTAAACGGAGCGGAAAATTTAAATAACAATACATTAATAGCTATTAGTGGTATATCTGTAGGTGATGAAATTGCAATTCCAGGAGAAAAGATATCTTCTGCAATTAAAAAACTATGGAAACAAGGGCTTTTTTCTGATGTAGACATTTCAATAGATAAAATTGTAGGTAATATTGTTTTTCTTCAAATAAACTTAGTTGAAAATGCTAGATTATCTAAATTTAAATTTAAAGGAAGTATTAAAAAATCTGAAATAACATCATTAAAAGAAGATATCAAATTAATTAGAGGCAAAACATTGACTCAAAATCTAATTAATAACAGCGTGAAATTTATCAAGGACTTTTATATAAATAAAGGTTATTTTAATGTTGATGTATCTTATATTTTAATTAATGATACAACAACAAAAAATGGAAAAGATCTAGTATTCAACATTAAGAAAGGAGAAAAAATAAAAATTAAAAATATTATTATAAAAGGAAGAAAAAAAATCCTCAATACAGATAAAACAATTTTAAATAAAAAAGATTCTATTTATTCATTAAGCAACAAGGATATTAAAAAAAGCATGAAAGAAACAAAAGAAAAAAATTTCTGGAGGTTCTGGAAAGTTTCTAAATTTATAAAATCAAATTATGAAGATGATAAAAAAAATATTATTGCAAAATATAATGAAATTGGCTACAGAGACGCAAAAATAATAAATGATACAGTATACAAAAGTGATAATAAAACAGTAACAATTGAAATTACAATTGATGAAGGAGAACTTTATAGATTTGGAAATATCAATTTTGTTGGAAATACAATTTATACATCAAAAGAACTCAAAGATTATTTAAATATATCAAATGGAGATTTATTTGATCAATCTATATTAAACTCTAGACTCTTCGCTTCTCCAGATGGAACTGATCTTAGCTCTCTTTACTTAGATGATGGTTATTTATTCTTTAATGCGACTCCATTCGAAGTTTCTGCTATAAATAATCAAATTGATTTAGAAATCAGAATTTATGAAGGAAAGCAAGCTAGAGTTAATAAAGTTAGTATAAAGGGAAATACAAAAACTAATGATCATGTAATAATGCGGGAGCTAAGAACTAATCCTGGTGATTTATTTAAAAGATCTGATATAATGAGATCCCAAAGAGAATTAGCTCAAATGCAGTACTTTAACCCTGAAAAATTTGATGTTAAAGTTGACCCAGATCCTTCAAAAAATGAAGTAGATATCACATATATTGTTGAAGAAAAATCTTCTGATCAAATTCAACTTCAAGGAGGTTGGGGTGCAGGTAGAGTGGTCGGCTCATTA
>MDTC01078381.1_pt1 | contig 11238 bp, 5 predicted proteins | sample 811181 | NCBI WGS metagenome assembly MDTC01 (sample SAMN05326644, study PRJNA326480) | marine metagenome | isolation source: seawater | place: Pacific Ocean: North | collected 2011 | reverse complement strand
TAGGGTTATTATTTCCTCTTCAAACAAAGGAGATTTAGTATTTGATCCATTCATGGGTTCTGGAACAACTGCTGCAGCTGCAAAAAAGCTGGGTAGAAATTATTTAGGTATTGAACAAGAAAAAAAATATATAGACATCATAAATAAGAGGTTGGACTCTATAGATACTGTAAATGAAGATATTGATGAAAAACTTTTTATTACCCCTTCAAAGAGAGATAGGCCAAAAGTAAGTTTTTCTACATTAATTGAGTCTGGATACTTAAATATTGGAGATAAATTATCTTCTAAAAACGAAAAGTATAAGGCCGAAATTGCTGTTGATGGAAATATCGTATCGAATGAAATTAGAGGCTCTATTCATAAGGTAGGTGCAAAAGTACAGAACATAGAAGCTTGCAATGGTTGGGATTTTTGGTTCAAACAAGATGGAGACAAGTTAACAAACATTGATCAATATAGAGAAAAATATCTCGAAGATCACGAACTTATATAAAATCTCGATTAAATAAACTGTCTTTATTAGAATAATTTTATGAATAAAGATGAGTCCCTAAAAGCCTTTAAAAACACTATCAAAGATGATATTGAACAATACTTTAAAAATGATGAGATTGAGGGCGACCTAAAAACTAATAAAGTTAAAACTGGCTACTATTTTACAAAAGTTATTGAAAATCTTTATACTGGTTTCCATTCTGGCTATGAGCTTTACGACGATATTCCTGAAACAAGAGACGGGGGAGTAGATTTTGTAATTATAGACAGGAAAAAAGAACAGGTGCTTATAGGTCAATGCAAAGCAGATAATGTTACAAACTCATCATTGGGAAACGCAAAAGGAGAATTAGTTAAAGGATTTTGGGATTTATATGATGACATAAGAGAAACTGATTTCTTTGAAGACAAAGATCAGCAAGTTAAAAATATGCTTGGTGAATATAATGACTGGATTGAAAAAAATTACACTATAACATTTGCCTATTTCACTTTACAAAAAAAAGGAAATATTAGAAAAAGAGAAACAATAAACCCAGGCGATGATGAAAAAGCTACAATCGAATTCGAAATTTTGGGCATAGAGGAACTAAAAAATCTGTATGACGAATATTGGACTTTAGAGAATAAAGCTCCCGATATAGTTGAATTTGAATTTACTAAAAATAATAGCTTTGTTTTGCAAAAAAATACAAAGATGAACAAGGTTGGAAAAACACTGACATGCGTCGTGCCTGCTTCTAGTCTTGCAAAACTATATGTTGAATACAAACTTGGTTTGTTTGCTTTAAATATCAGACAGTTTCTTGGAAAAGGAAAAATAAATAAAGAAATTGTTGAAACTGCCAAAAATAATCCTGAAGATTTTTTCTATTTTAATAATGGTATAACTGCTATTTGTGATGAATTTAGTATTGATGGTGATACTGTTACAGCAAAAAAACTTCAAATAATTAATGGCGCACAAACTGTTGGCAGTTTGGCTTCAGTCTCCCGTAGCGATCTTAAAGGCGTTAAAGTGTTAATGAGAGTTGTTGAGACAAAAGATGCTGATTTTAGATACGATATAATTAAAAACAATAATACTCAAAATGTTGTAGGGGCTTGGGATTTTGTATCTAATGATACAATTCAAATTTATTTAGAGAAAAGCCTTAATAATAATAGACCTTCAAGGGGTTATAAATTTAACTATATAAGAAAAAGAGTTGCTAAAAGTCAACCAACTGGTGTAAGGAAAGTAACTCCGGAACTCTTGTCAAAAATTTTGTACACTATCACAGTAGAAGATTTTGATCCTTATGTCCCTTTAGCAGAAGGAAAGGGTAAATTGATAGACAAGACTGGTGAAGGGCTTTATAATGATTTGTTCAAAACCGCTGTAGGTAGGTGGGATAAAGAATATTTGGATAAAGCAAGATTTGGTATCAATCTTTATTTCAAAGTATACGATTACTTTAATAGTCTTGACAAAGATAACGAGTTAAAAACAGTTAGTTCCCTTAAATTTATTATTATGGCATTGATTATGAAGAAATTAAATAATGATGGTAAGTCAATCAAAGACTTTTATAAAGAAGACAACGGGTTTTTAAATAATCAAGAATTCATAAAATATGTAGATGAAAATCTAGAAGCTCTTGCAGAAAAACTTCTTAATCATATTGATTTTTATAAAACAACTAAAGAAGAGGCTGGTAAAAAAGTTTTAAACCCTAAGTTAGAAGTTTCCAGATCCAAAGAACAAATTAAATTTTTATTAAAGCAAATATAATTTTATAAACTTCTACTATCCATATTGGTAAATGAAAGTAAAAAACTACGTTTCTAAAAAATCTACAACATGTTTAAGAAATAACTCAGCTGCTTTTTCAGGATCCATATCAATATTCCATGTAGGAGTGAATATATAAATGTCATCATAAATGTCGGTATTTCTTTTAAAGTTAAACTCACTTTCTGAAAAACCAAGTACTAATGCTTTTGTTACTTTTGCTAAAACAGCAAATGTTACTGATTGATTTATATCGCTAATATCTATATTTTTTTGATTACTCCAAATTTTATATTTAATATCACCTGTTGCTATATATGGATATCCAAACAACAAATCAGGCTGTCTTATCTTTCCTTCTTTAGTTAATAGCTCACCTGGTTTTTCTGAATTACATACAAACCTATCTGGTAAATTTTGATTTAAAAAATACCTAAGACCAGATTCAATAACTTTATCAGTTTTTATTAGCCTTGCTGAAGCATTGGTGTCTCCATACTGCACTGAGGCACCAATAAATTGCAAAATATTTTTTGCTCCAACTAAAGCCTGTTCGTAGTATTTAGTGTTTCTATCAACTTTTACTTTTAAATCACTTTTGTTATATTCAGGAATAAATTCAAAATGTCTATGTAGCCTATTAGCAGTAGATATAATATCTTCATAATTCAATAAACTTATGCTCGTCTCTTCTTTAATGTTTTTTACTTTTACAAGCGCTGATTTAATTAACCTATTCATTGGAGTGTCGATCGTAAACTCTTCATACTCTGTTTGAATGCCAAGCCTTCCAGAGAGTAGATTTCTGGTTGTTTTTAATACGTCTACTCTGCCCTTAATAAATTTAATCTCTTCATCAATTTGCTTATACCCTTTTCTTACACCACTATTCACAACTTTTTCTACTCCATGCAGAAAATCAACTAATACTAAATACATAATATCTCCGGCCTGGGCATTGCCTTGTGTGTCTGAAATTGTTAAGTCTTCATATTTATTTTTATTAAAATCATAAATTTTAAAAAAATGATTAGAGCCTATCTTTGGTTCTACATTTATCACAACATCTCCAACAACAATTTGTCCAATTGCATTTTCAACAGTAATCGATATTGAATCTTCCCACCCTGGTTCAATTTTTAGTTTAAATCGCCCTTTTTCGGTATCTTCATTTTCGTAAACAACCTCATTGCTAAACCTAAAGAGTTTATCTTCTAAAAGCCTCAGGGCTTTTCCTTCTTCGTTTGATATATTTATTTCTTTTTTTTGATTTTCTTTTAAATAATATATTTGTTGAGTATTGTGTTCAGTCACTTTACTTTTAACTTTCCAGGTTATTTATTTTTTCAATTTCTTTAATTACCCATTCCCATATTGATAAGAATTCATTTAAACTGTTCGAGTCAATAATTTCTTTCATGTTCAATCTTGGTTTGTCTTTAGAATAAAAATTGTCACCTACATTGATATCAAAGTTTTCAATAAAGTCTTTTAGTTTTTCCTGAAATAAAGTAAAAAATTCAAAGCTGTTAAACGGAGGCCTTGTTTTTAAAGATCCTATTGGAAGCACAACAAAACCATTGCCAGCAAGTTTAAATAAATCATATCTCCCGGTGCTCTTTTCAGATATCCAATACTGGAAGGTCCTTCCACCAGATCTAAATCCAGCTACGTTGTTCCAGCCTATATATGGCTTTATTTTCTCAATTTTTTCACTCCATTCTTCAATTTCTAATTGTAGACTTTTGTGCTCTAGGCTTATTTCAGCTAAGTGCTCTGATAAAAGATCCTTTGTATACCTATTTTCACCAAATTGCTGGTTTTGTTCCTCGTCAGGTATTTCTGTCCAAAAATTTTTATAAGAATCATATTCCTCTAGTATTTCTAAATCATCCATAAAATATTCTTCTAAAAGAGGGTATATTTTTCTTCTCCAGATTTTCTCAAGATCATCATATGTAAATGACTGATCGTTGTCTTTCATAAAAAAAGTGTGACCAATTAAACAGTGTTTACCTAAAACATCTTCTAATGTATCGTTTAAATCTTGTAATCCTTCAACTAAATTTGGCACTTTACTTACTTTGTCTCTATAAAAATTTTCCAGAACATCGTAATTTGGTTCAACGTGTATAAAATCAAATCTTCTCCTTAGAGCTGAATCAAGTCTTCCGACAGACTTGTCTGTAGAGTTCATTGTTCCAAGAAATATTAAGTTACTAGGAACAGTTAAGGGTTCTTCTGAATACTGAAGAGAAATCTTTTCATCTCTATACTCAAAAGCATTTAACATCTCTCCAAATATTTTCGGTAGATTTCCTCTATTAATTTCATCTATTAATAAGAAATCATAATTACCGAACTGCTCTACGGTATGTTGTGTGTGATAAGTCTCTGCTGTTTTATCTAAGTTTTGAGTATTAAGATTATTTTGATTAGCTAATTCATACTTTCCTTCATCCACATGATTAAACAAATGCTTCCCGGTATATCTCTTCATTGGATCTCCGTTATATTTAACTGGAGTATATTGTTGCAATGCTCTTTGAATAGCAGGGCTTTTTTTACTAGGTTGAACTTTTTGCACCTCTTCAAGAATTTCAGCAATTGTTCCGCTTCCACCAATTGATTTCATTGCGTTATAAATAAGAATTGGCTCCCGAGGTAATGAAAGGCTTTCTATGTTAACTTCTTTGGTACTATCAAGATGTTTATAAACTGCATCAAGCAACTCTAACATGTCAATGAAATCAGCGTTATAAGCCCCTATGTCTTGGTTTTTATTTATTTCATAACCAAAAATATGAGTTTTTTCGTATGCAGCAGGAGTGGTTCCATCTTCAGCAGCTAAATCTATTTCCCAAACAATGTTATATTCATCATCATCAGTGTATTGTTCTTCTATTGAATCTGTATATGGCTTGATGATTTCTCTTATTTCTTTAACTGATTTTCTTGCTTCTTCATCTGGAATATGATTTGATGTTCCAGGAATTAATGAACCTCTGTTTAATGAAAGATACACTCTTTCACCAATAGTATCAAAGAGGTAAACAATGTAATACCCGTCTGATGGACCGGACGAGTACTCTTCACGGAAAACTCTAACCCATGGAGCTTTGGAATACATCCCCTGATCCCCTTTTCCAGCCACTTTGTAATTTTCAAATCCACTTTCATTCAACCAATTTTGAATTTTATTTGGAAGCTCATGTTTAACTATTTCTTCCCTTCGTTGCATTTCTTTCGTTGCTCTACTTGAATAAGATTTTTGTAGTTCAAAAACTTCTTTAAAATCGTCTATTGTCAATTCATATTGAGGAGGGTTTTCTTTAAGCCATTTATCAAGCTCATCATCGCTCATGTCATCTGGAATTAAATCTATATCTTCAAACCATGTTTCAACTAATGTCTTTCTATTAAAATCATTTCTTCTCGAAGCAAGTTTTTGATTGAATTCAGGTTTAAGTTCTTCAATTATTTTATTTTTTAAATTTTCTTTATTTTCAGTAATTTTATAAATTATTGTCATCCTGGATCTCAGATCATCAAAAATTTTTTTATCACCATCTTTAGTTAGATCTAATTGAAACTTTTTCTGTGAATGCTTTATGAAAGTATCCCCTGATGCATGATGAGATCTCATATGTTCAGCAATTCTTCTTCGTGTATTTCCAGTTTCGCCAACATAAAGTAAATTATTTTCATAGTAAATTAAATGAACACCGGGTTCCTCAGGTAGTTCTTTAGTATTGATTTCAGTTAAAATTTTTGGAGAAGAAAACCCTGTTAATAGATTTTTATCATTTTCAATTTGTCCGATCTTTTCTGTGTCAGTTCCTGTTTCATCGAACTTAATTAATGGAAATGAACTTTTTGTTTGATTGAGTAAGGATTTTAATATCCCAGGTGTAACTTCAAAATTTAAACCTGTGTCTTTAGTTGTTGGTCTTAATCCTTCAATGAACTCTTCATATCCATAGCTTGGGTGAAACTGTACAAAATTAGATAAACTATCTCCCTCACTTAAAAACTCTATGATTTTCCTAAGTAAATATGTTTTTCCTGTACCAGGAGGTCCATCAAGAATTATCTGCTTCTCGCCTCTATTAATGCTTGAAATTATTTTTTGCACCAAATCTACAGGAATATTAAAAGTTCCACAAAAATTATTGATATCTTCTTCTGATTTGTAAATATTTTCTTTAAATCTTATATTTTTAATGTTTTCAAATTCATCCCAGTGATCTAAATAACTATCTAGTATCCACAAAATAGAATTTTTGTAATATTCTGGTTGTGTTTCAATATTTAATGAAATAGTGTTTTTATTTGATTCTATAAATTTATGCTTGTTCAATACCTGTGTAGGATGATTTTTTAAGATTTGTTCTGTTGTTTCTTTAGTAGAGTTGATGTATTTTTTATCATATTTTTTTGCAAGCTCCTTATAAGAAATACTTCCTTCAGAATTAAGAAGTTCTTTTAGGATAAAAAATTGGTAATTTTTTTGTGGTTTTATTTCTTTAATTAAATAATCTTTTAAATCAACAAAATTTTTCATCAATTAAAGAAGTTTTCAAATTTAAAACTATTGAGTTTTTGATTATCGTCATAAAAATACTCCTCCAACTGTGGATATATTTTTCTCTCCCAAATATGATGAAGTTCTTCAAGGTCCAATTTTTCTCTCATAAAAAACGTATGTCCTATGAGTTGATTTTTAGTCTCTAAAAGAGTGTAAATTCTCTGATTTAATTCCTCCATAGAGTCAGTTATTTTTGTAAATTTAAGCTCATTTTTTTCAAGGTTGTAAAATTTTTCTAATATTTTTTTATCTGGCGGAAACTCAAATATATCAAATCTTCTCCTAAGTGCTGCGTCAATTGTGGCAATAGATCTATCAGCTGTATTCATTGTTCCAATAAAGTATAAGTTCTCCGGGAGAGTGAACTTTGAAGAGGAATTTTCTATATCGTACTGCAAACTAATTTCTTGGTCTCTATATTCAAATAAAAACATCAATTCACCAAATATTTTTGGTAAATTACCTCTGTTCATTTCATCAATAATCAAAATATGTGCTTGTTCAGGATTTTCTTTAGCTTTTTTAGCTAAATTTAAGACAACTCCCATATGAGGTGCAAATTCGACTCCTCCATCTTTTCCTTGGGGCCTTAAGCCAATCATAAATTCCTCGTACCCATAACTTGGATGAAACTGAACGATATCAATACATTCTTCTGAAGTTATGTGTTTAGCTATAGCTTTTGCAACCCATGTTTTACCAGTTCCAGGCGGTCCTGCAAATATTATCTGCTTTTTGTTTTCTTTGAACAAAGCATCTAAGATCTCTTTAATTTTCGTTTCTTCAAGTAAAGTTTCGTTTGCAATATTGTTAATGACTTGATCATCCATCTTCATATTTTATCAATCCTCAATTCTGGTATCAATTCCATTGTGATGTTGTATGCCAAAGGTTTGAGTATGGACATTGATAAGGTCGGTTTATTACTCTTAAATAGGAAAAATAATGAGAGATAGCAACTAATGTATCATAAAAATTTTTATAGCCTTCTTTGGCTTTTCCGGTTTTTGGAGAAATACAATCTCCAGATTGACAATAGAGAATATGTGGACTCTCTCTATTTTTATTACTAGTAAATTGCTTTGAAAAATTAGTAACAAATTCATAAAACCATTGTTTATTTAAAAGGATGCCTGAAGAAGATTTATGAAAATATCGCTGACCCAATATATCGAAATACTCAATAGAGTCTTGCGAATGCTTACCAAGAATTTCTATAAAATATTTTTCAGAGATTAACCACAAAGGTGTTGTGTTTATGGATTTAATTATTTCAAAAAATAATTTATCATCAACACTAGCTAAGATTTCCAAAGTATCTTTTGACATTGTTGTAGTTTGGTTGATGTTGTAATCAAATATTTGTTGGAACAAATTGTTTAGATTAAATTTTTTATATGATGTAGCGAAATCTGTACCAATAAACCAGCTTGGTTTAAATTTGTAAAAATTAACGAAGTGCTTATCTATTAACAAGATGGCATCTTTTAGTTTATGAACTTGAGCAGTTGTCATTAAAATCATGGTTGCTACATCAGAAATTTGTTCATCATCATTTTGAAAAAAAGTACCTGGATTATCCAAAATCACTTTGCTTAACTCTGAAGAAAAATTAAATAAACTGATATTTATAGAATGTAGCAACCCAGGTTCATCTTTTAATAAATACTCAAACGTCTCTGGATTATGATTGATCAAATAATGTTTATCAATTTTTTCTTCAATATCACTATTTAAAACTGATAGATACAAATCGAAAGACTCTTGTGAATCAATCACTAAAGATTGCTTACTCAATAAAATATTAGATACGAATTTACCTTTTTTGCTATTTCTCCATTTTTTAGAAAGATCACTTTCTAACCAAGCTTGGCCATTTGTGCTTTTTAACCATTTCACGCCATCAGTAGTTAAAAGAAAATTAAAAAAATAAATATTATTAAATAACATTGGGTTATGGTTGAAGTTCTTAATATTTTTTAAATTAAATAAAAATGCACTTCTAAAATTATTAGAATTCAAAATTTTAAGCTCTTTATCAAACAGAGTGAAATCAGTAAGTTGTAATAGTCCTATTGTTTTAGAGATAATGTTGCTGTTTTCAAGTTCAATTAAATCTTCAAAAAAACTCGTTTCCTTCTTTAGATTAAACAAAGAGTTTTTTTCTAGTTTGCTAAGGGTTTCTAACAATGCATCAGAATCCAAGTGGTTAAAGAGTGGGGAGATTGTTCTATAGTTCTCTACTAAATCGATTTGTGAATAAATTAATCTAGAAACTTTTTTAAAATCCTTTTTTAAAAAAGATTTTTTAGCAATAATTAAAAAGTCTTTTTTGTGCTCAGTTTCAAAATCATTACTAAATATGAAGTTTTCTAGCAACTCCTGTTCATCTATGACCTCATAAATAGTTTGGAAGAAAAATTTTTTAAACTCTGAATTGTTTGAATAATTATTACAGACTAAAAATATTAACTCTTTCCAGTTTTCAAGCAAAATAAGATAGTTTAATTCAGGATTGTCCTTGTTTATTAATAAAGTCTTATCTTCTATTTGGATTTGTTTTTTTTGGTTTAGGTATTTGTATAATTCTATTACAAATGAACTATCAGGAAAACGCGACGAGAAAAATAGTATACCCTCTGTGGAAGCTACTTCTTCAATATTGCTGATAAGCTGAGTGAGTCCTTCTTCTTCAAAAATAAAAGATGAGTCATCGTCAATTTTTTCTGTAGTAATACTATGAAGTAAGAAGTTTTTAATTCCAGATTGAATAACTTCTAAACTTTCATCACTAAAGTTTTCTTTTGGCAATATTTTAAAATATAATTTTAAAATTGAGAAGAATGCAAAGTTAACATACTCCTCAAAGTGCTCTTGATTTGTTGTAAAAAAGGCTTTTTCTTCACCTTTTGTTAAAAGCATAGTTTGGTTAGTGTCTTTCAACCATTTCTTTTGTATCTCCCAACTAATTATTGGAAATTTGTTTTTGTGCACTTTAAGATTTAGATACTCATTCAATAGAAACAAAAAATCTTTATCTCTAAAATAAGGAGATTTGAGAGAGTTGGGTAGTATTCTTAATGAATTTTCCAATAAAAACTGTATAATGATTTCTCTGTATTTTGATGTAGAAATCCATTCAGGATTTATATGTTTTTTGTAAAGATTTAAGTAAAATTCTTCATCTTGAACTAAATCTTTTCTTAATATTCTTTTATCTACTCTTTCGAGTGGCGAAGAAATATTAAAATCCAGAAAAGATAGATAACTAACACGTGATACAGTAAATTCTAAAATATCATGAAAGTCAATTAAGCGTGATGTTTTTTTTAGGGCTTCATATTCTTTAATGTGGCTACTGATATCGTCCTTTTTTTTATTTCCTGTATCAAAGTGCGTCCCTTTGTCGTCTAAGGTGGCATATTTACAACCTATAATATTCGAGTTTTTAATATGATCGTATACATACAGCTCCAATTGTTTAAAGTCTAAAAAATACAGATCTCTTTTTTTATCGATTGTTAAATTTTTTAAAAATTGCTTTAAAGCAGATCTAACTAATTGTTTATTTCTTTTTTTAACAAATTTCTTGAAATAATCATAAAAAAATAAATTGGGGAGAAACACTTCTGTTCCATCATCAAAAATGAGCATTATACGCATCTTAGAACTCATGTTTTTAATTGATCATTTTTATTGAGCTATTAGCATTGCCGCTTACAATGGAAACTTGTGATAGTTTTAACTGGTGTTCTTCCAATTTTTTATTAACTTCGTACAATGTGGTTTTGCCAAAGTTTGTCATCAGCATTAGATCTTCTTTAGAGTGTGAAGTTAAATCTCTTAAAGTAAAAATTTGATTCTCTCTAAAAACGTTATTTGCCCGAACACTGAATTCCAAATTAATTAGTTTTGTATCTAAACTTATTTGATTTTGTGGTACTTGAAAAGAAGATTGTTGACCAGCTGTTGGATCTGTAGATAAAAAATTGACGTATTTTTTTAGGGCTAAATTATCTATTTTTAAATTTTTTCCAGTTTCAAGAACCAAATCAATTTTGGAGCTTAATAAACCTTTATAAAGATAGCCTTTTTTTTCTAATTCAATTACGAGTTTTTTAACTTCTTTAGATCTATAAGAATACGTGGGAGATATTGAATCAAAGAAATTAGATGAAAGACCTTCAAATTTTTCTTCGTCAAAAGGAACAATATGTGTCCAAATTGACTCTAGTTTTAATAATGCTTTTTTTTCAATTTGTCTTACGCGCTCTCTTGTTATTTTTAGAGCTAATCCAACCTCGTCTAGTGTTGTAATAGGTGAGCTATTTTTGCTTCCAAGGTCAGATAAGTATCTTTTTCTGATAATAAATTCTTC
>MDTC01163854.1_pt1 | contig 11239 bp, 7 predicted proteins | sample 811181 | NCBI WGS metagenome assembly MDTC01 (sample SAMN05326644, study PRJNA326480) | marine metagenome | isolation source: seawater | place: Pacific Ocean: North | collected 2011 | reverse complement strand
TGTTGAAGTTAAATCACAAACAACTAAAAAACCTATTGTAGAAGCTAAAGTAAAGGTTAAAGTTAAAAATAAAAAACCAACAATTACTGAAAAAGATCACGTTATAAATTTATTTAAACTTTTAATAAAAGAAGATATAAACGTAGACAATATTTCATACAAGCGTAATGAACTAAACAATATAGTAGCAACGTATCTCAAAGAAAATACCGTGAAAAACACAAGTAAAATTATCAACGGTGTATTAAATATTCTTGAAAAAAAGAAATAAAAATGGTTATAAATGGCAGTAAACGATTTTTCGAATCAAAATATACAGGACACTTACCAAAGAGTAGTCCAAACAGATGGAACTGATTTATCTGATGGTACGGGTAGTCTTTTACCTATAAAATTTGATGGTCCTGATCTTATAGTTTCGGGTGCTGTTAGAGCAAATTCCTATATAGTTTCTGAAAGTATTACTAGTGTTTCTTCTGGATCTACAGCATTTGGAAATTCAACAGATGATACCCACACATTTACCGGTAATATAACAGCCTCGAATCGTATAAGTGCAAGTGGTCATGTATATGCAGATGTTTATATATCCAATAATCAACATATTGCAAGTAACACTGATAGTAAATCATTTTTCGCTTATGATGGTGCTTTAACACAGATTAACATAGGAAAAGGACCTGAACAAAGTACATTGTTTAGTGGAAAAATAACATCATCACAACTTATTACATCCCCAACATACATTATAGATAGTGAAGATGCCAATGGTGGAAAAATAACACTAAACGGTAATGGAGTTATAAATGTTACTGCTGGTAATGAAGGAGGGCTAAATAATGTTTATTTTAAAAGCAGTGAACTAGAAGTCACTGGTGATGTAATAATAGATGGTAGTTTAATACATCGAGGTGATACTGACACAAAAATCACCTTTGGAACAGATCAAATAGATTTTATAGCTGGGAATGTTACTATGATAACTTTAAATGAAACCGATGATGGGGACAGTATAAAATTGGAGGTACCTGTAACAGCATCAGGTGCTATAAGCTCAAGTGGGATAATATCTACTCCCCAATTAAATACACGATCAATAACAGGTATAAATCCAGACGGTACATTAGATCCAGACACTAAAATTGACATTGGGCCAACCGCAAACAGAATAGATTTTACGAATGGGGGTAGTATTTTATTAAGATTAGATCCTCAAGGTGATGAACCAATCATTCTAAATGATGATAGTTTAGTAAATGGGTATTTAACTACTCAAGGCAACATAACATCCTCAGGTAACATTAGTGCAAGTGGAGTAATATCAGCTGATCAAGGTAATTTTGATCATTTACTTACAGGGGTTGAAATAGGAGAAGATCAAGTATCAGGTACAAATGTCGACGGCGTATTAAATATAGCAGCTTCAAGTTTAGCATATAAATCACAGATATCATTTAAAGGAGCAGGCACCCAACAATGGGCAATAGGTTTTCCTGCTAACTCTTTAGATACTGATTTTGTTATACAAGAAGGAACAAATGCAGCATTATCGGCAACAGATGCTTTTATAATAACAAAAGACAATAAAAATGTTGGTATTAATTACCAAGCAGGAACTGATTTACCTGCAAAATTATCAGTAGATGGAAACATAAACACAACATCTCATATAACAGCCTCAGGAAATATAAGTGCAAGTAATAATATATTAGGAAAAAAAGCAGTTATAGGTCAAAGTGATAGTGGTCACATTTATACCCCTACTAGTTTGGCAGCAGATAATCCCCATATACATTTGTCTTCTAACAATGAAGTTACTTTAGGTGACAATGAAGATGCAATAAGTGCAACTAAAATTACAATTAGCCCAAATAATAGTAGAATTAGTTATGAAATTCCAACTACTGGTAAATTTAATGTTGTTGCTAACACATTAGAATTTGACGGTGTAGGTAATTTTATAGCAAGAAGTGGAAGTTTTTCTAAAAGAATTGAAACAGTTGGGGCAAATATAGAACACGCAGTAATTACACAAATTAATACTAGTGATGCTGGTGTTGAAGAAGGTTTAAATATAGATGGCTCAATAGGAGCACAAATAGGTACTACTTTTATTGTAGCTCCTAGTTTATCTGTGGGGGGTATTATAGAAGCAAAAGACATATCTGCTAAATTAATAAAAATTAGTTATGAAAGTATAGGAGAAGCAGTAATAGGAACTAATTTTATGGTAGGTCCTGGTTTAGATATTGATGGCGACATAAGTGTGGGTAATATAACATCCTTAGGTGATATAAGTTCAAGTGGTGATATTTATGGAACAACCTTTTATGGTGGAGGTGGAAGAATATATGTAGACTATAATTTATCAAATGCTCATTTTTTAAGAACAACAACTATAAATAATCCAATACTAAGTGCAGTAGGAGGATTTAATGTAGTTGGAAATGTAACAGCCTCAGGTGATATAAGTTCAAGTGGTCAAATATATGGTACAAATTTTTATTCATATAATAAAGACTTTATGAACTACCATGCAGGTGATGATATATTTAGAGTATCTGCAGATGGAACTCCAGTTGAGTTTTTTACAAGTATAAAAGCTACAAATATAACAGCCTCAGGTAATATAAGTGCAAGTGGTGATATACTCGGAAATGAATATAAAATTGCAGGAGGTGCATTTGGAACTTATCTTTCAATAGTTGATACTATAAGATTAGCAGATCAATCAAAAAAGACAATAATTGATGGAAGTACCATAACATTTTTTGATGCACCAACAAAAATTGTAGGACATATAACAGCATCAGCTAATATAAGTTCAAGTGGAAATATATTAACTAGTGGGGATGTAACTGCTTTAGGAACAGTAACAGCAGCAACATTAGATGCAACAGCAGTTACAGATGGGTTAGCAGCAGCAATAGTTGCAGAAATTGATAACGACGAAATTCCAATTGCTAAATTAGCTGAAGATGCCGTAACAATAACAGCAGGAGATGGATTAAAAACAGGAGGTTCAGTTACTCTTGGAGGTTCAGTTACTTTAGATGTAGATGTTGATGTTATAGCAGGTGTAGGTTTAACAGCAGATAATACAAATGAAGAATTAGATGTATCAGCTGCTCAAACAGGAATAACATCAGTTACAAATACAGGTTTAAAAGTAGGTAGAGCTACTGACGATACTTACATTGATTTTGGAACAGATGATAAAATTCAATTAAAACCAGCTAATGCAATTGCTTTAGAAGTAGAAACAACAGGTATTGACGTAACAGGTCACATAACAGCCTCAGGTAATATAAGTGCAAGTGGAGATATAACAGCCGATGATATTTTTATTCCTAAACTTGGTGGTAAAATTCAATTTGCCGGAGACCCCCAAACCTATATAGGAACAACCGGAACACCAGAACAATTAGAAATACATGCTGATTCAGATATAAGACTTCAACCAGATGAAGATCTAATTATATATCAATCCGGTACTGAATGGGTAAGATTTAGTGGTGACAATAGAGGTCTAAACATAGAAGGAAACATTACAGCTTCAGGTGATATAAGTTCAAGTGGAGATGTAAGTACAACTGGAACTTTACAAGCAGGAAACACAAACATTACAGATCTTACTTTAGGTATAGATGGTTCAACAGGTGGTCAAATAGGAACTTCCTTTGTTATAGGTCCTACTTTACAAGTTGGGGGGACTATAGAAACAGAATATATAAAAATTAAAAATGAAGGTATAGAAGAAGCAGTAATAGGAACTAGTTTTATAGTAGGTCCTTCTTTACAAGTTGAGGGAACTATAGATTCAGATGAAATAACAACAACAGCTATAACAACAACAACTGTAGAATCTCAGTATAATCTTCTTGATGTAAATTCATCAGCATTAAATGGTAGTAAACGTGGAACTATGGGGGACATAGTTAAATTTGGAAACACTAGTACTACAGCGGGTAAAATATATTATTTAAAAAATGATGGAACTTGGGGTGATGCTAATGCTACTAACACATCAGCTTCAACAGGATCTCTTGCAGTAGCTGTAGGAGTTAATTCTTCTACAAGTGGTATGTTATTAAGAGGTATGTGTAATATACACACAGGTCCTTCAGCAGGAATAGGTAATCCAATTTTCTTAGCTACACAGGCAAATCGAGCTCAAGCAGCTGCCCCTGACACTTCAGGAAACATTGTAAGAATTCTTGGACATCAATTTGGTGACGGTGGTACTGCAGATCCTATTTATTATTTTAACCCTTCACCAGATTTTATAGAAGTAGCATAATGGGATATATAAGAGCAATACAAAAATATAATAGCACATCAAATGTATGGGAAACTATACAATCAGGAAATAATACTATATTAAAAACAGAATCTACTAGTAATGTTCCTACTGATGATTCCTCAATTGAATTAATTAATGGAGAATATTATAACGGAGTTTATTATGAAGAAGGAGATTATTTTATAGCAGACTGGGATTACGATAATAATACAGGCTGGTTATGTCCAGACGAAACACAATTTAATATATATAATGCCAACAACTAGTATAGAAGGACCACATAGCACTGGAAATGTAGGCACCGATATTGGTGATGGGGTAAATTATGCTTCAATATCTTCTACTCAAAGAAATAGAGTTAAAGAAAATTCATCAGGCGCTAGTGCTATGGCAGCTACATCTACACCATCAGGTGCAAAATTTTTTAACTTTTTTAATGATAACCAAATACCATTAACCGCAACTATTCTAGGAGTAGAATTAGTATTTGGAACTGACTTTGATGGAACAGGTAATTCAAATATAGGATCTTTTGGTTCAAGTACAGGTACATTTGATGTTGAATGTTATTTACATAATGGAACTTCATACTCATCAAAGTTAACTTTTAAAAGTGTACCACTTACTAGTATAGGTGGTTCTGGAGGTACTTTAAGTAACTCGGACACTACAGCTGAATTTAATGGTGCTAATATTAGATATGTTAATAATACTTCAGGAGATGATGTAGGATTTGGAGGTACTTCTGATTTAGCTGGATTATCTTGGGATCCGGCTAATCAAGCTGATTTTGGATTTGCTTTGACTTTTCAAAATGAAAGCAGTAATATGGTTGCTGGAATTACAAGAGGTTTTGGAATGAGGGTTACATACCAAGAAGGAACTGTAGCTAAAAAAATAAATACAATAATAAGTGGTAGTGTAGTAAGACTTGACACAGTAGTAGGTAACACAATAGCTAAAGTTAATGGATTATTTTTTACTGGAGCTGCTCTCCCTGAAGCTATAAATATAACACATCAATTTGAAGATCAAACAACTGCAGAACAACAAAATACTATTTGGTCCCCATCAAATACAGCTGCAGATTGGGTAAATGGAGTATCAGCAGTAACAGATGCTGAACCAAGTAATACAGGTACAAATTGGGGAAAAACAGCAACTAAACAAGTTAGAGGATGGAATTGTGGTCAAGATGCAACAACATCATCATCAACAGGTCCTAATGGGGGTGTTAATCCTGCAGATGGAACTCATGATACTTCTTCAGATGGGGATAGATATATTTATTGTGAAGCTACAACAGGTACAGGGGGTGTTGGTGGTTCTTTAACTGCAAATAATAGAACTTGGGTTACAAGAATGCCCGGCATTAATTTTAGTACCGCCATGGCAAATACTAGTATTGATTTAAATTTAAAATTTTGGTTACATGCTTTTGGATCAAATATAGGGGATTTATTTATTTACATTGACACAAATGCAGCTTCAAATCACTCAACTGCAACTTTAATTCAAAGTTACACATCATTTTCAGGATTTAATGCAAACAGTGATGATTGGCAACAACAAACAGTAAGCTTAAATAGTTATAGAACTGTAGATGCTACTCATTATATTTATTTTGTGTATGAAGGGGCAACAGGTTTTAGAGCAGATTTAGCTATTGACGCAGTACAAATAATTGAAGCATAATGATACGAGTAAAACAAATATGTGAAACCGACGGATACAAATTATACGTGTCGGGAAGTAATCAATTTTTAACAACCTACATAACTGAATCTTTTGATTCAGACGATCCTGAAGTAGGAACTTACACTTATGGGATGTATTTATATTCTGGATCTTTAGACAATGGACGATTTATTGCTGATTAAATAAAATCCCATTTACTTATATTTATAATCATGGGTATAAAAATAAAAAATAGAGATCCAAAAACAACAGACTTTGCTTCTACTGACCTTGTTATTAATCGTAAGGAAGGAACCTTATTTTTTAAATCAGACTCAAGTTTAGTTAAATTAGAACCATTAATATCTGTTAATGTACCCGGGATCTCCCCTGACGGAATTACAGGATTTCAAATAGGAACTAGTTTTATAATAGCTACTGCACCAACATCAACAGGAGGAGGAAGCGGTGAATGGGATGGTAGTGCTGTAACTTTAACAGGTAAATTAACAGGAGGTAGTCAAGAAATAGAAGGATCAAATTTTGATATAGATGGGGGTAATATTGATGGTACAACAATAGCAACTTCAGACATTACTGTAGGTTCAGGAAAAACTTTAGATGTTTCAGCAGGAACTTTAACTTTAGCAAATGATCAAATTAGTGGTGATAAAGTAGAGGGGGGAACAATAAATGCTATTACAATAAATCAACTATTAGGTGCACTTAATGTTGCTAACCATAATTTAATAAATGTTGACATTAATTCTGGAACTATTGATGGCACAGATATAAATGTGTCAGGAGATACTTTAACAACATCAACAGCACAAAAATTAGCAATAGTTACAGGTGCGGGTCACACAGAAGTTTTAACATTTGTAAATGCTTATCATACTAACTACAACGAATCTAGTGGTACTTGGGTAGGACCTACTAGAAATTCAGTAGATGGAAGAAGTTGGTCACAAAATTATGGAGATGATTCAGGAGTTTTAACTTTACCTTCTGTAGACTTTGTAACGTCAGGTATTATAGTACCTTTTGCATGTACTTTATTAGGTTTTCAAGTACTAGTAGTTGCTGCCACTGAAGGAACAGTAGCTACAACACAGTTTGCTTTATACAAAGGAGACTTTGATTATGCTGATGGTTCAAGTGGTGCATCTTCTATTAATATAACATCAGGAACTGCAACAAATATGACAATAGAACAAGTATCAACAGCTACAACAGGAACACCAGGAGCTATAGGTAACCCCATGTTTGTTTCCGTAACAAATGGTTCAACAGCATTGGCAATAGGTGATATTTTATATCCAAGATTAAAACATAATGATGATAATAATAGTGACATATATTTTAGAATGAACATTTTAATAAAAAGATAATATGGTATTAACAAGTGGATTATTAAATAAAAATGATGAATCAGACATAGCTTCAGAAGTATCATCAGGACGTATTGGTAAAGGTTTTGGCGATTTAGGTTCAGAAAATACAGCATCCTTAGGTATTAAAAAACCAATAGCTGACATTTCTAGAAGTATGGAAGATATTATAGGAGATAAAGGATCTTCTAATTATGGAGAATTTGCAGACGCTTTTCAATTTGTAACAGCAAAAATATATGAAAATAGAGAAGCAATAGGTAAAGCAACTGTTAGTGCAAGTATAAAAGGAACAAAAGCATCTTCATTACAAACAGCAAGAACAATAGGTGGTGTATCATTTGATGGTAGTGCAAATATAAATTTACCAGGAGTTAATGCTAGTCAAACAAGTAAAGGCCTAACATGGGCGGGAACATGTGGGGGGCTTACAACATCAAAAACAATTGGGGGAGTAAGCTATAATCATTCAGCTAATATAATACCCAAACAACATAAGGGCTCAATAACTAAATATTATATAACACCAACAGATTTTGAAAGTCGTGGAACTAATGGAACATCTTTTTTAACTAGCCATTTAGGTGGGAGAGACGTAACTGCTTCAGCAACAGGAGTCTTTGTGTGTAATGTAACTTTACCTATAGGGTTAAGTCCTACTCACGTTGTTATTTATGGATCTGACACTGGAAACACAGTCAACGTTCATATAAATCAGTTTGCAAACGCAACTACTGCACAAATAGATGGAGGTAGTGGATTTGCTGTTGGAACTGACACATCATTAACATTTGGAAAAGGTGTTTCTTGGAGTTCTGACGCTGCATATCTTACAATAACAGTAACAACAACTGGTGCTGATTCTATTTACGGGGGTATAATAACAATGGCTTAAAATATATGTTTTTAAAAAACACATATATGTATATCTGAATATAATAAATAAAAGTTATGGCAATAGGAAATAAAATACCCTCCCCCACAAATATTAAAAACTCTCCTGTTTCTTTTTCTCAAGAAGAATTAGTAAAATTAAAACAATTAAAATTAGACTTAAGTACTATGACTGCTCAATTTGGGCAATTAGCTATTAGTAAAATAAAATTAGAAGAACAAGAAAACATTTTAAAAAAACAACTAGCTGAATTAGAAAAAAAAGAAAACACAATAGCAAAAGAATTAACAAACAAATATGGTAAAGGAAGTATCGATTTAGAAACAGGTACTTTTACACCATCTAAATAGTCTTATAAATTTTATTTATATTTATTAGCGATTAGGTTTTTACACTTAATCGCTTACTTTGGTTTGGTTTATGATTTCCTTTCATATTTATATAGGAACAACGATCAACCAGAAATAACAATATAAACAAAATATAAAATGGCAGAACAAATTATTTCACCAGGTGTATTTACAAGAGAAAATGATTTATCATTTTTACCCGCAGGAGTAGGCGCTATAGGAGCAGCAGTTATCGGACCTACAGTAAAAGGACCAGCATTTGTACCAACAGTAGTTAGAAGCTTCGCAGACTTTGAAAGAAGATTTGGGGGTTTAAGCTCTGATACATTTGTACCACAAACAGTACAAGAATACTTAAAAAACGCAGGAACTGTCACAGTATGTAGAGTACTAGCAGGAGGAGGATATACTTTAGACGCAGATCAGTCAGGAGTTTATTTAGTAGTAGGAAACGCAGGTGTAGGATATTCTGCTATTGAAGGTGGTTTTGTTGTTGATGAATATACATCTGATGTAGGAGTTTTAGCAAGTGCTATTTTTCCTTCTAAAGCAGATGGACAACCATCACTACATCAATCTACTTTGACTGTTGGTGGAGTAGCACAATCAACAGCATCCTTTTCTTCTTCATTTAATATTGATTTAAAAGGAACAGGAATAAGTAATAAAGGATTTACATCATCTTTAGTTCCAACTAATAACAATTACTTACCAAAACAATTAGGATACAGCCCAGACAATAGTAAAAATGGAACAGTAACATATGCAGGAACCCCTGGATACACTTACATAAACTTTAAATCAATACAATCAAGTGCACAAAGTGGTATAGCATCAGGTAATCCAGTAACAGGATACCCAGGACTTGGTACAGATTCTATTGTAGTACTAAACGTAAATAATGACACTAATAAATTAATTTGGACTGGATCAGCAGTAGGTGCCGCAGAAGGATACTCATATGCTTCAACACCTATGATTCAATCACAATTATTAGGAGGTAATTTAGGAAATCCAGCAGACAGCGATTACAATACAGCTGCAACAAAAACAACAAAGGATTTATTTAAATTTCACACACTTAATCATGGTACTTCATGTAATATGGATTATAAAGTATCTATTGCAAATTTAAGAGAACCAGCAGACATAGACAATGAAGAACAATATTCTACTTTTTCAATAATTGTAAGAAAATTTGGAGACAATGATAAAAACCCAGTTATTTTAGAACAATTTAATGGTTGTACTCTTGATCCAGATGAACCAAGCTATATAGCAAGAAAAATAGGAGACAGATACCCACAATATAATGACACATTAGGTAAAGTAGAAATGTTAGGTAATTATCCAAATATTTCAAATTACATTAGAGTAGAAGTAGACGCAGCAGTTGATGGAAAAGCTACATCACCTAAATTATCACCAAAAGGGTTTGCTGCTATAATTAATCCAATAGCAACATCTTCATTAACAAATAATTGTACTTTCCCTTCAGCTTCATACGAAGGTGTACAACAAACAGGAACAGATGGAGTTTACAATAGTAAAGGATATTTAGGATTTAAATTTGTAGAAAAAGCACAAGACAATAATAACTTTATTTTACCATTACCTTCAATTGAAGAAACAAATGTATCTGGTAGATTTAATGTTGATAATTACACAGGTCACGCAGATTCTTCTGCATTTACAGGAGCTTTAAGTGCTTCAGTTGATGTAACAGGAGTTACTGGACCAACAGGAAACCAAGTTAAATTTACAGTTCCTTTCCAAGGAGGACAAGATGGTGTTGCACCATGGACAGTTAAATTTACAGGAGCTGAACAAGGAATTGATGGAGTTGTTAATTATACAGGTGGAGACAATTTATATGGTTTTGACATGGATGCTACTTCAGCTCCAGGATATAAAGGATATAAAAAAGCACTTGACATTATATCAAACCAAGACGAATATGACATTAATATGTTAGTTATGCCTGGTATAATTAAACAATACCACACATTAGTTGCTAATGCAGGTATTGATATGTGTGAAGATAGAGGAGATGCTTTCTTTATAATGGATTTAGCTGGTAAAGAAGAATCAGTAAACAGCGCAGTAAACACAGTAAGTGGTTTAGACACCAATTATGCTGCTGTTTATTATCCATGGGTTAAAGTAATGGATAATGCCGCTAATAAGCCAGTATTTGTTCCACCATCAGTAATTGTACCAGGAGCTATAGCTCAATCAGATGCAATTGCAGCAGAATGGTTTGCACCAGCAGGTTTAAATAGAGGTGTATTAGGAAATGTAATGGAAGCTAAAATTAGATTAAACCAAGCTGAAAGAGACGTTTTATATGACAATAAAATTAATCCAATAGCAACATTCCCAGCAACTGGAGTTTGTATTTGGGGTCAAAAAACATTACAAGAAAGATCAACAGCACTTGACAGAATTAATGTTCGTAGATTATTAATTACACTTAAGAAATTTATTGCAAGTTCTTCTAAATACTTAGTATTTGAACAAAATACTTTACAAACAAGAAGAAGATTCTTAAATATTGTAAATCCATATTTAGAATCAGTACAACAAAGACAAGGATTATTTGCATTTAGAGTACAAATGGATG
>MDTC01056914.1_pt1 | contig 11239 bp, 17 predicted proteins | sample 811181 | NCBI WGS metagenome assembly MDTC01 (sample SAMN05326644, study PRJNA326480) | marine metagenome | isolation source: seawater | place: Pacific Ocean: North | collected 2011 | reverse complement strand
TCAAGTCTGGAGACACGGCATCGATCCGCGTTGCGTACTTCTACCGCAACGACGAAACCAAGCGACCACGCTGGGCTTTCTTCGCCCCCCGAAAAGAGGACGGCAATAACATCGATTGCATCAGCGATGACGGTTCGTCCACTACTATGTCGATAGATGCCGTCTTCGAGTACCTCCAGCGGCAGCCCGCGATAACAGCGTCGATGATAGATCTGAGCGACCCGGACACGACGTACCAGCTTCACGAACCTACGGCGGTACTGACGAATTCCTACGGGAAGCCTATTCTGCAGGTATCGCTCCCGTACGACGCCACGGACAAAGGCGCGGCGCACTACCTAGACTCGGACAAATACCATGAATGGCCGGGGGGGAGTCGTGAGTTGTATTGTGCGCGGGGCGGGCGAAACGCTGGTCGTGTCGTTTCTGTATCCACCCGAGCGCGACGCAACAGAGGTGCGATGGGCTGGGGATTCATCGGGGATCACCAGCGGGGTGCTGCGACGATGCTGAAACGGCAGAGCGCGAATCTCTTCGAGATCATGGGTCCCATCAAGCTAGTAGATCTTCGCGATTCTGCGTGTCTGGTATGTGGATACGTCTTTGGAGACTGGGTATGCAACGGCTGCAAACGGGGCGTGTGCGAGGGATGCAGCAAAAAAAGCAGACTTGGTAGTCTGGAATGCTACATGTGCACGATGCGCGTGCAGCCGAAGCGCAAACCATTGATCCTCGGTGGGAGATCTCCTAAAAAGACGCGCGTGCGTCAAGCCGAGGGCGACGAGACCGACAACGCAGCGTTGCAGCTCGGGGACCTGTCGGAGGTCACACCAGAAAAGATTAGGGCTCTAGGCGATTCTCTAGGTGTGCCGGTTGTGTAGATGCGTTGAGGGGTCGTGTACGACAAAAGTTAAAGCGGGACTGAAAGCAAACACCGATGCGAGCATTTTTTCGCGGAGCCGTACGATATTTCGTCGAAACAGGTCCGGCTGTCGTCGGTGGCTGGGAGGGGCGTACCCCAGAGTCTGTATGTGCGTCGATGATACCCCAGACAACGGCTGCAATGTGGGAAAAGAACCGCATGGAATGCGACACGATACTGGAGCGGCGCGTGGCGGCGATCAGCAGCGTCGTCGAGCTTTTCGTCTTCGGATATCTCTTTCTTACGTTCGCGCGCGCGACAGCCACGATCATTTTTCGAACGCTTCCTTCTTGGGGGTACGATATTGTATGTGCTAAAGGGAAAGATGCGAGTCGTGACGCGGTCGTATCTACCGCATGTATTGCGCCTTCAGCGATTAGGTCGGCGCATCGTAACCAGAAGGCGCTGCCCGATAACTTTGGAACCCACGAAGTGGCCCTCCTTCAGCACGGGATACCACACCTACAACGCCCCCGCGTTTATTTCCTTTGTCTTGAAGACCGGCGACACCCGCGACCCGATCACAAGGAAGGAGCTGACAGAAGAACAACATCACCTCCTCTGTCGCATGGCAGCCGGGCCGTGTAGGACCCCTGCTCCGCTCCTCGCGCGGCTCTGTGACTTGGCTGGTTTGGAAAAGTATCGCACAGAGAAGTCGAGCGAGGCGAGCCTCACGTGTCTGATGTTCGACGACGCAATGGAACTTTTTTCCGAAGCGCTCTCGGTCTGCCGTGACCAGTTCGTTCCGGTATCGACGCGGTTGCTTCAGCTAAGTGTCGTCAACTTCCCCCGGATACGTTCCCAGTACGGGACGATAGTACGCCGTGACCCAGACGCCCGGGGTGCTCTGGACGTGCATTTCGCGACGCGCTTACGGTGCAGTGCGACGATGCAGCCGATTATGCACACGGTACTGCACCAGTTCACCGTGGATCTGAAACGAATGGGCCCTTCTGCACTTGAATACGTCAGCAACCACGATAATAGCGGCAACGAAAATCCACAGCTCCGTACATTCACTGAAATCTTCATGGTCTAAATGACTGCTTTTTTGTGCGAATCGTGCCCCCCCGGGCAAAAGTCTTCGCCACTGCAGGCAAGAAAGGCCTCCGACCCCGGGGCGTGGTCGTGGCACTCGTCGTTGCTAAGTTGCTGCCCCGTCTGCGCATCGTACATCTGCCGGCAAAGCTTCTTTTCACATAGGAAACACCAGCATCTCCCGCAGCCTGCGCCGACAACGAACTGTCCGTCTGCCTGACGTCCACAGATGACATAGTTGCACGACCGCGGGCTCTTTAGGGCGTACCGCTCGCACCACGGACACTGTGCTACCTTTTCGCCGTCCATGATAGCTTGTTAAGAGGAAATGGTATATGTCTGTGTTTCTGGAATAAAAAAATGACATCACAGGCCTTTTTTTACACTTTTGCGTTTTACTGATGCTCACACCACTGGCAGACCACGCGTCGATGCAAGGTGGGTGCCATTCCCGCGACCCGTCGGCCCTTCGACAATGGAGGGAACAAAAAGGAATTTGTAACGGCGACCCCGGAATCATGTTCGGGGGGCCTAGCACCGGTAACATGTTATATTACTGGCCGCGAGTAGGTGGCCATTACGCCGAATTGCACGACTACTTTGAGGCCTCGAGCGTGGACCCGAAAGAGGAAAGCAAGTTTCTCGATGCTGTTCTTAGCGACGAGAGCGAGATCGATGTCGTAACGCCCGAGACGGATCTCGGAAGCCTGATGGACTTTGAAAACCGCAGTGCACTGTGTTTCGTTGAGGAGGGCGACCCCCGCGGTGACCCGAAGATGACTGACCCGGAATGGTTTTCGAAAGAGCCCGCATGCGACGACAGCGACGATTGGGTGACTTCGCAGATTATAATGGCACGTGCTGCGCTCGCGCACACACGCCTCGAGGGGAAAATCAAGTTCTTCGTCAGCGGCGGAAAATAAGCGTAGCGATCACGCAGAAGCCCGGCAGATGAGATCTGCTCCCGGTATTTTCATGACGAGCGTGTATGCCACGTACATCGATGCCACTACGAAGCTCAGCACGCACATGACGTCGTACCCCGCGTCTGCCCCCCAACCGTATCGAATGAGGTAGACCACCGACGGAACGGTGCCCACAAAGGCGGCGACGATGAATATACAAAGCGTAACGCGCGCCAAAAGAATCCAGAAGCATCCGCAGCCCCTCGGGGTCGGTTCCTCCTCGGTCATTGTCGTTTTCTAGTTAATGAATGATCGTTCTTTCCTTAGATATCGGGATCGTGCATCTCGCGTGGGTCCTCATCGATTCCGCGGCGGGTGTACTGGGGTGCGGCCTCTGGGACATACGGGAACCATGCGCGGAGCCGAACTGCACGCTCCCACATACACGAGAAACCTACGACCGCCTGTGCCACATCGACGCCCACTACGTCGTCCCGCTGATGCGGGAGGCCGAGTTCCTACTGCTCGAGCGGCAACCGCCCGGTGGCCTTCAAGCGGTCGAGGACTTTTTTTTCGGGCGGTACCGAGACCGTGCGGTCAAGGTCCATCCCTGCGCCGTCCACGCATGGTCAGGGATCCGCCACCTCGATTACGAAGCGCGGAAGGCCGCGGCGACCAAATCCGCAAAAAAATATATCCCGCATCTGGACTCGGACGGGGGGCGCGTCCACGACATTGCCGACGCAGTGTGTCAGGCATGCTGGTTCTTTGAACACCGCCATCGACGGAAGCCCGCTGCCGTACCCCGCGCCGCCGCGCCACTCCACCACGTTCCAGCCCACGCTTGGATGGACAAGTTCGCACATATCTGCTGAGTTTAGTAAATGTCGGCGGAGACCTGCGGGCGCTGCGGTCTACATCTGTGTGCCTCGAAGGCGATCGGGGGAGGCTACGGGGTGGCATGTGGATCCCACCGGTACTGCATTCGTTGCTGGTTCGATACTGACTACGAGTACGGCGACAGGGCCACGGAGGCGAAAGATGTTCGCAGCATGCCGCTAGTGGGTCGGGACCCCCAAGAAAACCGCTGGGGTGGTTCCCCAGTGTGTTTTGCCTGCGCCTTCCAAAAGCCGTTTTATGTCACGAAAGGAGAAACAGCATGAGGCCCATGGAGGATCCAAAAAAACCTTGCCTCGGCCCATGCTTGTCTTGGTGCGGGAAAAACGACGTTTTGTCGGCGTTCGCGCTTGCACTCGCTTTGGTTTCCTTTGTCGCCGCTGTTTCTACACTCTTGTACATACGCGCGAGACGAAAGAAAACTTGCAAAAACGAGGCGTAAGCAGCATGGGATTTTTGGTAGGTATGATTGTGTGGTACTGGTACGGTGCGCTGCCGGGTCTCCTGATAGCGATCCTAATTGATATGACCCTAGCGGTGAGGATCGGCTAATCGACACTTTTTCGTAATCGATAAAAACATGGCATTGGCTCATCGCAAAGCACTTGGCGATCTCGTTTTTTGGGTCGAGCAGCGCCTGATCAGGGACATCACCAGTGCCCACGACGAATCGTTGTCCAGTAGGCGCCGGGATAGACTCGTGCTGTCCGCCAAACGATATTTCAAAGACGTGAGGGTGTGCGCTACTCTCTTGGGAAATCCGGAGGATCTGAGCGACGCGATCACCGCCGCCGAGAATAATTATCCCGATGCCCCCGCGCTCGAGCGCGTCGTTGAAGTAGCGCGGTCGATACCGGAACCAGACCCCCAATCGCTCCGGTGCATGCTGGAGGAACACATGCTGCTCCTAGAGAAAGCGCTTGCGTCAGCGAAGGAAGTCAGGGCCGCTCTCCCGTGATGTCGGATTAGTCGTTGTCCACATTCTGCCATGCGTCTTGGGCTATTAGCGGCAAGTGTGCGGTCCCTCCGCGGATCCGGCGTGTCCTGCGTCGATCTCGAGCTAGAATGCGAGGACCTCGCCGGCGCGTTCATCGCCGAATGGTGGCGCTCTGTGCGTCGCAGATCCGTGGAGGTCCGTTATCTCGTCGGAGTTTTCGCACAAGACGACAACGGTGTACGGCTGCTGTACCATGCGGAACCACGGTTTTTTAGATGTCGTCTCCGTGCAGCCGATTCGCTTCGTGCGGTGCCGGGACTGCCGGACTTTCTTGCGGACCGGCGTCGGTTCTTCGGCTCCGAGCCGGTGGGGCAGCGCATGTTTGTCGAAAAAGACTTCCATACGTCATTCCCTGACATGAAGACCTCGGTGGGGGATTTCAGTAGGCGGTACACGCCCGGAAGCGGTGTGCTGCGCGTGGAGCTTGCCGAAATGGTGTTTCCCTAGATTCGATATGGGTATGCTTTAATAAAACAGAACCAGTAAAATCGACATGGATGCGAATACCACAGCCGCAACGTTCGCTGCCACCGGTGCCTTTGTAGGTATCGTAGGTGCGAGCATGGTCGCGAAGTCAAAGATGAAAAAGTTAAAGGCAGCACATGATAGTACACTTACGGCAGCTACGGCAGCTACCAAAGACTGTAGTGCGTATGTACGTACCCTACGGCGTCCCGAAACCAAGGACCTTCTAAAGTGCCGCATCGACCCTACCCTACTGATAAACACTACCATGCCCGTCATGGGTATTTTTAATGAGATGAAGGTCGATCGGAACGCGTTCGCTGACAAGCTTGCGGCCATTCTCCCCGACGAAACGCCCGTCACATGCGGGAACGTGGATCATATCATCGATGGGTATGAAATCAAAAAAAGCACGCGCCGATGTGACGGTGTGCTCTGTGTCGCGGACAAGTTCAGTAAGTCTTTCTGCGCGGGGCCCCACCTCGAGGTGGATCGGAACGATTTCAAAAAAACGTTTCTGACTCACACAGAGAGCATGATTGAGCTTGGAAATGAACACCTTCCTCATGACAAAAAAATAAACAAAAGGAAGGTTATTAACGAATTTGACGATGCTTATGAAGTTATCGTCCCAAGAAAGCTATGCGTCCCCTTGCGGGGAAGATAGGCTTCTTCCTCGTCTCGCTCGGCGAAGGACAGCATCGCAAAGGGGCTCAGTTTTCTCTTCATACCACCGACCATTCGCTTGATGCCGTACCACACGAAGGCAATGATTGTTATGATAACAATGAGTTTGACGAGACCCATATTTTTTAAAAAAAAAGCCGATAAAATCAGCGCGTGCGCTGCTGCTTGCGCCGTCTCCGCGACCCGTCCTGTTCTTCTTCCGCTGCTTTCTCTTCCGTGCTCTTCCGCCGCGCGACGGTCGAGGTCACGATGTCGTCGAGAGCGCTGATGTCCGCCGGTAGCGCGCGCACGAACCCCATTGCGTCGTCGCTGACACCAAGGTTACGGACTACGGCACTGACGGACAGCGGGGGGAGTCCACTGATCGCCGCCATGCTGTCCATGGCACGAAACATGCTGCCCCACCGTTCTTTCGTGCCGCGGACGGAGCCGCCGACGAGCGTCGCCTGTCTTTGGCGCATCGCGGGATACAGCAATACGGCGGTCGCGGAAGACATTTCGAAGCGCGTCACCCCCTTTTTGCACGCCGGTTCGCCCTTGCCGCAAAAGCACCGCTGCTCGATGGACCCCGACGTGTTTCTTCGCGTCGGGGGTATGAGTTGGAACCAGACAGTGCTGCTGTTGTGGCACTTAGCTGTGCCCGAGTAGTGGTGGTGACAGAACGTCGAGTTGTACCCGTCCACTGACACGCGGTATCTCGGGAACATGTGCGTGGTCTTCTCTACGCGGGTCACCGTTAGCGACTCGTACACGCCGCCGGGAAAGGCGCTTCGTATGACGGTTTCGATGTTCTGAAGCATCTCGGTGTTCTGTATACTTCTTGTCGGTAGCCTTTTGTTCGAGCGTGCTACCTGCATCTGCTTTTCCATGTCGAGCAACGCCATGTACGCGGTACGGTCTGCGTCGCTGACCACCTGTCGCGGTATCCCCTCAAAGTCCACAAAACCCTGCTCCGAAACCGCCTGAAAAAGGCGGATGCTACATGAATGGACCGCATCTGCGACGGTGATTCCGTGGTCGTACACGGCGCCGGAGCTGCCAATGACAGCGACGACGTCGTAGCGTTTTTGAATGTCGGTCACGCGACCGGTGGCGCCGCACGCTACACAGTACGGCATGACCGCTGGGTGTGCGTCACAGACGCTGCATTTGGCTGCCTTCGCTGTCCCGACCACACGGAGAGTGGCTGGTGCCCGCCCGGTCGCGTGCAGCGGCACCGCGTCGCAGAATCCGCGCCACGCCGCGGCGTCCCCGTACCGGCTGAAGAACTGATGGCGCTGTGCCTCGAACTGTATGTTGCATGTGATGCTGAAGGCCTGCTGCGGCGTCACCACGCCGGGCACCACGACTTCCGGGGGCTGCTCGGTACAGCTGCACTTTCCGGTATACGCGATACGACAGCCCCTCCCCGCGAAGGAGTTTCGCAGGGCCTCCGCTTCCTTGTTTCGGACGCGGTAATGGCAAGAACTCTTGAATGAAACGACGGCAGTCGCCGGTGGCGGTGAATCGTGGACCGTGGCTGCGCCGCTTTCGAAAAGGCTTTCGATACTCGCGGAAGGCGCGTCGTCGGTAACGCACGTCCCGGAAGCCGCATCGTACTTGGCCCCGCAGGTTTCGCATGTCAGTATCACGGCAAGGAGGTCGGTGTCCACGCTTCGGTCGGTCAGGGTCCTGCCGCTGCAGGGGCATGCCCACCGCACAATACGCTTCGGTTCCCGCGGCGCACAGACGACGATCTCGGTGTCCTGAATAATTTCCGACGCCGGGAAATGCTCCAGCAGGCAAGGGCGAACGATTTCTTCCCCGAAGCGCACGAGGTCGTCGCGGTTTAGCGCCACGGAGAGTTCAAGGTCCAAGTCCACAAAAAACGGCACCGCCATCGGTCCGGATCCGTTTTTAGTGCCGTTTTCTGCGAGCGACAGTGGAGCGCCTCGAAATTGTGACCCCGTCGCGATGTCGTTCGCGATTGCGTTTCGAATGAGTACCTCTCCGTGCAGGCTCGGGGCCACGATGACACCCCCGTTGAGGGAAAGATACGCGGGCGGCGACCCCGGCGATGGGGATGAATTGCGCAACCGCTGCACGAGACAATCGAGAGCCCCGCGTGCCGCCATCGTCGCGACGACGGTCCAGAAAATACCCAAAAACGCCTTTTTTGCACGCTGTCGAAAAACCGATTAGTCACTTTTGAGACCCTACGATGGCATCGGACAAGGAACAGCAGGCGCTGCAGAAGATGTCGGGCGCAGACTTAGCCCCCCTTATTGTGTACGTGGCGCGGTCGGGTCGGGCGGAACCGCTGTGTCGTTCCGTCGTGGCAACATACGGCAACAACCCCGACGTGTTCTTCCAAGACGTAAAGCTTCTAGGAAGGGGAAACATCCCACAGTGGCTTCGTGGCGTGCCCTGTGTCGTGGTCCGAGAAACCCGACAAGTGGCGACAGGCACGGACGAGTGCATGGCCACTATTGCGGATGCACTGGCAAGCATACCGCGGAGCGCAACTGGCATGGGGGGCGGTATGGCTGCCGGTGGTATCCCGCAGACCATGGCGGCTTTCGAGGACGGAAACGCCATACCGATCGGCGTCGCCTCGGGATTCCACGACACATTCACCGAGGCACCCTCGGAGGAGCGCAATGCACAAGGAGAGCTACCGGACTCCCTCAAACCGATAAACGACAATCGCGGGGAGAAGCTTCCGGAGAGCGCAGTTCTTGCTTACATGCAACGACGTCAGGAGAATATAGTACGGTAAAGCAAACAAAAAAAATGAGGTTGTGCATCAGCGACGGTCTATGGCATTGCATGCATTGTCAGGTAAGCTTGCCGTCTGCACACGCACTGCAGACTCACATTCGTGTAACCCATCGGGAATTTGGGGCGGCACGGCAAATCATACGCTGGTGGAAGAATCTCGTACAACGACGTGCTCTCGACACATAGGGCACTGGTCTTTCCTCCGCAGCCAGTCCTTGATGCAATCGTAGTGGAACGTGTGGTTGCATGGTAGGCAGACTGTTTTTCTTTCTATTACGAAATCACGACAAATACAACAGTCACATTTTGCCTCTTCGTGTGTCACCATTGCGTTTAGTGTTGAATCCAGCATCTCCTCCGGCACATTACTTGTTTCTTCTGTTTCGTCCTGTTCCGTCATCTCGTGCTGAAACTCTATCAGGAATTCCTCCAGCAGCGTGTTTCGCAGCAGGGCGTGTAAGTCCGCTTCCATTTCCCGCAGCATGGTTTCAATGGTAGGCGCTTCGGGATCGACACTGGGAAGAACCTCGGAAACCCCCCCAAGCAACACATTCCACAGATCTGTGGTGCCGCCGTCCTCGTGGGGGTGGTACAGAAGCGGGATCGAAATAATCGGCATCCTTGGTGTCTACGCCCTTTTTGTGAATTCGTGCAGAAAGAAAGTCACGCTGTGTTACAATGACGCAAATACAATCAGCGACAGCAAGAACAACTGAAAAAGTATGACTGGGCTCCGCGCTAGTATGACGAGCACAAGGCCTGCGCACATGCAGGCACCGAGCCGTCGCCTACCGGCGCGTTTTACCGACGATGCTACATATGCACAAAATACTAGCACTGCAATACACGGCGTCGCGGCCGCCGAGAGCGCCACGATGGTGTCCGACCGCCGCGACCAGAACGTGTCTGTGCGAGTGGTCGGGGAAACGTCCACGACATGTTCGACCTCCAGCGCGCGGCGTGAAAACATGCTTTCCGGGATCATTTGTGCCGGTGTTCCACGGACCCTCTCGACAACCACAATCTTGACGTCTTCCTCGGGACTCTGCGCTATGTCCGTGACTGATCGCGTTTCGCCGGGAGCAACGTGGTGCCATGCAGAAGATGCGGTGGACCCAACAAAAACAGGATTGCTTCTACTTGTGTTACGGATACCCGGCCCATCGCGTCGCATAGGCGGGGGGATCTTTTTCCACTTCGAGCACAAAAGAAATTAGAATGGCAGAAAACGAAAGCAACACAACAGACCTCCTCTTCGGGTCATGCTACGACACAGTTCGGGCGTGGGTCCGCAGCGAACCCGATTCCCTTTCAGTCAACACCATCGTGGGATTCACTACGCGGGTCATGGCAGTGGTGCAGCGCCAGATACGGGGCGACGGGGCGCGAAAAAAAGCGCTGGTGCTCGCTGTGCTGCGAAAGGTCATCGAATGCGACGTCCCACTTGAGGAAGCCGACAAGGCCGCTCTGGTGGCGCTCTTGGCGCCGGGCGGGCTGGTCTGTGTCGCGATCGACGCGCTGGTCTCTGCCGCCCGGGGTATCCTCGGGAAGCGCATGGCCGGCGGGGGCTGTACGCTGTCCTAGCTTTCCTCTACCTTATTTTCGACATCCGACTTTCTGTTTTTTTTTACACTCTCGGCTTTCCGGCGAAATGTCGTCTCATATCGTACCGTGCTGGTTGCGTGACAGCTCGAGCTCGTGTTGCATGGCATGCAGCAGGGAATTCACCTTGATACGATGGCGGCACCACTGTCGTGTGTGTGGTGGGTTGTACTGCCATGATTGTTCTACTACCAAAATGCTGGTGCCGTGGTATCTTCTGTGCCACGGCATGCCGCGCGAAAAGAAAAAGGGGCCTGAAGATCCTGTGCGTGTTTGCGCTTCGTGTATCGACATCGTGTATCACAAATACGCCTATGTTTAGGCCACCTCCGCGACGAGAACGTCAGGACTTCTTTCTCGGCACAGTTCTTCCACAAGGTTGTTTAATGCAAGGTTCATCTGTTCACAGTAGAAACGCACGTTTTCGATCGATTGATTTTCTTCTCGTGCCTGATTGTAGTGGCGTCTTGCAAGCTCAAACGCGCGGCGTCGCATCCACAGCGAATCACTCCTCCTGAATTCCGGTGGTGAAAAGGCATCACGGGTCGGCTTACATCCCATTTTCCGAAAACCGCTTACTGTTTCTGTTATGGTACCGGCTCAAATGCGCGCGGGTGCACGCAACGAGGAGGTGCTTAGGCCTTCTGAGCAGTTGGTAGTCGATGCCACAATCGGCGTATTCATGCACGACTCCGTGAAATATGCTGCGCTCTACTGTACCGAAGCCGGCCGCAGCACGCTGCATCCGAAAGATCTGGAACTCGGCATGAAGTACACCGCGTGCCCCTCGTACGGATTTTTGCAGCGTGAAGATGTTCAGGTCCGAATCAGAGAGCGTACTCTGAATCCAGAAACCGACGAGAGCACCGACGAGGCGAGCGCCGACAGCACCGACGAGGCGAGCGAAGCCGAAGAGGAGAGCGCCGACAGCACCGACGAGGCGAGCGAAGCCGAAGAGGAGAGCGC
>MDTC01043782.1_pt1 | contig 11239 bp, 10 predicted proteins | sample 811181 | NCBI WGS metagenome assembly MDTC01 (sample SAMN05326644, study PRJNA326480) | marine metagenome | isolation source: seawater | place: Pacific Ocean: North | collected 2011 | reverse complement strand
TTTGCTCCATATATACTGCTAGTACTTGCATATGTTAAGTGCTTCACTTCTGAATATCTGCACATTTCAAGAATATTAGTAAAACCGACAATATTACTTTGAACATAGGCATGAGGATTTTCTAAACTATATCTTACGCCAGCTTGAGCAGCTAAGTTTATAACAGTATCAAAATTCCCATCTTCAAAACATCTCTCCAAAGATTTTAAATTACATAGATCCAATTTCTCAAAAGTGAATCTTTCATCTGCATGATCAAGACTTGTAAGTTGTTTTACCCTATCTTCTTTCAGATTAACGTCATAATAGTCATTGAGATTATCTATTCCCATTACGTAATCCCCTCTTTCGATCAGTTTTTTAGATAGGTGAAAGCCTATAAACCCAGCAGAGCCTGTAACAAGTATTTTCTTCATTAGAGAATTGTAAATAATTTAGGAGTAATAAGTGGGAAATAAAAAACAAAAAATCTTCTAAAAAAATTTCTTAAGGCTTTAAGAGGAATTAATAATTTGTACGGCTCCTTTGGGTTGACAAGAGCAGTAAACAGGTAGGTGTTTAAACCCTTAAAATTATAATGAAATGTTTCAGGATTATCTCTGTTGTAACCAAATTTATTCATAGAATCTTTAAACAGGAACTCGATCATTCGTATGTCTTTTTTACTCAGCCTTCCTCTCCATCTATTTTCTACATTTTGAGGTAAATAAAAATCCTCAGGTGGTCTTTCAGATAATTCATCAACCGCAAGATAAGAACTCTCACCTAACCACTCTTTACCCAAAAAAGTTTCAAAGACACAACTTTCTTGAAAATCTATACCTAACCAATTACAGAGTTTGTGCATTTCTTCCTTCAGGTCTTCATGCATTCTTTCATTAACCATCACCTTTATATTGTCACTTGATGTTTTTTGATATTTTTTACAATATCTTTCCAGATAGGTTCCTGCCAAAATACCTTTATCAAAATCATAAGGATTTATAGACTCATAACCTGCATTTTCAACTTGCCTTTTCCAGCTTCCAGCCAATCCAGCCCTTGGATCTCTCATCATTAACACAAATTTTGCATTGAAGAATTTGTTATATTTCTCCGTATGCCAAGAAACATGTTCTTGAGAAATAATCATACGTAAATTGGAAATTTCTATCTTAAAAAGCTTACAGTAAGCGTAATTTATACCCATAAAGAGTGACTTTTCACAATTAATCGGCTCAGATTGAGTTAAATATTGAAATAAATAATTTTCAAAGTCAGCTGCCTCATCATCATCATTCAAGAATTTCCTTCTTACAACATTATAGGAAGGGTTAGTATAAAGATAATTAGTAAACTCTCTTGCGAGTTTTCTTGCATCTCTATTTCGGAAAATAGAGTTACCTTTTTCTTTTTCATAAAAGTCTAAAGTTCTGAAAAAACTATAAGCTGGCATCAAAGCTATTTGCGTGTGTCCGTCTAATAAACTATGAATCCAATCTAATCCATTATGACCAAAGCTGCTGAGAATAGTTACAGGAAGAGAGTCAAATTGTTTAAATTCTGAGTGAGTCATAATATGAGTTTAGAGACTTAAGTCGACAAGGTCTTTTTTGACCGAATTTTTTATATCAAAAACTGCGTTTTTCTTTAAAAGTAATTTATCAAGATCTACTCTATTAAGGTTTTTGAACTCTTTGTGCTCTACGGCAAAAATAATTCCATGAAACTTCTTTCTAAATTTAAGATCTTTATTTACAGAAATCCCATACTGATTTTTAGCTTCTTCGGCCCTTGCATAGGGATCATGCACACTGACGGAGATACCTAAATTCTTTAGCGAGGATATTAAATCTATAACCTTTGTATTTCTTATATCAGGACAGTTTTCTTTAAAGGTTAGACCCATAACTAATACTCTAGCATTATTTGGATCAATTTTTTTTGCTTTTAATAGATCGCAAAACATCATTGAAAGATGTCTTCCCATTGAATCATTAATATCTCTTCCTGACAAAATGACCTTTGGATTATACCCGATGGATTGAGCTTTATGTGTTAGGTAATAAGGATCTACACCTATGCAATGACCTCCAACTAGCCCAGGTCTAAAATCCAAAAAATTCCACTTCGTATTTGCCGCTTCTAATACATCTTTCGTATTTATGTCGAGTTTCTTAAATATAATTGACAATTCATTCATCAAAGCTATGTTCAAGTCTCTTTGGGTATTTTCAATGACTTTGGCAGATTCAGCGACTTTGATAGATGAAGCAAGAAAAGTGCCTGCCGAAATTATTGACTTATAAAGCTTATCAATATGCTTGGCAGATGAAGTAGATGAACCACTAGTAACCTTCACAATGTTAGTAAGATTTCTAGACCTATCACCAGGATTTATCCTCTCAGGGCTATATCCGCAGAAGAAATCTTTATTAAGACTCATTTTAGATTTCTTTTCAATAATGGGAATACAAACCTCTTCTGTACAACCAGGGTAAACTGTTGACTCATAAACTACAATTCCTTTAGGCCTTATGTATTCTCCAACTAGCCGGGAAGCTTTTTTTAGTGGCCTTAAATCAGGTTTATTGTTTTTATTTATAGGGGTTGGAACTGTGACAATATAGATATCAGCACCTCTCAAAATATTCTTGTCGGAAGAGAGTTTTAACTTTCCGCGGTCAGAGAGTTCTTCAGTAGTTAGCTCTCTAGTTCTATCATAGTTGTCTTCTAGTTCTTTTATCCGTGTCTTATCTAAATCGAAGCCTACAACTTTATATTTTTTTGAGAACTCAACAGCCAGAGGTAGGCCTACATAACCAAGCCCTATAATTGCGATAGTTTTATTTTTTAAGTTCATTATTTCTCAATTAATACTCAATATTGAGTCACTGGGAAAAGTAATATCACCAAAACCCACCATAATTCTTTTTAAATTAAATAAGTCTTCCCCATTATGGTTGATACCATGAATAGCAGAAGGACAGCATTTTATACCACTGTCTTTAAGCGCTTTAATTACTTCTTCATTGTAATGATCTTCTTGTCCTTCAGGATAAGAGTAATGCTCTATTTTTCGGTCTAAATTCATTTCGAGTTTTTTGATTGATAATTCAATATTAATTCTCATATCTTCAATCGATAATTTAGAGAGAATTTCATGACTTAAGGAGTGGCCGCCAATAATTATATTTTTGTTGAGACTCATTTCGTAGAGTTGGGACCAATTCATCACTCTATAGTTATCAGAATTCTTATAATTGGGGTTATGTTTGGTTTGACTAACTACTTGTTTAATGACGTTCTCTTTAGTAAGGTTGGAAGAAGACTTGCAGAATGATTTAATAACCGAAAGGGCTTTAATCTTGTCTTCGATAAGTTTGACATTGAATTGCCTTTTATCGTCAAGGTAAATTTCAATAGCATCTAGTTTGGAGTTATTAATGCAGTCTTCTAGCTGATCTACCCAGAACATATTCTGTGTTCCAATCATAGCCGAAGAGATATAGAAGGTAGTGGGTATTTCTAGATCAACAATAACTGGAAAAGCCTCAGTAAAGTTATTTTCAAATCCATCATCAAAAGTTACTGCAACAGCTTTTTTTGGGAATTTTTTTTTCTTAGTTATGATTTCATATACTTCTTCCATGCTTATTACATAAGCATTATTTTTTAACCACTGCATTTGATTGAAATACTCTTCAGCCTGAATGTGTTTTCCCGAAATATTTTCTAATCCTATAGCTTGTGATCTCGTAACTCCATGATACAAGAGAATTGTTAATGTAGAATTGCTCATGGTAGTTGCTTGCAGTGGCTGTTAAATTTTTGATTTACAGCAATCTTATCCTCTTTCCCCATGAACGAGTAATAATCACCGATTGATTCTTGAGGATAATGCTCCAAAGAGCCCTTAGATAAGTCATTAAGAGCCTTCAAAACAAGATCGGTAGCTTGAAGAGTGGTAAAATAACGTATCATATGAGTTCGCATAGTATTGTTTAGCTCTAAAAAGTCTTGCCCTATTATATTGCCTGTATCTAAATCGGGCTCAACGAGGTGTAAAGTAGTGCCAATATTATCGAAATCATTTTTATAAATTGCCCATAAATCTGAATCTAATCCTCTATATTTTTGTGGTATGCCGCGATGTATATTCATTAGATGTCCGGAGAACTTATTAATAACCTCTGGAATCAATTTTCCTGTACCAAATACGATCCCTATATCAACTTTTTTTGAATCAAATTTAGCTAGAGAATCCTGACAATTTAACGATTCAAAAAAGTAAGAGTCTATTTCCAAAAGTGAATTAGGAAATTCCTTAAAAAAATTTTCTTCCTCAAAATTTTCTTCCTGTTTCTTAAAAGGGGAAGTATTATCAAATTTTGGTTTCAAGGACTTTGTCTCATAAAAAATTGAATCTATTGCATATTTGGAATTAATCTTATGCAGAAAAAACCTATGATGAGGAGTGTCGCTGGTTAATACAGCTATTTTCAATTTAAACTCCAGAGTTTATTAGCTTAGATAACTCTTTGCCATGTTTAACTAAAGTGGAGAATTCACTTGGCGTTACGCTCAAGGCATGGTCTCTTATGGTTGTATCAGATTTATCTAATGTGAAATGTTTTTCGATTATCTTTGCTCCTCTTGCGATGGCCAAGAGAGCAGATTCAATACCAACAGAATGATCAGAATAACCCGAGAAATGAGTAGAGTGGAAATCTTTAGGAAGACCTTCCAAGTCAGTGACTTTTGATGGGTATTTAGAAATACACCACAAGTAATCTATATTTTCTGCATCACCAAAAGGGAGTTCCTTTTTTTTCCACATTCCTAAGGATATTATGAAATTTAAATCTTCTTTTAAAATTTCTTTAACAAGTTCTGGTTCATCAATGACTGTTCTAGAAGCTATTTTTATTGTTCTAAGCTTATGAGGTTTTATCATCTCAAAGGCTTTTCTATTAAAAATTGAAAACATGGGCTCAACTTCCATATAGTTACAATAGTCTATGATATCTTTCAATCTGTCTTCATCAATGTCATTCATCTCTCCTGGGTCGGCTCTCCAACCTAGTTGAAATTTGACTATATTTGCTCCAGCCCAAGAAGCTTGCCTAATCAACTCATAAGTAAGATCTAAATTACCATTATGGTTTAGTCCACACTCAGCTATAAATTTCATATTACTCACCATGTTCTTTATTTAATTTTTTGTCGAAGTCCCTAACTATATCTGATTTGGTTCTATTATTGGCATGATCTCTATATTTATATAACGGAAGTTCTAGATGACCTATTTTAAATTTCTTTTCAAACCTGCGGCGTAAATCATGCCCTTCTCTCATTGTGTATTTCTCATTGTAAAGACCTATATCAAATAAACACTCTCTTCTAAACATTATCCCGCAGGCTATTTCATTAATTTTGCTATTCTCTCTTGAAAGAACCTCTTCATTCTCATCAACCCTAAAATAATCAACACAAACTGCTTGGTAATAGCGGTTAAAATCTAGAAAAAATTTCATGTGATACAAAAATGAACGCTGGACATAATCGTCAGAATCAACTCGAACTATGTACCTACCCGTTGAAACCTTCATAGCTTTATTTATTGAGGCAGGTAAACCTATATTCGATTCATTTTTAATTATTGTTAGGTTGGTTTCATTGGAAAATTTATCAAGAACCTCGGATGTAGAATCTTCGCTGCAATCATCAACAAGAATAATTTCAAAGTCCTCCAAAAATATATTCTCTTGGTTTAAGAGGCTTCTGATGCATCTCTCTATCCACTTCTCATGATTAAATGTACAAACGATTACTGAAACTGATTTTGCTTTCATGATCTTAATTTGAAAAATCTATTGAGCTCATTAACCGCATACATAGCTGCTTTCCCTTCAGAGTCAACAGATAAACCAGCTATGTGAGGGGTTACAATTAAGTTGTCATGATCTTTTGCATAGTTTATTAGAGGACTTTGCTTAATATTTGCTGACAGCTCATCCCGAATGACGTCCACACCAGCAGCTCTAATTTTTCCTGTCTCTAAAGCTTCTATTAAAGCCAATTCATCGACAATTTCCCCTCTGGAGATATTGACAAAAACACTGCCATCTTTCATTTTATTAAACCAAGAAGAATCAACAAGATTCTCAGTGCTTTCATCTAAATGTACAGCCAGAAGTATAATATCCGAATTCTTCAGTACCTCGTCTGAAGAAAAAGCTTCTTTATATTTTGATGAAATTGGGACATGAGGATCATAAGCAATGATGTTCATTCCCATAGCAGAGGCATATTTTGCAACATTTGAGCCTATTCTTCCAAAACCTATCAGTCCTAAGGTCTTTCCATTAAACTCTATACTACGGTATAAATTTTCTTCTTCTCTCCATTTGTAACCTAATGCACCAAGATAGGCTTTCGGCAGATTTCTTGTAACTGACAGAATCATAGTAAAAGCAAATTCTGAAGAAGCGTATATCTCATTTACGAAGTCTGTACCTTTAAGTGAAGCCACTTCTATGCCCAGCTCTTTGCAATCATTTTTCATTATATGATTGCTTCCTGTGGAAGGTGTCACAATTATTTTTAGATGCTTAGCATTAGAAAGTAAATCTTTATCTAAAATAAATTTTGGTGTGGGACTACAAATCCACGCCTCTATTTCATGATCATTAAATATATCCAAAACCTCCTTTCTGGAAGCTAAAGGCATGAAAATGCAAGAATAATTACTGGATAAAGTTTCTTTTACATTTGGTAAGAATTCTAAAGATGTTGTAACCAAAACAGAATGTTTATCAGTGTTAATAAAAAATTCAGGCTCGTTTACAACAAATTCCCAAGGATTATTGTTACATTGACCATTTTTAATTTTAAATTCTACATTTCTTAAATCTTCCAGTTCATCAATATTTGCTGATCTACTTTCATCCATTACGTAAGCTAAACTCTTTTGTCCATGACGGCTAAGGTCATCGATTAAAATATTTCTTTTCATTGCGTAAATTGCGCCATTTCTAATATAAGCTGGAGGATCTAGATCCTGTCTTCTGGAGTTTTGGCCAGGTTCGGGGTACTCTGAAGTAAAATCATAAATTTGATCATTAATGATCTTTTTTAGTCGAACAGGATGCTTCTCTCCTGTAGGAGTCATACTTATAACTGAGTCTGCTTTAGAGTTTATCAATTTCTCTATTGATTCATCTATATCTATATGGTCTCTGAGAGGAGAAACGCAGGGCAATTCAATTATAAAATCATATTTTTTACCAAATATCTTTTCAGTTTCTAAAACTGCATGATGCAGAGAGTCTACTGATAAAACTTTATCTCCTGCCAAATGTTCAGGCCTAAGAAAAGGTACTTTTGCGCCAAACCTCTCGGCTACCTCAGCTATCTCTTGGGAATCAGTAGAAACTACCAAATCGGAAATAAGATTCGATTTTCTGGCTGCAGCTATTGTGTAAGAAATGAGCGGATAACCGTTAATGGGGTAAATATTTTTCTTAGGAATTCCTTTGGAACCACCTCTGGCTTGAATGACAGCAAGTATTTTCATATTTGTTCCTTAGTTGATATATTTCTGAAAATTTCGCTACTTTCCAGTAATTCTTGGTAACTGCCAGATTGAACAATTTTGCCTTCATCCAGGACAAGAATTCTGTCACAATCCTCTATTGTTGAAAGGCGATGCGCTACCATTAATATAGTCTTATCATTTGTAAGCTTCTCTAAGGCTTTCATGACACTTTTTTCAGTCATTCCATCTAATGAACTTGTAGCTTCATCGAGTACTAAGACTTCGGGATCAGAATATAAGGCCCTAGCTATACCAATTCTCTGCCTCTGTCCTCCACTTAATTTAATACCATTCTCTCCTACATTTGTTTCAAATTTGTTAGGTAAAGATTCAACAAAAGTATCTAAATTAGCTATGCTTGAGGCTTCGAGGATTCTTTCATTATCAACTTCATAGTCTGGTATGCCAAATGCTATGTTGTCTTTTATTGAACCATCTATTAAAAAGATATACTGAGGAACATATCCAATTTTACTTTGCCAAGATTGTCTATTCTCTGGCCCTATCTCGACTCCATCTACAGTTATCTTTCCCTGTTCACCCTTTAAAAGGCCTAGAATAACATCAATTAAAGTGGTCTTTCCGGAACCTGTAAGGCCTACAAATCCTACTGCCTCATTCTTTTTTATCTCAAGGTCTAATAACTTTAAAGTTTCTTGATTTGATTCTTTATATTTAAATTTAAGACCTTTGATAATAAAATTTTCGTTGAAGTCAATTTCTTTACTCTCTTCCGTGTCATTTTTTTTGGATAATGAAGCAGTACTTATGTCATCAAGGTCGTCAACAATAATTTTAAAGGCAGGATAGTTATATTTGATCATTGATCTAGCTGAATAAACATTCTGTATAGCTGGAAGTAAACGATATCCCGCAAGCGCATATAATGACAATACTGGTATTATCTCATTTCCGTTTTGATCATTTTGAATTAAGAAAAGAACTAAAACTATAATTCCTCCGAAAGACAAGGTTTCCAAGAGATATCTGGGAAGTATTGCTATTACTAAACCCTGGGCAGAGAAGCGCGCATTATCAATAGAAGGCTGTCTGAATCTATCCAGAAAGTTTCTTTCAAGTGAATGTAATTTAATTTCTTTAATTCCAAGCATAGACTCTTCAACCGTCCTAAACCTGTCAAAAGTCGCTTTAGATTGTTTTGTACCTATTATATTTAAATAATTGTTTGTAACTAAAGAAAAAACTAAATAGGCTCCTCCAATGATGAGCAAAGTTGAAACAGCAACTATTGGGTTTACATAAATCAACAAGGTCAGAACAACAATAGCTACTATAGATTTCGAAATAGCTTGTAAAGCCTGTAAAACAACTCCTTTTACAACCCTATCAATTTCGGCAAGGATGTTTTTTCCGAGATCTGAGGTATTTCTATTGAGAAAAAATTCATAAGGACTATTAAGATAATGCCTCAGCAACCTCATAGACAATCTATGACCTTGCATTTTAGAAAAGTAAGTGATTGCCCAATACATTCCTGCACTTATAGCATTAGACAGAGCAAGCAATAGCAACACAAGAATTCCTAAATGGAATAGAAAATGTTCTGTATTTTCGTAATTTAGATAGGAGTATACATTTTGTAAATATTTATTATTTTCAATAATTAATGGATCTAGTACAACAGACATAAAAGGTAATATCGAAGCAATTCCTACTACTTCAAATAATGCCATTAAGATCGAACCTAACAATAGGAATAATATCGAACGAATCTCTCTTTCGTTGAATATTTTAAGAAACCTACTTATCACGTAAATTTATTTTGTTTCTAAGGCCACTTATTTTTTGATTAACCTTGAACTTGGATATATAAAACTATAAACACTTAAGAAAATACTAGAAATTATTAAACCGAGAAAAAAACCTAAAACTATTAATTGAGGTCTGTTAGGTGAGTATGGATTTAATGGAGTTATTGCAGGATCTAATACTTTGAAAGCATATTCTTTTTTAACATTGGCTATCATAATATTTTTTGTTTGTTCTTCAATTTGTTTGAAAAGAACATTTTCTATTTGTTGCACATTATTAACTTTTAATTGATCCTTTAGAAAGCCGATGCTCTCTTCATACTGGAGAATGGCAATATTTTGCATATGTGAATTAAGATCTTCAATTAATAAATTCACCCACAGTGAGGCTTTTTCTGGAATTTGCCAATCTATTGAGAAGTAATAGATATCTTGTGAGCTGCTCACCGAATAAATATCCCTAAAGGTATTAGCTATATCATCTGCACTCAGGCCATCCGACCACTCTTTATCCTCTTCATTAAGATTATCAGGAAAAAGCTCTAAATATATCTGGTGTTTTTCTATAAAATCTACCAAAAAACTCCTAGAGTTTAGAACAGCCAAAGCAATTTGCGTCTGGTTAGGACCTGTAGACATTTGCACACCAGCTAACGAAGCTAACCCTCCTAAGGAAGAGACATTAGATGTGGAAGAAGATTCAGTGGGTATTACTACTATCTCTGATCTATATTGATCTGGTATTTTCAAAGAATAAAGGCCAAAAAGTATAGATAGAAAAGCAGAAAAAAGTAAAATTAAGGTTTTATTGACATACAAAAACCTTAGTATTTCTAGGACATTAATTTCATGTTCTTTTGATGAACTATGTTGATGGTCATTCAATTTTTTCTTTTAACCTCTCTCTCTACTGGTGCCCAGGGCCGGACTCGAACCGGCACGAAGTTTCCTTCGAGGGATTTTAAGTCCCTTGTGTCTACCAATTCCACCACCTGGGCTTGAGAGCATTATACTTTTTTTTAAATCTTTTTGGAGGCTGAGGTCGGAATCGAACCGGCGTAGACGGATTTGCAATCCGCTGCATAACCACTTTGCTACTCAGCCTTGCTTGTATTCTAATTGTCTAAAAGCATTAGACCAGCTATTTAATATAATTTTTGTAATTTTTTATGTAAGCATAAAGGCTACTGAGTGAGGCGATGGCAGCCAAATAAAAAAGAATAATGGTTAAAAAATAGAAATATTTTCCAAAGTTTGGGGATATGATTAGAAAAGACAAAGCTATAATTTGTAAAGTAGTTTTGCTCTTGGCTATAAAACTTACTTGTATAGGATTGCTACCTTTTCTCTCTGCTAAAAATTGCCTAAAAGAAGAAACTACTAATTCTCTAAAAATTATAAGCATCGCAGGAATAACTAGATAAATATTTGTCGTAATTGAAACTAGGTAAGAAATAATTATGACTACAAGAAGCTTGTCTGCAATCAAGTCCAGCAAGGCTCCCACAGGACTTTCTGTATTCATTTTTCTTGCAATATAACCATCAAGATTATCTGTGATGCCTGCTAGAACAAACAAAATCAAAGCAAACCAGTTAGACAAATTCTTTTCTTCAGAAACTAGCAAGAGAACAGGAATTATTAAGACAATCCTGGAAATAGTTATTATATTTGCTGCATGAATCAATTATGTAACTCCTTAAATATAGACTTAGCTGTATTTCGCCCTATGCCAGAAACTTCAGTCAAATCTTCAACACTTGCTCTTTTTAATTGTTCTAAAGAACCAAAATATCTTATCAAGGACTTCTTTCTCACTTTACCAACACCAGATAAGCTATCTATTGATGACTTAATGGCTGATTTTCTAGCTTTTCGTTTTTGCAAT
>MDTC01025152.1_pt1 | contig 11239 bp, 7 predicted proteins | sample 811181 | NCBI WGS metagenome assembly MDTC01 (sample SAMN05326644, study PRJNA326480) | marine metagenome | isolation source: seawater | place: Pacific Ocean: North | collected 2011 | reverse complement strand
GCACGCAATTTCGGTCCGGGTGTGGATGCGGGAGAGCCATTCAAGTACACCGAAGAAGCAATTGAACGCTACATGACGGACGGCGGCACCCCGTTTTTGGATAATAACTACACCGTTTTTGGATATGTAGTAGAAGGTTTGAACATCATAGATTCTGTGGCTGCTGTTCCCACGGGTGCGGGCAACCGTCCACGAAGCGATGTGCGCATGGCGATTGAGGTAATTCGATAGGATGGGATTGAAGGAACAATTGGCTCAGTGGACAGCAGAAGTTGGAGCTGTTGAGTTCAACACCGCAGATGAGGTGGAGGCTTTTCGCATCCAATGGTTGGGTCGGAAAGGGAAAATGAAGGATGTTATGGCCGACTTCAAGGCGGCTCCGAATGATCAGAAGCGAGAGTTGGGAAAGCTCATAAATGAGTTCAAACAGTTGGTCGAGCAGCGTGTGGCGGAAGGGGCTAAAAGTCAAATCCAAGCTAGCAGCGATGACGCTCCTCAATTCGATTGGACGCGGCCCGACGGGGGCATTCCAGTCGGGGCCCACCATCCCTTGAGCGTGGTCCGACGAGACATCATTGGTATCCTCGAACGCATGGGGTTTGTAGTGTCCGAGGGACCGGAAATCGAAGACGACTGGCACGTGTTCAGCGGTTTGAATTTCCCAGAAGAACATCCGGCACGCGATATGCAAGACACATTCTTCGTGGACCGAAACCCTGACATGTTGCTTCGGACGCACACCTCGTCGGTGCAGGTGCGGGAAATGGAAAAGCGCGAACCACCGATGCGCATCATCATGCCGGGTCGCGTTTTCCGCAATGAGGCCATAAGCGCTCGTGCGCACTGCATGTTTCATCAGATTGAAGGATTGTACATCGATAAGGGCGTATCGTTTGCTGATTTGAAGCAGACCTTATTGCGTTTCGCTCAAGAGTTCTTCGGTGCCGACACCAAAATCCGCCTCCGGCCTTCCTACTTTCCGTTTACTGAGCCCAGCGCGGAGGTGGATGTTTACTGGGGTTTGGAGACCGAGGTGGACAAGCGCATCACCAAAGGCACCGGGTGGCTAGAAATCTTGGGATGTGGCATGGTAGACCCTGCGGTCCTCGAAGCTTCGGGCATCGACTCTCGGGAGTATTCCGGGTTTGCCTTTGGCATGGGAGTGGAGCGTATCACCATGTTGAAATACCAAATTGGCGACCTGCGCGCATTCTTCGAAAGCGATATGCGGTTCTTAGAGCAGTTCCAAGGCCAGCGTTAGCCCCGCAACTTCAGATGTAAGGTAAGGTCAATGTGAGTCGTTCCTCGAGAGGGGAAAGCCGCTCAATGTTGATTTTGCCTGTAAGCGCGCGCAACTGGGCGTGCAGCTCATTCCAGCGCGAAGATGCCAATGCATCCTTCCCATAGAACAGTCCTTCAAATGCCTTGGAAGCTCCGGTGTGCTGGCTGTCCAGTTGAAGAATCCAATGAGATTTGGCAGTGGCCTCTACATCCAATGCAATGGGTCGGTCCTCCGCTGTGATGTCAACAAGCCCTCTAAGTAGGTTGCGCAATACGACCCGCACTTCGGGACCGATGCTGAATTGAACATCCTCTTTGATATTGAATTGAATGCGGTTCTGCAGATCGGCGTCCAGCTCGTTTAAAAAGGCCTGAATTGATTGAGACCGCGCGTCACCGTCGCCGGTTTGGATGAATTCACCGTTTGGCATCAAGCTGCTCGTACTTAATTCGACATCGGTCTTAGATGGGCTTGAAGAGGCGCTGGGTAGTCGGTCTGCGGGTACCAAGGAGCGCAGGCGGATGATTCGCCGGCGCTCTTTGTGAAGGGCTGAACGGAGGGAGCGCTGTTGACGCGCGAACGCAATGACGCCGATAGCTAGTATTCCAGCAATCCACGGCCAGCCGGTTGAGCGGTAAGGAGAAGCCTGGGCGCGTTCGAGTTCGAATGCAGCAATGTCAAACGGGTCTATTATAGGAAGTACTTGTTCTTCGAATTGTCTGCGTTCTCTTCCTCTGGATTGCGACTGCTCGGCCAATCGTTCTGAGTGGATTTCGTCCAATTCGATGAATGCTTGCAAGGCTTCGGCGTGATTGCCTCGGTTTTTTTCGAATAAGCCTTTTTGGCGCAGAGCTTCAGCAAGCAAGGTAATATCGTTGGCTTCCCGAGCCGATTTGATGGCTTCATGGTAGCCAATCAAGGCATCGATGGGCCGGTGCGCGAATTGCGCACTGTTGGCCGTTCGGAGGTGCGCTACAGCCATGCGATCGGCATCTTCAGGCGATGTCTCCTGCAAGATGGTTTGTGCCCATTGCAGCGCAGCCATGTGCAACCCCTGCATGGAGAGCACAAGATGGATTTGTTCTCGAAATCCTTGGGCAACGGGCAGGGCCAGAAAGGCGACTTCGTACTCAAATTGATCGTGGAGTGAGTCCGCGGGTGTCAGGCCTTGCACGCCTTCGATCTGGATGAGCGAACTGATCCAATTGGCTCGAAGGTCGTGGGCTTGCTCTGGGCAGAGGCGTATGCAGTCGGTATATTGAGCGCGGGCCTTTTCCCAATGGCCTCCTGTGAACCACAGGTCGGCAAGTTTAGAATTCAATTGGGTACAGCCCGGATTGAGGTCCAATTCTCGCTCAACGAGCTCAATCGCTCTGTCTTCGTAATGCAGTTGCAACCACAGGTCTGCGGCTTGCACCACAATCCGTGTTCGCATTTCGGCTTCGCAGGCGAGAAAGCCGTGTTGGGCCCGTGCGAGTGAAGCCAATGCCAGATCAGGGTTGTTGCTGTCCGTGTAGATCTGTGCGATTCCCACACTTGCTCTTGCCTGCTGGCAGGGGTCAAATGTTCGTTCCATGGCTCCGCGGTACATGGATAATGCAGCGACCGGTTTATTGAGTTCGAGCAATGAATCTCCGCGGTTGAGCATCAAGTCGGCCTCTTCCGTTGACAGTTCGTTCGACGTGGCTTGCGCTTTCCCCTCTTGGGCTGTGCATGGAAGAATTGCGCCAGCCCAGACCCATGCAACGACCAGCGCCGGTAGCATCCGTTTCCGTTTCTGCGCGGTAGAGCGGAAACTGTTCGAAAAGGAGGGTCTGCGCATCATGGAACCAAACTAAGCGCTGGCCTGACCACATCGCTAAAGCACCTCCCAAATTGTTCACACGATCGGGAGCATAACCAAGACCATCGGCATCAATCGTTCCAAACGACGTCAAGCACCGTGCTTCCGACAGCTTCGAGGGTTGTGGTGCTAATGATGGACAGGTTGTCTGCATGGGTGTGATGAAATGGACCATAACCCATTGGGAGCACTTGAACCTGATAATGAACGATGTTGGCCGACGGGATTCCGGCAAACTCAGAGACGAACAAATTGTCGTCAATGGTCTCGGGTGTAACATCCCGTTTGAAATAGTCTCCATATCCCAGACGCTCGGCGGACGCCCAGAGTCGCTTGACCACCATTGGCGCATAGGCCATGGAGGTGCCTTCTTTGTTGAATACCGCTCCCTTGGCCCCTACCATGTCAAGGAGGATACCGTATTTGGCCTGGTATCCAACGCGGTGCGGTTGATTGGCCCAGTATTGGCTGCCAAGGCACCAGGTGAGGGCGGAGTTTTGGTTCTTCTCACCCCATTCGGGTGTACCGTAATCTTCCGCATCAAAAAAGACGATATCGACGCCGACATCAATGGTGGAATCCCCTCCAAGAAGGCGGGCAATTTCCAGTAATACCCCCACGCCTGACCCGCCGTCGTTGGCTCCATCGATGGGCTCGCGCATGCGCAAAGTGTCTTTGTCTGCAAAGGGCCGTGTATCCCAGTGAGCGAAAAGCAAGATGCGCTCTCGGTTCTCTGGGCGATACTGGCCGATGACGTTTCGGATTCGTAGAATGGTGCCGTCGTAAGCCCGAACCAATCCAGGCTGTTCGATGACTTCGGCTCCATGCCGAGTTAATTCGCTGGAGAGCCAATCCCCGCAGGCGACGTGCTCAGGGGTGTTGGGAACACGCGGTCCGAATTCCACCTGTTGGGCAATGTATGCGTAGGCTGAATCCGCATTGAATCCCGGAGCATTGATGTGAGTCTTTTCAACTGCATCTGTTCCTGGTGTAGAGCGTGGAGAAGTCGGTTCGCTGCCGCAACGTGCAATGGAGAATGCTACTGATGCAATGACGAATACGGATATCAATCGCGTTCCCATGTGCTTCCTTCTTTGCTGTCCTTGATGGAAATACTCAATGCCCCGAGGGCATCACGAATGGCATCGGCCGTGCCCCAGTCCTTGTTGATTTTTGCGTTTCCGCGCAATTCTACTAAGAGGTCGAGCAGTGCGCCGGATTCGCCTTCACTTTCACCGGTTGTTCCGTCTTCCCGAACCAATCCGAGCACCTCGGAAACATAGCCATTGAAGAGCATCACCAAAGCTGCCTTTTGCGTCTCATCAACGGCAATTCGATCGGACGCTATGCTATTGATGAGTTTGACGGCATCGAACAACACGCTGATTAAAATGGGGGTGTTGAAATCGTCGCCCATGGCCTCGCTGCACCTTTTGGACAAGGCGGCAACATCCACGTCAGGATTCGGTAAATCCATGGCCGTGGGCAACATTTCCAGAGCGCCCATGGCGCTCATCAAGCGATCCAACCCTTTCTCTGCGGCCTGAAGGGCTTCATTGGAGAAATCTAGGGTGGACGCGTAGTGGCCCTGAAGCATGAAAAACCGCACGGTCATGGGTGAATATCCCCGTTCGAGCAAGGCGTGGTTTCCGGAGATTAACTCTTCTGGGGTAAAGCCGTTCCCTTCTGATTTGGCCATTTTGCGGCCGTTTACGGTCAGCATATTGCCGTGCATCCAATACCTAACAGAATGTGCTTCGCCGGTGGCGCAAGTGTTCTGGGCGATTTCGCATTCGTGGTGAGGGAACTTCAAATCCATTCCTCCCCCGTGGATGTCAAACTGGTTTCCAAGGTACTTGGTGCTCATCACCGAGCATTCAAGGTGCCACCCTGGGAAACCCTCGCTCCACGGCGAAGGCCATTTCATTAAGTGCGAGGCATCGGCCTTCTTCCACAGTGCGAAATCCAAGGGGTCACTTTTCTCATTTTGTCCGTCGAGCAATCGTGAATTGTTGATGAGGTCGTCGATTTTGCGTCCGGAGAGGGCGCCATAGTCGTGGTCTTCGTTGTATTTGCGAACATTGAAGTAGACGCTGCCGTTGGATTCGTAAGCGTACCCGCAGTCGAGGATGGCTTTAACCATTTCGATTTGCTCGACAATGTGTCCCGTGGCGCTGGGCTCTATGGAAGGCGACTTCATGTTGAAGACGCGCATCACGTCCTGAAAATCATTCGTGTACTTCTGCACAATTTCCATCGGCTCGAGGTTTTCGAGCCGTGCTTTTTTGCCAATTTTATCCTCCCCATCGTCGGAATCGCCAGTTAAGTGTCCCACGTCCGTTATGTTTCGGACGTACCGAACTTGGTAGCCGAGAAAGGTGAGGTAACGGTACACGACGTCAAACGTCAGGAACGTTCGGACATTGCCGAGGTGTACGTTGCTGTATACCGTTGGGCCACAAACATACATACCGACGTAGGGTGCATTCAGCGGAGTAAATAACTCCTTTTTGCGGGTCAAGCTATTCTGAATGTACAGCGGGGGGAACTTGGCCATGTGGATTCTTTTTTTGAGCGCTCGCGCGTTTCGAACAGCGCAATTACAAAGAAAAGGCATCCACTGCTATTCGGCGATGGCGATGCGCGAATCAGTGCACAGCCGTTTGTGTCTTTTTTTCGATAGCGAGGAGCATGGTCTTCGTCATCTCCGGCAGAAGAACCTTCGGCTTCCATCCCCAATCTGCTTGAGCTGCTGTATCCTCGATGCTCTCTGGCCAACTTTCGGCAATGCCTTGTCGGTGGTCTGGTTGGTAGTGCACTTGAAAATTGGGCAGGTATTGTTGGATGCTTTTGGCCACCTCGCTCGGTGTAAAGCTCATGGCTCCAAGGTTGTAAGATGTGCGGACTCGAATCTGGTTCGCAGGGACCCTCATTAATTCCAAGGTGGCGCGAACGGCGTCATCCATATACATCATTGGCAAAGCCTGATCAGCCCGTAAGAAGCACGTGTAAGCCTCACCTGCATTGGCAGCTTCGTAAATCTCCACCGCGTAATCTGTGGTACCCCCACCAGGCGCAGAGCGGTGGCCAATTAAACCGGGGTAGCGGATGCTACGCACGTCGACTCCGTATTTTTCATGGTAATAGCGGCACCAATATTCGCCAGCCTGTTTACTTATGCCATACACCGTAGTCGGGTCGAGAAGTGCATCTTGTGGTACCGATTTTTTGATCGTTTGTGGACCAAATACAGCAATGGAACTTGGCCAGAAAACCCGGTCGATCCATCCTTCTTTTGCTGCTTCGAGGACATGCAGCAAGGATTGCATGTTCAAGTCCCATGCGGCTATGGGATTTTTCTCACCCGTAGCGCTCAACATGGCGGCCAGGTGATATACCGCATGGTAACGGCCTTCCTCCAAGACTTTACTCATGGAGTCTTCATCCGTTGCATCTAGGTGCAGAAAGCGGCTTCGCATGACGCCTTCATTATTGGGAACCCGGATATCGGAGACGTCCACTTCTTCCACACCGTATTGGGTTTGGAGTGCGAGCACCAGTTCGATGCCCAGTTGTCCAGCAGCTCCGATAACTAGGATTTTGGCCATGTTCCCACGAAGGTAATGCACCCCTATTCAATTTGTTTGAACGAATGGCGCGTACACCTGCTATTTTTACCGGGATGTTCAAAAATTCTATTTATGCAAACCGCTGATTACGCTTACGATCTTCCTGAATCAGCCATCGCTATCCATCCGGTGACGCCCCGGTCGGGCGCGCGTCTTCTTACGTGGCGGCAAGGCGAAGTTGCCACGCATCAGCGATTTACCGACTTGCCAGTGGTGTTACCCCAAGGCACGCAATTGTGGGTAAATAACACCCGGGTGATACGGGCGCGATTGCTGTTGCAAAAGCCCACCGGCGGACGGTTGGAAGTGTTCTTGCTTGAGCCGCACGAAAGGTCGATGGAACAAGCCTTAGCTTCTACTCAAGCGGTAGTTTGGAAATGCATGGTTAGGGGAGGGAAACGATGGACTGCGGGTGAGGCTGGACTGCAGGTGGAAGACACTGCCGGAAAGTGGGAGATCGCTGCGAAGCGAGTAGGCATGGATGAAGGAGTGCGGTTCATCGAATTGCGGTGGACGCATCGATCCGCTGTAACCGGCGATGTGCGAAAAGCGAGTTTTGCCGAACTATTGGAGGCTATGGGCAAGATGCCGCTTCCGCCGTACATGCATCGTCCAGCGCAAGAGCAGGATGCGGAGGATTACCAAACGGTATATGCCGAAGTGCCTGGATCGGTGGCTGCACCTACTGCAGGTTTGCACTTTGATGCTCTTTTGATGGCGGACTTGAGTACAAGCACGTCATTGCACCACGTCACACTGCATGTGGGCGCTGGGACGTTCAAACCCCTCGTTGAAGGGGACGTGACAGATCACGTCATGCATGGCGAACATTGTTCGGTTTCCTTTGATGCCATTCAAGCCCTTGCCGCGGAGGGTGTTCATCGGGTGTCAACGGGGACGACCAGCTTGCGGACCTTGGAGAGCTTGTACTGGCTCGCCATCAAGTGGAAGGAGACAGGTGAACAGCCAGTTGAACTGTACCAGTGGGAATGGCGTCATGAACTCGGTGATACGGCCGAGCGCTTGGGGTGGACGATGGAAACGGCTATGCAATGGTGCGTCAACGCCTTGGACGGGTCCGACTGGCATTTCAGAACGTCGATCATGATGGTGCCGCCATACCGCATCCGCTCGGTGCAAGGGCTCATTACCAATTTTCACCTGCCCAACAGTACGTTGCTTTGCCTTGTGGCCTCAGCCATTGGCGACGACTGGCGATCGGTTTACGACCGCGCTCTTGCGGAAGGGTTTCGCTTCCTCAGCTATGGCGACGGAAGCTACCTCGAATGGGACCCTCGCTGATCGGGAACAAAAAAGCCCGCTGTGGAGCGGGCTTTTTAATGCGGTTGTGATGGCCGCTTAGTTCCGGTTGTCTTCCAAGTCGGCTGCGTCCATCATGGCATTCGAGATGCGGATGGTTGCTGCGCCTCGTGCACGTGACAACAAAGTCGTTTGTTCTGTCAGGTAATCGGACTTGGCCGCTGCGTCGGTGCTTGAAGTGGGTGCGATAACCCATACGCCGTTGTTGCCCACAATGGGAGCTGAAACGTTCCCGACAGGAATGGCGAAGGCCATACCAACCACATCGGGTTCTGGCAACGAACCTGCTCCATTGACGGTGGGGAATTTCAATGCAATGTTTGTTGCGCTAGCGACTGAGGAGCCCACCGCTGTGGCGATTTCTTCCATAGAACCGGCGACCATGCGATCACTGTATAGCTCACCTTTGGCTTCCTTTACAGCGCCGGTTCGCATTTCGTTTTCGACGTATTCGAACAATGGCGCTCCCTCTTCCGTGATGCGGTCGAGGTAGCCTACGACATAATTCTTGTCCACGAGAATGGGATTTGAGACCTCTCCAGCTTCAGCTCCGTAGGCCCAAGCAACAAGCTCGGTAGCATTGCGCAGACCGGAAACAGATTGGGCATTGCGCAGCACGTCAGTGGCAGAGTTTGTAGCGTAGCCAGCGTCTCCTGCAGATTGCATGAAGCTTTCACGCGACGTCGCTTGAATAGCGAATTCGCTCGCTGCGCCGTAGGACTCTCGGGCTGTTGAAGGGGAAGGTTCAATGACACGCTCAATGAGTGCTATACGCACTTGTTCAACCGCGTCAGTGTGTTCCATGACTTCAATTAAGTGAACGCCAAAGGAGGTTTTCACAGCTTCGATGCTCCCAGGCTTATTCTCAAAACAGAAGTTTTCGAAGGGCGCAACCATGCGTCCGCGAGGGAACATGTCGTAAAATCCGCCCTTGGACTTGGAACCTGGATCTTCGCTGAAGCGTTCAGCCAAGTCATCGAAAGAGGCGCCTCGGCGCAACGCTCGCTTGAGGCTGTCGGCACGTTTCATCAAAACGGCCATCTCTTCTGCATTCTCCGCATTGTCCGCCTTGAGCAAGATGTGGCGGCACGCGGCACTATCGGGCTCACTGAAAAACTCCATTACCTTGGCCAAGCGATAGCTTGTCTTTTTCAGGTAAGGACCGATGAGGTCGCCTTCTTTCGCGTCGAAGAAGGTTGCTTCGTTTACGTCGGTCTCCACATCGCTCTTGCGCAGTACGGTCGCTGTGAATGGCGCTTCGTTTTCGTTAGAAACGAACAAGCTATCACTGGCTTCGGTGTTTTCCCACACGGTCTTAATCGTGTTTAAACCTTCTTCGATCAGCGCAGCATCTTTCGCAGAAGCTTGCAGTGGAATTCGCGCAAACGTGATGGTACGTCCTGCATTTTGCTTGAATTGGGCTTCGTCTTTGTGGGCCTTATAATAGGCCTTTACATCACCATCCGTCACATCGACTTCGGTCTCGTCAATTGAATTGAAGGATTTGAATACATAGTTGAAGGTTACCTTACGGTTGGTGCCTGCGTGGTCGTATTTGCCTTCAAGTGAATTCGAATAGATGCCAGATACCACGAGGTTGTCGTACTTCTCACGCACGCGCTTCGCCCCAATCAGGCGTTTGTACGACATGAAATCGGCGATGCCTCGGTCGGTACCCAACATTGCATCAAAATTCTGTTGCCAGAACCCTTTGGTTTCTGCATTTGAGTAAAATGCACGGTTCATGTAAGGCGAGAAGACTGTTCCAAACAGCATTTCTTCGTACTCCTCGTCGCTTACGGTCAATCCCAAATCGGAAAAGTCGTCTCCAAGTATAATCGAAGAGGTAATGTCATTCCACACTTCTTCCGTTAGCTGATCACCGCTGAATCCCAGTCGACGACGCTCTTGAACTTCCATCTGGTACTGCGCACCGGATACGGCCACCCCATTTACTTCTCCGACATCGCGGCTTCCGTTTTGGCTAAACAAAGCCATGACGGCATCATAGGGAACCAAAAACCCGACCATGCCGATGCCGATCATCACAATCAGCAAGCCTTGTCGGTTTCGAATTTGTTGAATCATTGACATGATAAACGGGTCTAATTTTAGGTTTGCGAAGATAAGGGAAATCCTATAGCTCCGCGCGTTTTTACGTCTCGAGCCTTCTTCAACGGGAAACCCGTCGCTGAGGTTTCAATTGTTCTACTCAGAAATCACATGCAAAATCACGGTTTGGACCTTATTGCCGCTCACTTCCTCCACTTCTATATTGAATCCGTCGAGCGCAAGTGTGTATCCGGCTTCGGGGATGTCTTCCGTGTAGTGAATCACGAGTCCGCCGAGCGTTTCGTAGGCGTCATTCAACGGCAGCCGAATCCCGAATTGCCCGTTTAGGTCTTCCACATCGAGCCGCGCGGAGAATCGCCATTTTCCGGCTTCAAGAGCCTCTTCGATAAGCTCCTCTTTATCGTGCTCGTCCTCGATGTCGCCAATCAATTGTTCCATAATGTCCTCCATCGTCAAGATGCCTGACGTGCCTCCGAATTCGTCCACGACAATGGCCAAGTGCCGCTTCCGCTGCTTGAACCGCTTGAGCACGTCATCGGCGGGCATGGGTTCGGGCACGACAAAAGTAGGATGCAGGATTGCCTTTATGGATTTGGGGTTTTTGAAGAGGTCTTTCGAGTGGACGTACCCGATCGTCTGATCAATATCTCCTCGGTACACGACAATCTTACTCAGTCCTTTGGATATGAACAGCTCACGTACCTCCTCGAGGGGTGCCTCCACGTCCACCGCGACTACCTCATTTCGCGGAATCAAACAGTCGCGAGCGAGCACCTTGTTAAACTCCAGCGCATTCTGCATGATTTGCAGCTCATGTTCCAGCTCCTGCTCGGGTTCCATTCGGCCGCTCATTTCGCGGATGAAATGGTCGAGGTCGGTTGCACCAAGCTGCTCTTCATCTTCATCGCTTCCGGTCGAACGACCAACGAGTCGAATGGAGAAATTGCTCAGCCCGACCACCAGTAATCCAGGCAGTACAAGGAGGTAGTGGACGGCGACCAGCGGCACAGCAAAAAACTTTAGCCAGAAATTCGCGTTGCTGTGGAACAGAGCTTTGGGGATGAATTCGGCCACCACCAAAATGATGAGGGT
>MDTC01177249.1_pt1 | contig 11241 bp, 9 predicted proteins | sample 811181 | NCBI WGS metagenome assembly MDTC01 (sample SAMN05326644, study PRJNA326480) | marine metagenome | isolation source: seawater | place: Pacific Ocean: North | collected 2011 | reverse complement strand
TTATTTCTTTAGGACTTGTATCTCTAGTAATGCCGCTTAAAACTCCTCTAGCGTTAGCGTCCCAATACGGTGCTCCTAATCCAGTGAAAGCTGGAACTAAATAAATATCATTGTTATTTTGAATTGATTTGACTATTTTTTCTGTTTCAGGTGCTTTTTTAAAAAACTTCATTCTGTCTCTTAACCATTGAACGCCTGCGCCAGCTATAAAAATTGAACCCTCCATTGCGTATGTGGTTTTTCCGTTGATTCTGTAAGCTATTGTCGTCAACAATCGATTTTTTGAGTAAATTTTTTTATTGCCAGTATTCAATAATACAAAAGCTCCTGTTCCATAAGTGCTTTTTAAGGACCCTGGCTCAAAACAGCATTGACCGATAGTTGCAGATTGTTGATCGCCTACAACTCCATTTATTGGTATTGACTTACCAGTTATTGAGGAATGTGTTTGACCATAATCATCCGCACAATCTTTTACTTCTGGTAAAATATGTTTTTTTATCTTTAGAAGATTTAAAATTGTATCATCCCATTTGTTTGAAGAGATATTATATATCATTGTTCTGCTCGCATTTGTTGCGTCTGTAGCATGTACTTTTCCCTTAGTAAGTCTCCAAATCAGAAAACTATCGATTGTTCCAAATAATAATTGTTTTTTTGACATTAAATATTTTGCTTTTGGAACATTATCTAAAATCCATTTTATTTTTGTTCCTGAAAAATATGAGTCAATTAATAAGCCAGTCTTATTAAAAACCATTGTATCCTTATTTTGCTTTCTTAATCTTTTGCAAAACTCTTCTGTTCTTCTATCTTGCCAAACTATTGCTTTGTATACGGGTTTACCTGTTTTTCTATCCCACAAAACAGTAGTCTCTCTTTGATTGGTAATTCCGATGCTTAGTATTTTTCCTTTAAGTTTTTTTGCTTTTTGTATTACATCCTTTAAGGTTTTAATTGTTGTTTTCCAAATTTCATCTGGATTATGTTCTACCCATCCACTTTTAGGAAAATATTGGGTAAATTCTTTTTGTGAGGAGAATATCGGTCTTCCTTTTAAATCAAAAAGTATAGATCTATTTGATGTTGTTCCTGCATCTATTGAAATGATAAATTTTTTCACAATTAATTGTTTAAAATTCTATTTTTGGCTTTTTTGAACTCACTTTCTGTCAACACACCTGATTTATATAATTCATTTAATTTGATCAGTTGTTCACTTAAATCATTATTATTTATTAAATTGTCCTTTTTTTTTTTTATTTTTGTTTTGCTAACTACATAAGGGTTTAAATCCAATTTTTGAGATTTTCTTGCTTTTTGAAATATTTCAAATTCTGAATGAAATAATGCGGATCTTTCAATCCATTTTTCCATTACCTTTCTAGCTTCAACAAAATTTTTAATTTTATCAGGATGAAATTCAGAAGTATCTCTTGAAGTAAACTTTGGTTTATAATTAGCAAATTTTTGAGGTGTTTCTGCATAAAACATTGAATACCATTCATCTCTTACTGTCATTGAAAAAAAGCTTGCGTCATGAGCTAGATATATTTTTGGCAACTCAATATTATTTTCCTCAACCCAATTTCTTATTCCTAGAGTAAAAACTCTATCAGGATCATAATCAGATGGATTTAGAAGTCTTTGAACATCTAAGATATATACAATCATACAATTATGTGCGTTTCCACGTTTGTAAACTTTTAAATAGTTATAATGCTGTCTATTTCTACATCCTCCCTCTTTAGGCTTAAAAACTGCCGCTTCAATTATGTTTGTTAAATATGCTTGCCATTTACTTAAACCCGTGGCTCTAGCTATTTCAAAAAATTTTGTTGGAATTCCATTTTCCATTTGAACAAAAGTGAGAGAGTCTGTTGAAATTCCATGTGTAATTGTATCAGATTCTTTATCAATAAGCTCCCACTCACCAGATGGTAGAGGCAAAATCATTTTTTTATTTACTCTAAATTCCCCCGAAATTTTCTCACCCTTTATCGTTCTCCAGTCATTTGTCTTTTTCCATATTCTCTCAGAATATGCATTTGTTTGAAAAAAAAATATCAGTAATAAAATAATTAACTTCATTGAAATGCATCCCAATTTAAATCTAACAATTTATCATCAACTATAGCATCTATCATAGCGATCATTAAGGGTAGTTTTTTTGTATCGAAATCCTCCTTCACTTTTGCAGCAATTTCTTTAGCCAATTCCGCTCCCTCTACAGTTACTTTTTCCATTTTAGTTTTTTTTACTTTAGAAAAAGTTAACCCTTCTCCAATATATGAGCCCATTTTTGCATTTCTACCTCCTGCTGAACTTACATAAAGATCTCCTAGTCCTGCAAGACCCTTAACGGTTTCTTTTTTTCCATTTAAGTGTTCAACAAACAATTCCATTTCATAAATTGATTGTTTAATAAGAGCTGACGCAGTATTTAAATAGTTTTTTTCTCTTACTTCTTTTGAAATATTTTTGCTACACAAGCCTTTTGCGGCACCCACTGCCATTGAAAAAATATTTTTAATAGCTGCTGAAGCCTCAACTCCATTTAAATCATTAGAATACGAAGTATGATAATAATCTGTCTTTAGCATATCGGCAATTTTTTTTGCTATTTTAATATCTTTATTTGCTATTACTACACTGCTATGAACCCTATTTGCTAAGCCTGTAGCGAGGCATGGACCTCCAACAGCAGAAATATTTACTTCAGGAATTCCCTTTTCGATCAATAATCTCTCTAATTTATCTACTAGTAATTCGAAATTATTATTATAAATACTTAAGCCTTTAGTTAACATCAATAAATTGGGCATTTTTTTTTTATCTTTAAAAATTCTACTCAATTGGTCAGCAACCCACTCTATTCCCTTAGAACTTATACCAAGAACAATTAATTCAACATTAGATTTTAAAAGTTCATCGAACTTTTCAAACTTAAAAACTTTTATAGTTTCTGGTATTTTTATATTTAAACCCTGATGAAAATTTTCATTTTTTTTAAAATTAGTTATAAAATCATTTTCTAAATGGGTGCCAACAATATTTATATCATGATTATTATCTAGACATGGTAAAGCAAATGCTGAACCCATTGCCCCTGCGCCGATAACTACAATTTTTGACATTTAATCCTTTAAAAAAAATTTTTTAAATATTAGAAAAAGTGATATTAACTCAATTTTTCCAATAATCATAAATATAATTAAACATATTTTTGAGGAAGTTAATAGGTTAGAAAAATTTAAATTTTGTAAATTGTACATTTCTGAATTTACTGTATTTGTTAAAGTAAGAATAGCGAGTTTGAAAGATTTTTCAAAACCTAGGTCATCAAAAACTAAAAAACTTGATAGAATAAATAAACTTATAAAAAAGGAAATAAATATTAAAAATGAAATTTTTATATTTTCATCAGTTATCTTATTTTTAGAATTAAATATAGTTTTATTAATAACACTGTTAGGGCTAATCAATTTAATTATTTCAGCTGAAGTAATTTTGATAAGAATATAAAACCTACTTAGCTTTATACCTGATGAGTTAGAAATTAGAGATCCTCCTATAATAGTAAGAAATAAAAAATATAAACTCAAATTATTATCAGATTTTGTAAGTGTTAATCCAGAATTAGCCAAACTACTTAAAACACTTATCATTAAATTCAATATATCAGAATTATTGAAATAAATTAATAATACAAATATTAAAGAAAAAACTAATAAATATATATCTTCGTTATGTTCTTTTAAGATAGTATTTTTATTAAAAATATTTAATAAAAAATAAAAATTTAGCATAGACATCGTGAGTGCTAAAATTAAAATAAATTTTTGAAAATTTGATGAAATGATATCACTTAGATTGTCTAGAGGCAAAAATCCACCATTTGAGATTAATGTCATTGCTAAATTTAATGAATTGAATAATCTTATTCCTGAAATTTTAAGAAATACAAGTACAATAAAGCTCAAAACAGAATATAAAATAAAAATTCTAAGAATATTATTTTTAATATTTTCCTCAGATTTAAAACTATTATCTCCTACAAAAGTAAGGTTAGTCATTTTATAATTAAAAGTTTTATTTGAAAATAATAAAATTAAAAATGTAATAAAAAATAACCCTCCAATCCATTGAGATGACGACCTCCAAAGAATAAGTGTTGGATCTAGATATTTAACATTTGAAAAAGTAGAAAATCCGGTTGAAGTTAAACCTGAAATTGACTCAAAAAAAGCATTTACAAATGAAATTTGTAAATTACTTTTATAAAATGGAATTGAAATTAAAAAACCTATAACTAAATAGACACTAACTATTAAGATAAGTTGATCGATAAAATTTATTTTTTTATCAGCGTTTTTTCCATAATAAATTAGTCCAGACCCTAAAATAAGAGAAAATAATAATGTTATTAAATAAGACTCAATACTCAAATAGAAATCAAAATATGATGAATATAAAATATTTATAAAAGCAAGAATGCTAACTGGAAAGCAAAATAAACTTAAATAAAAGCTTATACTTCTAAAGTTCATTCAATTAGATAGAACCTACGCTAAAAATATTTTCTACAGCTTTTAATTGCTCTCTTTTCGCAAGAAAAACAACAAGATCATCTTTTTCAAATGCAAAGTTTGATCTAGGAATAATCACCTTATTTTTTCTTACTATTGCTCCAATTCTAATATCTTCTGGTAGATTAGAATCTTTAATCTTTTTATTCATTAATTCAGATTTTTCTAAAATTTTTGCCTCCATAAACTCGTATTCTCCGTCTAAAAGAGAATAAACAGTTCCTATAGTACCTCTGTGAACATGTTCCATGATTCTTGATACTGTGGTCATTCTTGGATCAACTAAGTCATCAATATTTAGTGAATCTTGCAGCAAATTATAATTTGACTTGTTGACTATAGCTATTGTTCTTTTTTTTAAGCCTGTTTTTTCAGCCAGAACACAGGCCATCATGTTATTTTCATCATCGTTAGTTAATGCCAATACAGTTTCAGAACCCTCGAGATTTGCTTCTTTTAATATTTCTTCGTCAAGAGCATCGCCATTTATTACAATTGAAGATGATAGATCATTAGCAATTTCCTCTGCTCTTTTTTTATCTTTTTCAATAATCTTTATTCTTAAATCATCAAAGTTTTCTTCGAGCATTTTAGCCAAGTTTAAACCAATATTACCCCCGCCAATAATCAAAACATTTTTAGATACTTTTTCGTCGTGACCAAAAGCTTTTAAGATAGGGTTCAGTTGATCACTGCTGACTACAACATAGACATTATCGTCTTCTAACATTTGATCATTTTTTTTTAAATAAATGAATCTATCTTCCCTGTAAGCACCAATTATATTTGCTTTAAAATCAGGAAATTTTTCTGTCAATTTCTTTAGAGGCATATTTTTTATCGGACAATTTTTTTCTATAGAAATCTCTAACATCTTAATTTTGTTATTACCAAAAGGAACGTTGTCTAACGCTCCTGGTGCTTCGATTCTTCTGTATAAGGATTTTGCGACTTCTATTTCAGGAGATATTATTACATCTATAGGAATATTAGACTTATTAAAAAGTTTACCCCATTTTCCCTCTAAGAAATCCTTTGTTCTTATCCTAGCTATTTTTTTAGAAATATTAAATAATGAACTTGCGAGTTGGCAGACAATCATATTAGTTTCATCATTTCTTGTAACAGCTATAATCATATCAGTTTTTTCGGCTCCAGCATTTTCTAGCACTGTAGGAAGAGACGCTCTACCTACTATACCCTTAACATCCTGAGTATCATTGATTTTTTTTATATCCTCAGAAGACTGGTCAATCACAGTAACAGAATGACCTTGAGCTGATAATTGTTTACTTATTGAAAAGCCTACTTTTCCAGCTCCACATATTATTATATTCATTTTAATTAATGCCTTTTATTCCAAGTTCTTTTAACTTTCTGTGAAGTGCTGATCTTTCCATCCCTATGAAATCTGCAGTTTTTGAGACATTACCGTGATTTTTTTTAAGTTGATTTAATAAATACTCTTTTTCAAAATGTTTTCTAGCTTCTTTAAGAGGCGAAGCAAAAGATTTTTCAAAAATGTCTTTATTGCTATCTAGGGAAGAAGACGGTTTTAAAATATCTGAAATAATTTTGTTTATATTGCCTTTTGTTTCATTAGCTGATAAAATTGTTATTCTTTCAACTAAATTTCTTAATTCTCTTACATTTCCAGGCCAATTATAAGTGAAGAAATTATCATCACTTATATCAATTTTAGGCTGTTGAACTCCATTAATTTCAGAGAGTTTTTCTTTAAAGTATTCAATCAACAGAGGTATGTCTTCTGTTCTCGAGTTTAAAGGAGTTAACTCAATAGGTATAACATTTAGTCTATGATAAAGATCTTCTCTAAATTTTTTCATTCTAACAAGTTCATCTAAATTTTTAGAAGTGGAAGAAATTAATCTTATATTGACACTTACATCTTTAGATCCGTTTACCCTTTTAAATTTTTGATCTATCAAAACTCTTAGAACATTGGCTTGTGTTTCATATGGAATTTCTGACACCTCATCTATTAAAAGAGTGCCTTTATTAGCTCTTTCTAATGCTCCAAAAGATAAATTTCCATCATCAAACTCTTCACCAAATAATTCTTTTTCATAAGTTTTTTCTTTTAGTAAAGCGGCATTGATAATTATAAAAGGCTGTTTGTACCTAAGTGAATTTTTATGAATTTTTCTCGCAACTAATTCTTTGCCTGAGCCTGTTGGACCTGTTATTAACACTCTACTTTCAGAAGTTGATAATTTATCGATAATTTTTCTTGTTTTTATGATCGATTGACTTTTGCCAATCAGATCGAATGAATGAAATAATTTTTCCTCTATAATATTTTTTTCTTTCTTTAGTTCTGCTGATTCTAAAGCTCGATTAACATAATTTAAAATTTTCTCTTTAGTGAAAGGTTTTTCTATGAATTCATAAGCACCGAGTCTTGTTGCCTCAACTGCAATTTTTACGGTAGCATGGCCTGAGATCATAATTACTGGTATTAATTTATTTTTTTTAGTAACTAACTTTAAAAGATCTATTCCATCTTTATCTACTTTATCTAGTTTAATATCAATAATAGCTAGATCTGGTAATTTTTTATTTATCTCAAAAACTGCTTGGTCATAATTAGCTGCAGTCCTAACTAAAAAGTCTTGTTCTTTAAGCAGATTGCTTACAAGCATACGAATGTCCGGATTATCATCTATAACTAAGATTTCTTTAAACATACAATTTTGGCAGTGATATCTTCACAATTACTCCATCATTATTTTTTTTATTTTTAATTGAAAAATTTCCAGAGTGTTCATTTATAATTTTTGTGACAATTGGTAAGCCAAGGCCTGTACCAGTTTTTTTGGTTGTGAAATATGGAGTCATTGCTTTTTTAGAGTCAGTAATACCTGGTCCATTATCAGTAAGTTTAAAGACTATATAGTCATTATTATCGGTAATTTCTATCTCAATATTGCCCTTAAAATTGGGGTTTTTTTCTTGCTTTTCTAATAGTGCTTCTTCGGAATTTTTAATTAAATTAATAAAAACCCTATTAAGTTGATCTGCGTCACCATTAATTATTAAGTTAGATTTCTTATTTTTTAAGATTATAGAATTTTTAGAGGAAAGTTTTATAAAGTCTAAAGTTTTTGTTATAAAATTTGTTACATTTATCCTTTTTAAGATTGGTTGAGGCATTCTAGCAAAATTTGAAAATTCATTAACTAAATTTTCTATATCTTTTATTTGCCTATTAATTGTTTGGAGATATTTTTCAAATTCTTGACCTTGATTATTAAGTTTATTTCTATATTTTTCTCTTAAACTATCAATTGAAAGTTGAATAGGTGTGAGAGGATTTTTTATTTCATGAGCCAATTTTCTGGCTACAGACTCCCAAGCTTCATATCTTTCATTAATAAGTAATTTATCTTGTTGCTCTTTAAGTCTTTGTATCATTGAATTAAAATTTTTATTAAGATCTTTGAATTCTTCATCTGTTTCAAGTTCTGGAACTTTTACATCTAAAGCTCCTTTGCTTATAGAGTCTGACGCAGCGATTAGATTTATTATAGGTTTTGTAAGTCTTGAAGCAAAAGTAATAGCAATAGAAGTAGATAAAAACAAAAGTAAAGTAACAACTATTATATAGATTATTGCAAAAGTAACTTTAATTCCTGTTTGACTATTTTCAACAGAATAATAAAAACTTACTGCTTGTTCTGTTTCATTAAGATATCTCAATGTTTCTGGATCTATATTTCTTGAGATATATAAATACGTATCAACCAAAGAGTTTAGTTTAGTCATCACTGTAGTTTTATTTTCTAAACTATCAGAAATAAAAACAGGCTTACCTTCCAACACTTGATCATAATTTTCGTCTGATGGCACCACAAATTCTTCAGTAATATCTCTTACGTCTGATAATAAAATATTTCCTAAACTATCAATTAAGAAAACATCATCGACTCTCCTAAGTAACTTTTCAGATCTCATTATATTTTTAAATCGATTAGGATTTGAATAATACAAACTTGATGCCCTATTAAGACCAACACTCATTAGAATTACATCTGATAAAACATTCTCTTTGCTCTCTTCAAGGTAATTTTTGGCAACATCAAATGAATTATTTACAGCTTTTGTTATTTGTTTATCGAAATAATTTTGAATGCCGAAGTTAAAAATAAATAAAGAAAAGATTGCTACTACTAAGGATGGGATTACCGTAAATAAAGAAAATACCGATATATATTTCAAATTTGTTTGTGATCCTTTTTTATTTTTTTTGCCAGTGTAATAAAATCTATAAAAATTTTTAAAAATAAGACTAAAAAAAATTAATAGTAAAAAAATATCGATAATTAATAAAGTCTGTAGGTTTTTATCGGTTAAAGGCACAAAACCTTCATTGATAAAAGTCAAAAAAGTTACAATCCCCATAAAAATACATAAAAATGAGGATAAAATAATCCAGTTAAAATTTTTAATAATTTTAAACATATTAATTAAGCATTAAATATCTATATAAATATTATATAAGTTAATACCATGAGTTTTTGTTTAATTATTCTTGCAGCTGGTAATAGCAGTAGATTTAGGTCTAAAGTTGGCAAACCCTATCAAAAAATAGGTGGGAAATCGTTGATTGAAATCAACCTAATTAAAGCACAAAAGTTCAAACAAATTAAAAAAGTTATTCTCGTCTTCAATAAAAAAGATTTAAAACTTATCAAAATGCTCAAACTTAAAAATGTAAAACTTGTAGTTGGTGGAAAAAGTAGACAACAATCTACTTTTAATGCTTTAAAATTTCTAATCAATCGTAAAGGACCAAACAAAGTTCTAATTCATGATGTTGCTAGACCTAATTTTTCTACGAAACTTTTAAATTCAATAATATCAGGTATGAAAAATTCTAAAGCTGTTATACCTAAAATCAAAATTCAAGATGCAATTAAGCAAATAATCGACTCAAGTAAAGAAGAATACATAGTTGGTAAAAAAAGAGATAATTTATTTTTAACTCAAACACCTCAAGCTTTTAATTTACGTGAGATACATTCTTTACATAAGACAAATTCAAATAAATATAAAGACGATGATATTTCTTTATATATGGATTTAAATAAAGTCAGGTTTATTGAAGGTGAAAAAAGTAATTTTAAAATTACAGATAAATCAGATTTCGAAAATTTGAAGAATATTTATAAGTCTAAACAGACCGTGGGAATTGGATTTGATGTTCATAGACTGGTCCCTAACAGAAAACTTTTTTTAGGCGGTTTAAAAATCAAGTCGAAACTTGGTACCTTGGGCCATTCCGATGGTGATCCTGTTCTTCACTCTCTTACAGATGCAATTTTGGGAGCTTGTAGAATGGGAGACATTGGTCAAATGTTTTCAGATAAAAGCAAAAAATTTAAAAATGTAAGATCAACTATTTTGTTAAAACAAGTTACAGATCAAATAAAATTAAAAGGGTATTTTATAAATAATATTGATATAAATATTATTACTCAAACACCTAAGATCAAAAATATCAAAAATAAAATGATCAATAAAATTGCTGAGCTTTGTGAAATTTCTAAAAATCAAATCAATATAAAAGGAAAAACAACAGAAAAATTAGGTGTTGTTGGTAAAGAAAAGGCAATTGCGTGTGAAGTTATATGTTCTGTTATTAAATATGATTAAATATTTTAATTATTTGTTTGTTACATGTATGGGGATTGGATCTCTTAGGTTTGCTCCAGGAACTATAACTTCTTTAGCAACAACTATTTTTCTATATAGTTTATTTCATATTGTTAATCTATCTAATAACTTAATACTTATATTTTTAATAATAGTTTTTATTTATTCGTTTTATGCTGTGTCTGAATATATAAAATATAAGGAGAACAAAGATCCTAAAGAAGTGGTAGTAGATGAATTTATTGGTCAATCTCTTCCAATTTATCTTTATGAAATTTCACACGGTACATCAAAAGACTCGAAGGAAGCAGTTTTGTTTTATTTATATATTTTTATCCTATTTAGATTTTTTGATATAAAAAAACCATTTCCAATTAATTTCTTTGATAAGAAATTTAAGAATAGTTTTGGCGTAATATTTGATGATGTAATTGCCGGATTTTATGTTGTTCTCACATTAATAATTTTTATGGTAATTAAATCTAAGTTTCTGTAATGACTTTTAATAAAAAAATAATTTCATCGCTGAGAAGAAAAAAACTAAAAATTGCTATTGCTGAATCATGCACTGGAGGGATGCTTTCAAGTGTTATTACTTCAGTTAGCGGATCATCAAAAGTTTTTACAATGGGTTTAGTTACCTATTCTAATCAAGCCAAAACAGGGTTATTGAAAGTTCCTAAAAAAATAATTAAAAAATTTGGTGCTGTAAGTGTTCAATGTTGTTTGGCTATGGTTAATAACCTAAGCAAAATTAGTAAATCAAAAGTCTGTGTTTCAATAACAGGAATAGCTGGTCCTAAAGGAGGATCTAAACAAAAACCAGTGGGCTTGGTTTACATTGGAATTAGAGTTGGAAAAAGAGTTATTGTTAATAAATGTAATTTTAAGAATAAAGGTAGGACATATATTCAAAAACAAACGGTAAAAAAATCCCTACATTTATTATTAAATTTAATTAGCTCTAAATAAAAAC
>MDTC01127308.1_pt1 | contig 11242 bp, 18 predicted proteins | sample 811181 | NCBI WGS metagenome assembly MDTC01 (sample SAMN05326644, study PRJNA326480) | marine metagenome | isolation source: seawater | place: Pacific Ocean: North | collected 2011 | reverse complement strand
AGCTGGTATTGATCTTGGTTATAATCAATTACAAATAGAGGTTGATGAATGATTACATTTGTATGTGGAATAGCAATTGGGTGGATATTATCCAGATCTTATAAGACAACTAAGTCTGATGCACAAGAGATGATTACAGATATAAAATCACTTTTTGGAAGATCTAGTAAGAAAGACGAGTAAGTCTGGATTATCTTTAAACAACAGAGGTTGGAGTATGTTTGTAGTATTCAATACTACTCTTTCTTCTGTTGTATCATTAGACAAAGCCATGCCTTCATTTACTTCACCTATAGTTTTGAAAATACAGTGCATGATTTCATGTAGCACTGTGTTTGCTTCTTCATTGGGTGTAAGTCCAGGTTGTATTTCAATACGGTTTTCACGATCAAGATACTGGCCAAAACAGTCAGTCATGTTGTCTCGTTTAAAATCTGGCTTGGCGTAGTCTATCTCGATGGTCCTATAGCCTACTCTGATTTTCATAGGTAGCTTCATACAAGCACACCTATTCTAGTGTAATATAAATTAGTATTTGAGTTGGATGTCATTTGCAAGTGTTTTTCCATAATATTTGAGAATAAATAATCGGTTCTAAACAATAGTTTAACCAGAACTTTCTTTCATTGCCATATTGTTGATGCAATTCCATATGGTGATATACACATAAAGGTACTGTGTACGAATCACATACTTTTTGCCCCATACCTCGTTTTTGGGCATACATAATGTGATGTGCGTGAACATCCTGGTCTGTCTTGCATATACAGCAGGGGTGTTCACGGACATAACTTAGATGTTTCGTACTCCGAAAACGTTTTTCTATCGAAGTATCAAATAACGATTTGTCTATTCTACGCTTTTTAGCCACGAATAGTATTTCCTTTGCTGTACAATCCGAAATGGACAGCCGCTTCTCCTAGTGCTTCTCTAAGTCTATGTCCACCATAATACTTTGAAAAACCTAATTTCTTATTTAAGGCTGTGATACCATAGCCTTCACCACATACTAGATCTAGTATCCTAGCTGATACATTACCTACTGCACCATTACATTTAGCTAGTTCTTGAATAGCGTGTAATTTATGGTCAGCAATGTTACCAGAACCACCAGAATCTATGCGTTCTTGGAGTGGGGATACTCGGCATCCTAAGAGTGATATTTCATACAGTTTGCGGTATTTTATGCCAGCTGAGTACTGTATGGAAGTAATAAGATTACGATTACGAAGTGTATCAAGAGAGCATTCTCTAAGATTCATAACCATTACATAGCTACCTTGCTTCAGTACTGGCTTGATATCTCTTTTGTCCTCTGAATCCACAGAATTAATATGAATGATTTGTTGTGTATATGCAACGAATATGATTTATTGAAAGTGAGTAAATATGAAATTAAACAAACCTATCTTAAGTGATGACTATAGGCATAGTGCATCACGAGGTGTCGATTATATAGAGAACCCCTCATTGTGGTTAATCCGTAATTATTTTGGTGTAGAGTCTACACAGAATTACAGTATGGCTATGGGTACAGCAGCTGAATGGGCTGCTTATAAAGGTTTATATGATCTTTGTTATCATGAGGATTATGATAAAAATATAGAATACAGTCAAAGAATTGAACATGTTGAGCAAATAGCTGAGAGTCAGTTTAAAAACTTATGTCCAGATTTATTGAAAGCAGATGAAGGTGTTATACCTAAACAAATGCAAAAGGTTGGTGCTATAGCAAACAACTTTATAGATATATTACAAAATATAGATAAAAAACTAATAGGTTACAATGTAAAAAAGGTTGTTGACTTCCCTAATCTTAAACACAAGATAACTTATGTACCAGACTTTGAGTATGATGATCTCATAGTAGATACAAAAGCAACACAAGCGTTTCCAACAGATCCATTTAAAACTAAGCTGGCTCATATAAGACAAGTGTCATTATATGGCTTATTATCTGGTAAAAATGTAGCATTATTATATGCAACAGATAAGAAATGTGCTATTTTTGGAATACCAGATCATATTGTGAAACGAGAGGGTGAGTTTATGATTGAAGTGTTTAATACAATCGAGAAAAACAATCAGTTATTCAAAGATGCAAGAACATTTATGAAACATAACATACTCAATACAGAAGGATACAAATGGGATGAAAACACTAAAACAATCGCTGACAGGTATTGGTCTAAAGCTTAACAAAGGAGGACATATGGCGTACCAAGCACAACTAAAGAAAGATGCAAGAGATTATTCAGAAGGTGATACTATCAAGTTCTGGATTCCTGCAAAAATGAATGACAATGATATTGTAGTCTATTGGAACAATGGGTTACTATCAGATGGCACTAAACCTATGGATACACTTAAAGAGGGTGAATGGATAGAGTTTGAGGGCTACAGTAAGAACGGTAAAACCTACACAGCTAAACAACTAAAGGTAGCTGAAGGTCTTGAGGCTCTTGCTGATGACGATCTTAATCAAGATACACCAGTAAACAAAAAAATAACATCCGCTATCACAGATCAACTTAGATCAGGTGATATGGTTCGTGTAAGAGCAGTCAATGATGCTATGCTAGATAAAGAAATGAAATGGTCTGATAAGGTTCAATATGTGAAACAAGCAGTCAATCTTTATTCAGCTAGTACTATGGATGATGCAGAAGTGAGTGCAGAATATGACGAAGAAGGTCAAAGAATACCTTTCTGATGACAGCATAAACGAGTTAGACTCTGCATTCTTTGATGCTTATCACGAAAATGTTTGTGAAGTAGCAATAGAAAACTTTCGTAGAGATAACCATGTAGCGACTATTCTAGTAGGGCATACTAGAGGCGCAGCCTCATATACCAAGTTATTTGACAAGGAACTTGAGCGTGAGGCTGTTAATCTTATGAAGGTCCTTCAGAATAAAAAGATTACTACATACAGTTTTGTGAGTGAAGGTAAAGTAAAGAAAAATAAACAGCGTAAAAAAGCTGAGTGTATTATTATATCTTCACATAATAAAGCTGGTGATGCTCGTACTACTATTTATGAAATAATAGATAGAGATAAATGTAAAGTTTCTTTGTTTGCAACTGGTGAAGTGCAAGACAATCTATGGAACTACTTGTTAAAAGATGATGAAAGGACAGTACATTGAGTAAATTAGATATAATGGAGGCTAAACTAAAGCTAAACGATTACCTGGCTAATGCTCCTAACAATTATCATTGTATTGGTGATTACACTGATAAGAGTGGTAAAACTAGAATGGTTGATGCTGTTGTGAAAGCTCACACAGCTGATTTAGCTATACAAAGATTTAAATATTATTTTGCTAAAGACGAAGGTACAATAGAAATTATAAGTTGTACTCGTAAAAAAGGTTACATTGAAAAACAAGGAGGGGTGTTATGAATTATAATCCAGCTGATTTTGAAAGGTCAGAGAAAGATATTAAGTTTTCTAAAGAGACTTCATTAGATGAAGCATCTGCTGAGAAAGCATATAACTTTATGGCTAACAATCTTGATACTCTAGCTGAGTATGAAGAAGCATCTGATCTTTTAGATAACTATACTAAGCATCTAGTAGATAATCTGGCTAGTATGGCAGAAGGTAGTGAAGCTGCTAAGAAAAGAACAGCTCATGCTGATACTGCTTACAGAGTACATATTGAGAATCTATCTTATGCTAAAGCAAGATTTTCAAAGATGCGTAGATTATATGATTTGGCAAAAATAAGAATTGAAATGTGGAGAACTAAAGAAGCTTCTTCACGAATATAGTATTCTGTAGGTGCTGACGAGTACAAGATCAACTACGGATAGAGGTGACCAGTTAACGCCTTCGAAACCATTTTGGTACATCCCTTCTAGGGGGCAGGTTCAATTGGCTTTGGCGTACCCACGCCTCGTTAAAATATTCCAATGATCAAAGGATAGAGAGAGGCATATGAATGCCTAGACTATAGTAAAGGAATAAGCACGCAAGGCTGACCAGCTTATGTTCTCTCTCGTTAAAATATTTGGTATCAGACTAAAACACACCTACTGTTATTAGTATCACCCAGAGATGTCTGACTAAGTTAAGTCCTGGTGGTGTTAAAGAGAAAATAGCCAATTCGATATTCTTCATGAGATAGAGAGAATAGCTTATTCTTAGGCGTTAATTTAGACCTAGGTTGTCAGTCCTAATGAAAGTTGTTCTCTTGGCTAGTTAGAGAGAGTAACAGCTAGTAGACTCTAAAAGAGAAATGCTCGTTGCTCTCTTGTTATTCTATGATCTTGATGATTCTTTTCCTGTCACCCATGTCGATCTCGACTTCTGCTGTGACTTGTTTACAGGACATTGAGATGCCATCTTGATTCTCACCGATCTGTCTAGTAACAATGCGTTTCTGTTCCAGGCACTCAGCCATACCGCTTGTAGGCACATACTCTATAACCTTTCCATTCTGTATCATTAATATAGCAAATACTAATTCAATCATGATATCCGTTTTTTTCCTCTAAATCTATTATTCTTTCTTCATGAAACTGAATAGTCATATCATTCTTTTTAATGTTAGGTACCTCAGCTTCTACTTTTTCTTTTAATTTATCTTGTTCCTTAGAGAGGAACTCAATTAACATAAACTGTTCCTGGTCGATAGGCTTTTGCGTAGATGCTTCAAGCAGGTCCTGCTGCATTAATTGCAGCTCTGTTTCTATAATATTAAGTCGCTCAATGACTCCAAACCCGAACCAAGCACCAACAACACAAGCAGCAACAATGCTGATAAGATTACGAGCTGGCATTGAGATGGAGGTGTTTTCACTTATTTTCATACTTCCTCTAGTTGTCTGTTTTCACAATAGAATGCCCAGGTCTTTAAAAGCTTTTCTTTTTTTACTCCATGTACTTCTACTAATTTATAAACAAGATCTCCTTTGTTCCAAAATACATAGTCTAAACATTCTGCTTTACTATCAAATGATTGTTCAGAGTAAGTACTATAAGATGGTTCAGGTAAATCGTGATACCATAACATAGCAGTTATTACCCAGATCATTTTTTACCAAAGAATTTTGTTGCACCTTTAATACCAAATGATGCACTTACAATAACCCCCAGGGTGTATTTATACCAATCAGGTGTCATAGCTAAAGCTGCAAAACCTCTTTCAACATACTCAACAGTAAATGGTAAGAAACAGAGCAATAATGGGATGCTGAAAAGTATGGTTAAATATTCGTCTTTCCATGAATCTTTACTGCCTTTGATAGCTTCTAAATCCCAGTCTACTTCACCTTTGATTTGCTGTTTAACGATCTCTGTTTCAGCTTCTATCTTAACTAATTTCTGTTTAGCTTTTGCTTTCTTGGTTTCCATATATCCACCAATAGCATCACTAGCCACTCCTAAGAGAGGCTTGATTAACATTTGTAACATTTAAATATTCCTTATAACTGTAGATAATTCTATCGCTCTAGCAGGTGTTTGTTTGTGCCATCTGGAATCTAACATTTCATCCGCAGCAGTTTTAAAATCACCACTATCTAGTGCTTTTAGTGTTTTTTTAAATTTAGATACTCTAGGGTATCCCATTTGGAAGATCATTTCGATCAAAACGCCCTGTATTTGCTCTATATTACCCTGCTTTAAGCCTTGGGTATACAAATTGGGCAAATGTTCTTCTATGAGCTGTTCTGCCCCCTTAACAGCGATTTCAAAGTCTTTATCAAATATCTCAGATAAATGTTCCACAGAGTACTTAACTCCTATCTGAATATTGTCTTTTGGCAATATCATATGACCCCAACCTATAGTCGGTATACCAAGGCTATCATTATAGGCTTCATCTCTAAAACCTTCATGCCCTTTTATGCGTTCTTTAATCTGCTCCAAAGTATAAATCCTTAATAAGTTCGTCAGCTATTAATCCATCAATAGTTGTAGGTTCACCTGTAGTTCTTCTAGGAGCTTCATTAGCTATAGCTTTTAAAGCTTCTACTGGATCTTTATATAACTGAAGTTCTTTAGTCATATACATCCCAACTCTATGCATAAGATCTGGGTATGTTGTTCCGTACTTAGATTTACTCCATATCATTATAACCCTAGGCAAATTTTGTTCATACTCAACTTGCACATAGTGCATTTGATTATTTAACTCTAAATTTTTTGTTATGCCTGGGCGTCTGTTATTTTGTGGTTGGTACATATATAGATCATGATTTTGTTGATTCGTTTTCAATGAGGATGTCAATGTAGTGCCTTGCCTTTCTTAAATCTTCTATACCATTTTTTGTTTTCCACCTCGTAATATACTTTATTACGCAAGCCTCGCAATGTGGTATATCATTAGCGAGTATAAATTGTATCGGCTGTATCACCAAGTCTTTGTAGTGACTGCCACCCTCTTGTTTCTTTGTAGTTTCCACTATGGAACTACTTTATTCCAACTTCCACCTTTTGACAAGACCATTGGTAATAATTTTGGTTGTGAGTTTATAATGATACCACAGCCAATAATGGGTCTATCCTTAAATACTTTATCGTATGCAAATGCCATAGAGTCCTTATTTATAAGACACCCCACTTGCATTGCCCATAACAAGGATTCTGGATTACCCCAATAAGAAATTCCATATTTAGTATGATAATGCCCCTGGACATAACAGGTTCCTTGTTTTTGTCCTACTGCTAAAATGTTAGCAGACTTACCATGATGAAAGTGTACACTATTACCATCAGGTAATTTAATAGTCAGTTCATTGTGCCACTTCCAGCCCTTACCTACTTGTAATACTTCATTGTATCCACGCATATATGCCATAGGCAATCCTGCTTTAAAGGATCTTCTATATGCCAGGCTACCATGATTAGAATGTAACACATCTACATTAGCCCATAACTTTTCTATCTCACTAATAACTTTTCTAGCTTCTAATAATTCGTCACCAGCAGATGGCAAGTCAGGGTCTTGTCCATGCATATTTAATCCATGCTTATCACATTCATCTCCTATATGTACAATCCTATCAGGATTATATTTTTTCTTAATACCTTTTAGAAAGGGTATAAGATCAGGATGATGATAAGGACAATGAGTATCTGATATTATCAGTATTCGTTTGTTCATATAAGCGTTCTAACAATTAAATAACACATTTGCAAGAATACTGTACTACCAATAAACCATATAAATGTTTTCAATTGTCGAATATCTTTCTCCACATGAAATAAATGATTGTCTTTTAGCGTATCAATTTTTTGATGAATTAATTTAATATCACCTTCAATACGAATAATTGCTTCTTTGTTGTTTTGTTCCATTAAGCAGTCCTTTTCCACATATAGACAGTAATGAACGGAGGCATATTATCGTGTGAATTACCACCACCAACTGATTGAGATGGTGATTGGTCAGCTTGTCCTGATACACCAAAAGATTGATAGTCGTTATTACCAGCACCACCATTTGAATTAGAGGTTTTTGTTAATGCACCATTGGATTGAACTAGGTTAGGAAAACCATTACCGCTACTTAGTGTAAAGTGCGAGTGACTTGGTATTTGTGATGTTGTTAATGTAACTGTTTCAGATCCACCAGTTTCTTCTGCACTATTCCATCTTGAATTAGATCCTTGTTCACTAATTAACATCCTACCTTCACCAAATCTAACCCAGGTACCAAATCCTAATAATGTATTTGGATTAGTTGCATTAGTAGCATTCATATAAATAGATCCAACAGGATATGCACTTTGTGCTATGTTTGTTCCACCAGCTGTAATAGATCCACTAACTGCAAGATCTCCACTTACTGTAGCACCAGCAGAAGTTGTTTCTAATTTTTTAGTTCCATTATGATTTAATTCAACAGAACCATCACCAGTAAATTTAGCTCCAACTGTAGCATCTGTGTTTTGTACTTCTACAATAGAGGCTTTTAATTTTAAATCACCTGTTCCTGAATCTTCAATATAAGAATGATTACTATCATGATATATTTGTAAATCTTGAGAATCACCTAATCTTATTTTGGCATTATCATCCATATCAAGATTGGCTGCTCCACCTGCTGATGGTAGACCTAGCTCTACTTTAGTTATAGAAGCTCCTGTAATATTAGCTCCAGATAAATTTATTGTAAGAGTTGGACTAGAATAAGCAGTAGATTCTATTATTCCTGAAGTAACTCCATTAGAGTGTGTAACTTTAATTTTTCTACCAACTTGGTAATAATCAGTTCTTAAATCACTAGCGGTATTAATTGTAAATGTATCCGCATCTATTTTAGTTACTGTGTAATCTCCATCAGTATCACCTAGTTCTACATAACCAGCTGCAATATCGTTTACAGCAGCTCTGACATTAGCTAATGTTTCTCTTGCTGCATTGTTAACATCACTAGGAGCCATACCTTCTGCCCAGTTTGTAGATTGTACAGCTGTATTGTTTGATGCTGTAGTACTATATTTTCCTACGCCTGTTCCTGCCATATTATTTTCTCCTTAAAATAAAACTTTCATAGGGTCTGTTGTAAGACCTCTAGTATTAAATGATGATGTTCTTGGTGCTTTATATTTAGGGTGTCCAAGTTGCCCTAATGTAAAGTTTACAGCATCACTATATGTAAGACCATCTTCCATATAAGATTCAACTGCCTGGTTCATCCATATAGGTAAAAATTTCTTACCTGCTTGTCCACCAAAAGCTAATGCTTTTTCGATAGAGTTCATATCTTTTTTAGTAATCTGAGGACTCCACCCAGTAGTTAAATATTTTTTATTAGTAGCTATTTCAGCTGCTGTTTTAGGTAAAGATCCTATCTTTTTAATAAATGTTTTCTGTGGATCAGTTATCCAATGAAAAGGTTCCATATATTGCTTACTAAATGTAAGAACCTCACCATTGCCTAGATCTATTCTTGTTGGATCTTTATTTTCTAATATTGATTTACCAGTAAATGCATAGTTCATTGCATTAGCAATTACTGCATATAGTATTGCACCATTAATTAAATAAGACATATACAAGTTTCTTGTTCTTGGATTTGCATTAAATGGTTTTTGACTTTTTGCTAATATATTTATATTAGAAATAGTCCAATCTGGTGCAAACAATGCTTGCTGTAAATATGGTCTAGCAGCTGGTTTTAAAGTTTCCTGTGCCATTCTTCTAACAGTAGGATTGACAACATCATTAGCTGCTCTCATCATAGCTTGTCCACCAAATGCGTCATTAGCAAATGCTGCTGCATCTCTAGCTAATAATTTTATAGGTGTTTGTGGATTATCTTTAATTAACTTATTAAGTTGAGCTATGTACACAGTAAGTTTACCGCTTGTAAAAGCTCTTTCCCATGTAATTTTATCAAACCACCTAAATACTTTTCTTAGAGGTCTGACTCCTAGATCATTTAGTACCTTGCCAAAGAGTGGTGCTTTTTGTACCATTTTTTCAATAGCCATAAAAGTTGCATAAAAAGAATCATGACCAACATCAGCTGGCTTAGAAAGCTTTAAACCATTCTTAATACCCAAATCAATAATATCTTTAGATCCTGTTTGACCTAATCTAGTAACTGTATCTACATAGTTATTTTCTAACCATGAAATAAAAGAAGGATCATCTGGATTCTCTTGCCATTTAATCATTTTGTTTTCTCTACCTTTTACAGTATCAGCAAATACATCTTTAGTATTTTTCCAGTTAACAAAGTTTTTTCCTGGTTGCATTAAGAATACAAATATTTGACTTTCTGCAAGGGAAGCTGCATGAAAGAATGATCCACCTACTGCTAATCTTTTCATAAAAAAGTTTATATTAGTAGCAGCTCTCATTACTTGTCCAGGATCATTAGCAGCCATAAACATTTCTAAATACGGTTCTACTGATTTATGTATGTATGCTGGTTCTTCTGATTGTAATACTTTATAAGGCTTGTTATCAGGTCCAATTCTATCAACATATTTTCTTGTAGATAATATTGGATTAGTACTTCTTACATAATCACCTAAAAACTCTGATGGCACTTCTGATAACGATTTTACAATACCAGGTGTACCTGTTGCAGGTAATGATATTGTTTTTAGTTTCTTAATTAAATCTTTTTCTATAACTGCTTTGCCAACTGATATCTGATATCTAGTAATAATATCTGATATATCTAAATTACCTATTTCATTAGATCTAGGTATAAATCCTAATTCAATACCTTCTTGGTAAGTTGCTATTAATCTTGATTTAGTTCTAGATGTGCCTCCAGATGCACCTATAATTTCCAATACAGGTTTACCGCTAGCTAATATTTGACCTTGATCAATTTTCTTAGCTAACTCTAGAGAGCTAGTCATTGGACCAGTTTCCCATTCTTGAGCTACATAATTATTTATGTATCCTACTCTATTATTCATAGCTTTGTTTAAACTATTAAATGTCTTATCAAATTCTTCTGGTAATACTTTATTCAAAAACTCCATATCTGTTTTCTTAAAAACAACAGTTTGAGGTTTAAGTTTATTTAATATGGGTAATGGATCACCACCCTTTTCTTTAGCATTTAATGCATCTAATAATATATTTCTATCAAATTTGTTCCAAGTAAATACACTATCTCCATTCTCTGCCTTACCTAAAGCAATTTGATTAATTCTATTTTCGTATGCACCTGGAGTTTCTCCATCTTTAATAGGAAATGCAGAATGAGCCTTCTCATGTCTAATAACAAAGTCTCTCCAAGAAACAATATCTTTAAATTGATTTTTAGGTAGTGGAAATACTCCAACTACTTTTGGCTTTGACCAAGCTTTATCTTTAAATCTTTGTATGAGTACATTTTCATCAATAGAAATAGTATTGCTTTTTCTATTAAACTTTGCCCACGCACCAGTACCATCCCAATTAAATGATTTAATTTTAGGATTAGTATCTTTGTATACCGATATATCTTCAGGAGTCTGTCTAGCAAATACAAAAGCTTCTCTTTTAACAGGATCAAATGTTTCTTTAATTAACTTATTTAAACTAATAGCTTTATCAGTTAATGACTCTATACCACCATCAGCAGCTTGCGTTGCCTCATCAAAAATCAACTCACTTTGTCTTAAAAATTTGTCTTTCTGTGTAGGTTCAATTGGTTTCTTAAACATTAAGTTTCTAATGCCTCTAAAACCTAATGGTATAGCTGCACCTACTGCACCTGCTGTAGCAGCAACTGCTAGTTTTTCATCATCTGCTGTTAAAAAACCAGAAAACGCTGCT
>MDTC01260216.1_pt1 | contig 11243 bp, 7 predicted proteins | sample 811181 | NCBI WGS metagenome assembly MDTC01 (sample SAMN05326644, study PRJNA326480) | marine metagenome | isolation source: seawater | place: Pacific Ocean: North | collected 2011 | reverse complement strand
TCTTCTTCTTCTTCTTCAACCTTCTCCTGATTACTCTCTAAAGTTGGATCATCATCAAGAAAAGTAATATAGTCGCCACCGGCATTTTCAGCAACTTGCTTGGCATGCATGGTAATCTGAACGTGCTTCTGCAGAATATATTCCCAGTATTTTTCTTCGATATTAAGCTTAATCTTAGTCGTGAGAACTGATGGACGAGCAGCATCCTCAATGATAACTGCAAATCCCCAATCTGTAAAAACATTGCTAAGCCTTTCCAGACAAAGCTTTAGCAGATCGTGAACACCTTCAATACCCGCCATCTCTTTTGTAGTATAGAGAAGGTATTGAAGATTTGATTTGCTTGTGTAATCCTTACCCATCGACTCTGTATATTCCTGTATTTTTGCCAATACTATGGAAAATTATACTTTATGCCTCAAATCTTTTGATAAGCTACAACTCTAATCAAGCCTATCAACTGCTACAATCGAAAAATATAATTGATCCGTTGTTACTCATTCGACATTTCTCTGCCAATCTTAAACAAAATTTACATATTACAACGCTTAGGCTCCATGAACCCTCCAACCTCCTAATACTACAAATCAATTATTGAGCCTAGTTTCAGCCCCTACCCGCTGACGCAAGGATCAATAAAATAGCTTACCCTCATAAATGGGAATACCTTCTGAATCAAAACAGATCTTTCAGTAGACGATCATTGACTAATCATTATTGTGAATGAATAACGAGGGCGTCCGGCACCTTTTTTATTGAAACCGTGTTAAAGCAACAGCTCAAGATCAGGACTCAAAATTGATGATTTCTAAAATCATTTCATGCAATAACCAAGTCTAGATGCTGAAGACCTTCAAGAAGTAACTAAGATCTAGGCTCAAACTAGTTTTTTATCAATGTATCAAGTAGCTTGAGTCAATATAGTTTGAACCTAATATAAAAGGTCTAAGTCGAGAAAACCATGTTAGAAAATGCTATTTCAAAACAGCAAAAGTCCACATTTAATCACTGTCAATAAATCAATATAATCTAGTTGCGAAACCACCCAAAGTACGATACAAGCCATGTGTAAATTGTCAATTTGACGTGATTAACATGTATCCATAGGACATAAACCCAAACTGTTATTAACAGGTTGAACGCATAGCGCTTCTATATTTGAAAGGTTTTCTTGATGTATACGCATTTTTTTAAAGTAGCCGCTCTAGGCTTACTATGGATCCCGATCAAAGGCATGAGCATCAGTACCGAGCTCCCTGATGGTTGGAGTGTCTCAGACTTTGAGTATCACCAAACCACTTATTCATCGAGCAAGGGGACCGAAGCGGGTGAACTATCAGATATAGATTTATCCCTCCGTTATCAATATGCCCCCGACACCTATAGTATCTTTCGATTTGACACTTCTCCTGTTATCAATCCAGACCCAAATAAAACAAATAAAATACAAATTACTCTTAATCACAGTCCCGAATTATTTCTCTTTCAACTCGATCTAGACGTCCGTGGAAATGATAATGGAGGACTAAGTATCGGTGCCGACGATGACTCTGATGATAGTTACTTAGGCTGGAATAACGGTACCTTCGGCTTCAAAGTTTTTCCGCATAATTTTGGTGATAGTACAGGAGACGATTTTTATACCGGGCGCATATCTACCTCATATTATATAGAGGGTACTCCGGCAACATTCTCTAAAAACGGAACATTGACTATAGGAACAAAGACGGCCCCAGGGTTGGAACTTAATTATGCTCCCCTAAAAGAGCTAGAAGTAAAAATTGCAGCTGGATCATTAAACTATCTGTATCCTGCTGATGAAAACTTCAATCTAAAAACCTCTGTCACGACTAATCGATGGCGCTCAAAAGCTGCCGCAGCGTTTCGTGGCGAAATAAATTATGGTAATAAAAATCTCACAGCATCACTGGTCACAATCAATAGGGAAAAAGCTGGAGAAACGGGAGCATTACTTGAATCAGCTCATTCAATAGAGGTTTCATATCAATTTGCCGATTTTGATGTGGCCCTTGAAAATACCCAAACAGTAGCCGGAAGCGCACCATGGGACTTAAATAACAGTGGAACTTGGTTTGCAAATATAACGACCTTCAATCCCTATTATGCCGACAATAGCTACGCAGACCAAGACTGGTTTGGTAAAATAGGTAACGGCATATCGATCAAAACACGCTGGAAGCTTGGGAAGTATGCTCCTTATCTTGGCCTTAAAAGTTTAAGTGAATATTTTGTTTTTACAGACAATAAATATTCTGCTCATACATTGCGTACTAATGATGGAACTAAATCTCATGGTGGGTTAAATAGCCAGTTGATCGGGGCCGACATCACTGCTGGATCGTTTACCATTAGTCCCGAACTAGAGTTTTGGACTGCGGCAAATAAAGTATTCCAAAACCCTGATGACATTAGAGAGCAGAGTGCTCTCAGTGAATTAAGCACAGAAAATAGAGTTATGACAATTAATTTAAAATACAATAAATAATTAAATAATAATACTTGGCAATTAACCTGACACCCATAGGGCGATCATGAAATTTACTAAGGTTTTTTCAATTTTTTGTATGTTCACTAGTTTATCAGCTTGTTCAGTTTTGAATGTAAATCAAAATGACAAACAGCAAGTAACCGGATCAAATGTGGAATTAGCTATCCCCATTTCTGAAGCTCTCGAAAATACCTTACTGATTTCCAGTGATATTTCCGAAGGTTTCTTACTACGATCTTTTCCGGACTTCAACAAAACACAAGTTATCGAAACGTTATACCAATCCGAACTTGCTCTGCGCCTGATCCAAAAAAATCCTCTGGATGAAATGGCATTAGACCTTTTAAATACATCCTTGAAAAGCTTTGAGAGCTTTAATTACTTAAATAATGATAAATATAGATTTGATCAATTAATTGAAAAATACAAATTGACGATTTCACTTATCGCAGATCTTCAAGGGCGGAAGTTCGAAGGACTCGAATGGAATCAGTTCAACGTTTCTTTCGGCAGTGGCTTAGAGGTTTTCAGTTCTTGGCCAGAGCAAGCTTGGGTAGCAGATTCTTTCAAGGATAAAAGCTATGCATATATAAAAGGGACAGATCAGTCAGCCTGGTTATTATCCCCGATCCTAGATTTATCTAAGGCTGAAAATACCAGCCTACAAATAGCACAAGTTATCAATAACTTCGGGTCAGAATGGCAAGGAATGATATCGGTCAAAATATCGGACAACTTTCTTGGTGGCGATCCAGATCTAGCTCAATGGGAAGAAATCGATATTGAAAACTTACCATTAGGCAATAGCTATAGTGAAGTAACTTCAGAACCTATTGATTTAAGCCGTTATGAAGGCAGCAAAATTGTGATCGGCTTTCACTATCAAACCAGATCCAAAAGTCCTATCTGGCAAATCAATCAAGTTCGTATTTCATCAGCAGGCATTCTCAACATTAGCTCACTTGAAGCCAATATCATCGATAAAAATGAACTATTTAAACTAAACTTTGGCAACCAGATAGAGTGGAGCAACTTGACGCAAAAGCACAGGTTTGATCACACAGAATTACCACTCAAATTTGGTTATCACCCCCAGTATAAAACCGCCTCTATCAGTGGGTTTAATAAGGGAAGTCAAGAGACTTGGATGATTAGTCCTAAAATGGATTTTTCTCAGGTGGAAGAAGCGAGTGTAAAACTGAAGCATAGTTTGAAATTCCATGATTTGGATGAACTGACCCGCGTCTCGGTTCTATATGATGTTGATGAAAACAACATAGATTTAGATATTTTAGCCAAGGCTAAACCTCTTAAATTTGTTAAATTTAGTAAAGAAGCTAAATCTTCAAAACTTTCAACCTCGATCACTAATGCTGATCTATCTGAATTTATCGGTTATAAAGATGTACGTTTTATCTTCTACTATAGAAGCTATGATGAAAAAGATGCCGCTAAAAGTCCAACCAAAAAGAGAGCTGCCTCATTCTGGATCCTTCATTATTTAAAGATAATAGGTAAAGGCAATCTTTCCGTGGAGGCCATCTAATGAAGAAACTTACGATCTACTGCCTGATAAAGATATTATTTATGAATTTGGCTTGTGCACCTAAGGTCAGCCCCGGTGCCAACGAGAACAACATCGTTCTCGATTCTCGCCAGCGTTTCACTCAATCCACACCATCCGGTAATTTGATAGCTACTGCACTAAAAGATGAACTACAGGTAGATATAGTATTTTATCCGAGCCGCTTGCTAAGGGAAGATCAATTCGCCTTATTAAATAATGGTACTGGCCAAACCGATCAAATTGACAAGGTTTTAGATTTATTCCCATCTGGAGATCCTGATAAGATAACAACAGGCGTTATGAAAGGATCGAAAATTGTAGACTTTATTTTAAGTACTGCTCAAGAAAATGCTCAACTTGAATTACAAACTGCGGGACTCAATTATCATATCGACTTTTTAGGTGGAGTCATCCAACAATACTATGTCACTGACGAAGACAAAGCCGACTTTGATCAATCTGCATATTATCGTGTTGCCATCAGTGATTATTTTCTATTTCATCCAGATACTTTTCCTGGTTACCGCTACGGACACGGCCTCAACTTTGATTTAAAACTAGAAAACGGGAATAAAACAGTTTCGGCTAAAGATGCTTTACTAAGTTGGCTTGAAAAAACTAGCGAGATCCCGTTATTCGATGAGATTAGAGCCAATATAAACCGGATCTATAGAAAAGAAATTGATACACCAGTAAGTCCATCTCAAATCCAAGGTACAGCGCATATTTCGCCATTATTAGGCCACAAAGTAACGGTTTCAGGTGTGGTCACAGCAATTGGAAAAGATTCTGACTCTGGAGAAACTCGCATTTTCATCCAAGGCATGGATGACCAGAATCCTCTCACTTCCGATGCTATTCCCTTAAGTGTACCCGAAGCCATAGATACAACAAATATATCTGTTAGCGATGTAATCGAAATAAAAGGTGTCGTTTATGAACTAGCTACAGGTAGCGGACTCACTAAAACAACCATCAAAGAAATTGAATTTATTAAAGTGACCGGAGAAAGCTCAGATCTACCGCTTCCTATTTTAATCGGAACGGGAGGGCTGATGCCACCCACTGATGTTATTAGCAGCTGGAATGGCAACTTAAACCTTAAGGATCAACTAAAAATATCCGATGCCATTGATTTTTGGGAATCTCTGGAAGGTATGAGAGTTGAATTTTTAAAACCTTCTGTTGTGGGTTTTAGTGGCGGTAAGAGCAAAGCAAACCGAAGTAGTGCATTTATAAATGTTTTCATTGCAGCTCAAGGAACTTCAGACTCCAATCAAATTTCAGCATCAAACGGACGAATATTAGATTCAGTAAATGATAAATATAGTCCTGATATTGTACTAATATCTGATAAAGCACCGACTAAAGGTCTGTCAGGCAACAGTACTTTCCAGATTGGCGATCAGCTACCTAACAACCTTGTGGGAGTTTTCAACTACGAGCGGAATACATTTGGAGATGGTGAATTTGTTTTTCATCCAACTAAGGGTTTAACTGATGGATCACCACTGATTCCCCTAGAGGATAAGCCGAAAACTAGTTTAGTAGCTGCAGAAGATCAGTTAACCTTCGCCTTTTTTAACGTCGAAAACTTAGCCGGAAATCAAGATAAGAGAAATAGTAGGATCCAAGAAATAGCTGATTCAATCAAAATCAGTCTAAAATGTCCCGACATCATAACATTTGAAGAAATTCAAGATTTCAATGGTGCCGATTTCTCAGGTAATTCTGATGGTCTGATTACTTTGAATAAGATCATTAAAATGATTGATTGTAATAAGACATATAAGCCCATCAATATTGATCCTCAGAACCACCGGGAAGGTGGCGAACCGGGTGGGAATATTAGAGTCGCAATGATCTACAATAGTGATAAAGTCGGCTTCCAGCCTAAAGGCAACCCCGGCCCTTTAACGGAAACCGTCATAGAAGAGGATGGACACCTCAATCAAAATCCGGGAAGGATATTCCCTAATGACCCTGTTTTTCAATCAACTCGTCGAAGCCTAGTCGCAGAGTTTACCTTTAAGAATGAGACTATATTTGTGATCGGAAACCACTGGAACTCGAAACTTTCAGATAGTGCTCGCTATGGTGCCGAACAACCTTTTGTTTCAAAGTCAGATAATAGACGATCGCAAATAGCATCAAAAATAAATCTTTTTGTACAACTATTGGAAAAGAAAAACCCTGATGCAAAAATAATAGTAGGCGGTGACTTTAACGCCTATTCTTCTGAAGACTCAATTAGAATTCTAATGGGTAATGAGTTGAAAAACCTAATGACTTGGAAGGATATTGTTCCTGCTAATCAGCGATATACGGCTAGTTATAATGGTTTACTGCAATCTATTGATTTTATTTTTGCCAACAAAAGCTGCCTCAAGAATAATCCTGAACTTGAAATTATCCATATCAACACAGACTATATGGGCAGAATTTCAGATCATGATCCATTAATTTCACGGCTAACTTTTTGAAAAAATATTATATAGGTTAGTTGTGAGGATAGTTTATATCGATTCTTAATCAGAGTCTCATAAATCTGTACTACTAATAATCTGGAGTTAAGCTACCGCTGTTTCTACATCCTCTATGATTGGAGGAAACTCCATAACAAATGTGGTCATTTCCTTGTCCTTATCGACATATAACCGACCATTATGTTCCACCATCATACCATAACTAGCACTCATTCCAAGACCGGTACCCTCACCTATATCTTTAGTCGTAAAGAAAGGCTGAAACACTTTATCTACTATGTCCTTAGATATTTTTGGGCCATTATTAGTAACCAGAATACGTACCTTACCATGATGATCAACACTAGAGGACAACATGATTTGAGGTTCATTTATTTTCTCTTTAACTAAGAATTCTTCAGCATTCTTGATTAAACTAAGCAGCACATGCTTGACATCAATCGCTTTACCTAACACGGTAACATTTGGTTGAAGACTAGTGGTGTCGACAATAATTCTATTTTTGTCAAAATTGGCTTTGCAAATACAGATTGTATCTTGGATCAATTGATTCATATCCACAGGACTCATCTTTACTCCGCCCTGCTTTTTGGAAAAATCTAGTAAACCTGCAACTATCCTGCTTACTCTTTTGACCCCATCTTGCATCATTGGCAGAATCCTATGGACATCTTTACTTTTCAAATTGTCATTTTTCGCTCTACCCAAAAGAATACGCATATTGACCACAACGATTGCCAGTGGATTATTAATCTCATGAGCTACTCCGGCTGCCAATTGCCCAACTGCTGCCAATCTTCCTCGAGACACCAATTCCAGCTCTTGTTTAGCAATTGTTTTCTCAGTATTTTTTTCCTCAGAAATATCTCGAACAATCCCGTAGATTCTAACTACTGTATTCGCAACAGATTCCGTTTTCCAGCTGATACGAAACCATCTTTTCTCGTCATTCTTACTGGTAACGTCGATACTTCGACTCTTACCTGTTTTAAGACTATGATTTATCATATCATCAAAATTTGCGCGAAACTTCGCCGATAAAAATTGGGAAAAATCCCACATCGAATGCCACCCTTTTATTTCAGAATCAATAATAGCCGTAGCTCCTTCGGTGAAATCAACAGATTGATCTGAAACAACATATTGCCAACCTACAATTTTACCAACATCTTCCATTCTCTCAAGAAGCTGAGCTAAGTAGGTTTCTTCACTACAATCTCTAAAAATTAGAGTACCGCCAATCACCTTACCTTTACTGCAAAACAAGGGGAAACCAATAGTAATATATGGAGACCATCTACCTTCATGATTTTTTCTTAGAGTATTTTCCTGCCTACCTTTATTTCCTCTAATTAGCATAGCAAAGAATTCTCGATCCTGTGATATCTGATCTTCCACACTCAAAACATCAAGAATATTTTTCCCTTTCACTTCGGTAAAATCATAACCAAAGCATTCTTTTGCCACAGGGTTCCATGCAGTAATCTTAAATTCGAAGTCAAAAGAAATAATACTATCTGTGGATTCTTCCATGACGAGAGCGTTGTGATAAGGAATAAATTCCGCTTTATTAACATTTATCATGTAAACATTTCCATTGAATCTAAGTTAATCTCAACATCCTTCTGAATTTTCTGAGCATTTTCTATAGTTGTAACTAAATGAATTTGACATGAAAGATAGAAATGTCCCTCTGGCCATACAACTTTCCAGCTATCCGAGTTTCTATCGATCACATCTTGCCGGGGATCCTGCTGATCACCTGTAGGTTGACTAATGGGCAACGAAACCATCATAGAATCGGAGCCAAATCTAGACTTAATTTTTCCCATACAAAGATTCAGATATTCCTGAATCAAGTCTCTAAGTAATTTTTCAGGGATCAATTTCGACGGCATACCCAATCTTTGCACACCAATTTTTCTTGCAAACTTAGATTGATAATGCAGCTTCAGACCTATATTTGACCAGCCTAAATCGACGGCCATCGAACATAGCCAATGGTCAAAATTAACTCTATCGCCATCAGGTATTTCCTGAACTTGGACATCATATTCACTGCGTAGAAATTGTTCAAAGCTGGTTTTCGATGCTTCTTGGGCAAAAAGAAAGGTATCTCGATAGAAACCGATTTCCTCATCACTTAACTGGAGCTCAGGTTGACCCATATACATTTCCTAAGCAGAGCTTTTACTAGCCTCTTTATCAAGTATCATTTTTATAGCAACTAATAGAGCTTTCTTTTCGAATGGCTTCAGGATCCAACCCATCACACCAATTTCACGTCCTTGCTGTCTTAATTGCGAAGAGGACTCCGTAGTTAACAATAAACTAGGAACTCTACCATCTGGTGCTTCGGCAAAAATGCCCGAAATGGCACCTAAACCATCTAGCTTAGGCATATGGAAGTCACAAATTACTAAGTTAACGTCCAGATTGTCTTTATATACGTTAATAGCATCTTCACCATCAACAGCCTCAATGACCTGATAATTACCATCTTCTTCTAGTACTTTTCTCAGATCCATTCTTGATGTCATAGAATCATCAACTATGAGTATTTTAGACATTATTAACACCTTTTCAAAATCCACTATGAGAGATCGGTTAGCAAAACGATGTCTTCATTACTAAACTGAAATGATTTAGATGAAGATGGAGACCTGAACCCATAAACAACCTAAATTGTTTTAAATTTTATGAGAAATTTTTGATACTTGTTATCAAGGAAAAGATTAAAAAACTCATAGCTAAATATAGTATTAGCAAACAAAATACTGAAAAATGATCATACTACATTATTTCGCTCAAATTGATGTTAATTTTGAACTAGCAACTAAAATCGTAGTAATTCCATCACAGATAAACGAGGTTCAAATGACTTGCACGTAAATAGAACCATTTAGATCCACTTCTCTGCTATTGCTCTAAAAGAACCTTTTGCTTCAAGTTGACCCAAGACAGCGTTTAAACCAAGGATCTGACGCATCCAGACAATAATGGCAGGATCAGGAACAGCAAAAGAGGTTAGAGGAGCTTTTAAAACAGACTGTGAATATTTTAAAATAAAGTTTCTCGTGAACTTAAAATCAGGCTCAATATATGGTTTGAGTAATCCATCTACGTACAAGTGATAGAAGTAACTCTCATCGTATAGCGAAGATTTTATTGTTCGATGCAATTCTAAAAAAGCACGCCGCCACTTTATCTGATCACGATCAAAGCTGGCTTTCCAAAGCATTTTAAGTTTTTCTAGCTCATCTGCACCCCAAACCTTCACATGACCAAAATCAAGAAAACAAATTTTATCCTCTCCAAATAAATAATTTCCAGGATGAGGATCTCCATTAAAAATTCCATGTTTTAGGGACGATTTTAATAGAACTTTAGCAATCACTTGGCCAGCATGATCTTTGCTAGCTTGGCTAGCACTATGCTTAAATTCACCGAACCTTTGCCCTGAAAAGTACTCCGATGTCATGACCTTAGAACCCGATAAGTGCCGATAGACTTTGGGAATTTCAACCTCAGGATCGGTCATAAATATACGGCGTAACTTTGTCTGCTGATCAGCCTCGAAGCAATAGTCACACTCGTTCATCAATAAATAGCGAGCTTCATCAACCACCTCATTCAAACCAATACCTTTGATAAAAGGTTTTAGCACTGTCTGAGCCAACCTCACTGTTGCCAGATCATTCTTAATAGCTTTTCCTATCTTCGGATACTGAACTTTAACAGCCACTTCGTCACCGAGCTTAGTTATAGCTCGATGAACTTGACCAACACTTGCAGCAGCAAACGGTTTCTCTTCAAAGTCAAAAAACAGGTCATCTGTTGCAGCACCAAATTCAGAATTGACAACTTTATTGATATCCTTGAAATGCAGTGGTTTTACTCTATCCTGCAGATCTGCTAATATCGAGCAAGTCCGGTCAGAAAGAGAAAAGTCCATATAACTTGCAACTTGACCAATCTTTAGCAGTAAGCCTTTATACTCGCCGAGCTCATTGACGATACCTTTCACAATCGCATCGCGCTCTGGATAGGCTCGTCCAAGAATATTATTTACTTGTGAGTTTACATAGCCATGTGAAAGTCTACCAATCACTTTTCCTGCACCTACTGAACGATCAAATAAACCATTCTTTAGACCCATGTCCCCTCCTGTAATAAATAGTTTTTTCTTGGACTGACATGACTAGAGGTATCTATATCCTATAATAAAATCTTATGTCAGAAAGCAATATCAAACAACAAAAAAGGCTCCTTACGGAGCCCTTAAAGATTTGATTTGCATAAAGTTAACTTGCTTTATACAGTTCCTCGACTACGTTTTGGTATTGTTTCAGCAACTTGATTTTTTTGAGTTTCATAGTCGGAGTCAGTGCTTCATTTTCCACTGAGAAAAATCCATCATGAATCCGATACTTCTTAATTTTTTGTACCTGATTTAGATGGGAGTTCACCTCTTCGACTTTACTTTCAAAAAAATCAAGGAATACCTGGTTAGATAGAAGCTGCTCTAGATTTTTATACTCTATGCCTATTTTAGCCATTTCTTCCGATAATGTTTCTTCATTCAGAATAAAAAGCGCAGTTAGAAATTTCCTTCCTTCTCCAAAGATCAATGTATATGCAAGACAACGGATCTTACCAAATTCATCCTCAATTTTTAAAG
>MDTC01139042.1_pt1 | contig 11243 bp, 5 predicted proteins | sample 811181 | NCBI WGS metagenome assembly MDTC01 (sample SAMN05326644, study PRJNA326480) | marine metagenome | isolation source: seawater | place: Pacific Ocean: North | collected 2011 | reverse complement strand
GATCGAAATGAGTTGCTAACGCTGTCAAGTCGTATATTCCACCACTTCGATGAAGGAACGAATTGGTGTAGAATGATGCCGATACGGGGTAATTGCCCCCTTCGCCAAACGTTGCACCAAAATCCCCGTGAATCACCATACAAGCATCACACTTGTCGCCCGCCATAGCAGTAACTTGATACCCATTTGACCGGATCCCAGTTCCATCCAGCCTGACGATTGCCATTCTATCCTCAATTAGCATGCCATCTCGAATGGCCGCAATGAGCTCACTCATCTCTCTTTTTTTATCGATAATGATATCCGAAATTTCTGAATCAGACAGAATCTGGTCGATAGTGACCCCCTCTTGAAGAAATTCGAGCACCTTCATCGCAACCTCATCTCCAGCGTCGATGACTCTGCTAAGCCATAGGACCGGGCTGTCGGATAGATATTCCTCGCGCGAAATCGCACCACTATCGAGCTTGTCCACCCATGCTAACAGACTCTGGAAATCATCGAGGCCAACTCGCTTCGAGAAGACGTCGTACGCAATCCTGGCTGCAGATGGGCTCTCTCTCCAGATTACCATTGGACCTCTAACATCCTCCTCTGGTTTATTCGATTGATGGTGGTCGATACTCAGGCCACAATTACGATGCATCGGAAGATCGCAAATAGCGGTCCAGCGATCAATCATCTCGTCGAAAACTCCTGCTCTCAACTCCCCTGGATGACCGAAGATGACCTCTGCATCCGTCCACCATCGACGAAGAATGGCACCGGTAACAACACCGTCAAGGTCGCTATCAGTGACAATTCGCCTAATTTCCAGATCGAAGACGTCCTCTGCCACGTCCATGGGCAAATGGCCATACCAATGGTGGTTTCGGAATTAAGAAACATATCCACGGAAGGTTTTCATCCTCAACCACAACATGCTCGATAATGCAGAGCAGACCCGGTTCACTCGAGACCTCTTGCGGTTTCATCCTGCTAAACTTCGACAGTATTTTGCTACTACAGTATCCACAAGGGCACTGGAGCTTCCCTAAGGGGCATGTCGAGAAGACTGATCCAGATCATCATTCAACCGCACTTCGCGAACTCACAGAGGAGACCGGAATCTCGGAAGTCAGCATAGATGACTCGTGGTGTGAAAAGACCGAGTACACATATTTTAGGAGGGGCAGAGAGACTCCTAAGCAGGTTTTCTGGTACCTAGCAGAAACGGATGAAATTGATGTCCATCTCTCACACGAACACACCAATTATCTCTGGCTTCAGTTGGACGATGCAGAGGATCTGATCACCTTTGAGCAAGAGAAGGAACTTCTTCGCTCGGCACGTGAACATCTCCGCTCAAGCGGTCGAAACCTATGATTTGGACTCTCTCTTCCCAAGTGGTGTCCATAGCACCTCAATTTCTCCCGTGTTCTTTGCTATCCATCGTCCCATAACAAAAAGCCAGTCCGAGATTCTATTCAGATAGTATATCACCTCATCTCTGACAGAGCCATCTCCTTCCGCTTCTCTAAGTCCACAAGCCTCTCTTTCCGCCCTTCTAGCTACAGTTCTAGCCACATGAAGGAAGGCTACCGGTGCGGACCCCATTGGTAGTATGAACGACTCCAGTGGAGCCAGCTCTTCGATCCAATCATCCATCTCCTGCACCAATCGATCGCACTGCTCCATTCCAACTAGGGCCATTTGTTCGGGAAGTTTACCTGGTGTGCATGCACACTCTCCACCCAGATCAAAGAGCTCCTGTTGCACCCTCATCAACGCCTCGTCGGCCTCGTCGGGACGATGGAATCTGGTAACCCCCGGCATTCTTCCGAACTCCATCCTTACCACACCCACCTGTGAATTCAATTCGTCAATCGTCCCGAACAGTCCAACTCGAAGGCTTTCCTTTCCAACTTTCTTTCCGTCTAGAAGGAAAGTATCACCCCCGTCCCCGGACCCGGTGTGAACTCTGTTAATCCGGACCATGTACATCCGAGGAGATACATCTTTTCAATCGTACTCAGATCGGAACCGAGGCCAATAACCCCTCTTCTACCGCTTGAGTCCAGGAAGAATCAACCGACTCCCACCCTCCTAACTCCTCTAACTCCGCAAGACTCTGCTCCTCATCCTCGATATTTCCAAGATGCCTATGGATTAGAACAAGAGCAGCGTAACTCATTGAATTTATCCATTGATCCTCTACGTCCCAAGACCTCTCAAAGTGAGCGATTGCACCATTGGGTCCCAGAATCAGGCCTCTGTGGATCTGCCTCAATCCTGACTTCGACCAGGCTATTCCAGGAACGCCTATTACCAGGCCCCTGAAGGAAAGATACAACTCAACTGTCACCATCGTACTGGCTAGAAGGAAAGAACCGATTTGCTCCATCTGAGTAGCCACCTCCCACCTGGAGGAAAGTAGGCTAATCCCACCTATACAGAACAGTATCCCGGCAAGTGGGGCCACGATTACATCTGTCTTCATGATGCTCATATCCCGGATGCCAGTGACAACGAAAACACCCCCAAGAAAAACCGAAATCGCTGCGGGTAGATCACCCCCCACCTCTTCTGGGCTGGTACTTGAAATCCAGAGTATCAGAGCCCCAGTAAAGAGAACCATCGCAAATCTATTGCCCTTTTCTGGAAAGGGTTGCAGTCTGCTGAGATAGTAGCAATACCCACCAAGTCCGCATAGTAGAACAATCCAGAGCAACATCTTACTCCTCCACCTTGCTACCCCAGCCAGCCTTCCAAAAATCTTCGTTATCTAGTATTCTGGACCATTCAGAATCATCTGCAGCAATTAGTAACTCGTACCGTCTCTCAAGACCATCGAGCAGAGACTCGTCAACCTCTCCATCAGAATGCGCGCTCATCCATTTATTTCGGATTTCCTCAACTTCCACCTGCCCCTTCTCCCTATGATCGAAATTGGCCTCACAGCACTCTCTAAGCTCCTGAATCCACATTTTTGAACTCTTGATATGTGGTTCGCTATGGAAATTCCTCTTCCTTCGGAAAGGCCACCACGCCATATTGAGTGGACGTCTGTGTCCAATGACTTGATGGTTTGTGAAGCCCTAAGTGCCTCAATCCATACGAGGCCATATGGGACGAGTCATTGTCCACCTAGACAGCATGCCGAAAGATAGGGATATCGCTGCCATCGTGAGTGGGTATCAGAACAGAGTCAGACCAAGGGGGATATCAGTCCAATTTTCTGAAGCAACAGACAGTAACAAATACGAATCAGAACTCTCAAACCTATCTGGTCGGCTAGTCCTTCTAGATCAGGGAGGAACTAAAATGAGTAGTGAGGAAATGGCAAATTGGCTCAAAACTGCAATACTAGAGGGCCAGACAACAAATCTAGCAGTGGGTCCTCATGATGGTTTCAGCAAGGAACTGAAAAGGTCAGCCTTTCAAACCATCTCCCTCTCACAACTGACCCTCACCCATGAAATGGCGGCTGTTTTGCTTATGGAGCAACTCTACAGGGCCACCGAAATCAACAGGGGCTCATCGTATCACAGAGATTGATAGTCTCGAGATGATACATTGACGTCGCTGTGATACGGAACTATCCGTAGGATGCAACCCATTCATAAGCACGTAGAATAGGGGCATGAATCTACCCGAGGGTAAGCAGTGATTTGCATGACTAGCAAGGAAGAGAGAGACACAAACAAGAGAATAATACCAGCGATTTCGATTATCGCACTGATGCTCCTTAGTACCCAGCTTTCGATCATGCCCAATTCAGACGATTCTCCGGAGAGGACTAGAACCGATGACACACCAAAGAGAACGGCCTACCAGCAACTTGAGCAGCTTGGCGGTCCAGTGCAGGGGGAAAGCCAAAGTCAACCCGCAACCACAAATCCGTTCCAAGCGGCAGCATTCCACGATCCGTTCTATAATGATCCAGCCGCTATTTACGGGAAGGTCTCGGATACCTCGGCGTTGACCCTCGATCCGAGCTATGGCTTCTTCTTAGAGGAGACCAACACAGAGGATCATGACAACGATGGCATTGACGATTTGAACGATCTGGATGATGACAACGACGGAATCAACGATTTGATCGAGCGGTTCGATGGTTGCTACGGAACGGACCCACTGGATCACGACAACGACGGAATCCGGGACGAGTTCGACTGGGACGATGACAACGACGGTATCCTTGAGGGGCCAGTGGACTACTCCCAAGGAAACGACCCATGGAACGTCTCCTCGGATCGTCACGTGGACCCCACCACTATTCATCCCTGGACCGGTCAGGCTGTTGGATTCAACTACCTGGTAGATCAGAACCCAATGGACCACGACAACGATGGCATTACCGACGAAGACATCGATGGCTCCGGAAGAGGATCATACGACGAGGACGATGACAACGATGGTAGAATCGACCAGTTCGTCTGGCCATGCGATTTCGACTCAGATGGCATTCAGGACTACTTCGATTTGGACGATGACAACGATGAGGTGCTGGACATAGACGACATCCATCCTTGGGATTCTACTCAGACAGCGCTCATCACCTCTGACTCAGACATTCTCTGGGACGACTGGGAGAGATGGGACCCGATGGACTACGCCGAATACGTGGACGGCCTCGACTACGTAGCCCTCCAGGCTCTCGAGCACCCGAGACAGCAGGCATTCACAGAAATCGTCGATGGTGATCTCGACGGAGACGGAATTCCGAACTTCCTCGACCCAGACAACGACAATGATGGGTCTCCTGATTCGTCAGATACTGATGATGACAACGATGGCCTTGCAGACATGTACGACGTCGATGACGACAATGATGGAATCCCAGACTCATGCATTCAACTGGACACCAACGGGGACGGACAGAGAGATTACCCAACTGAAGTCTTCAACGGTGCTGTTGTCGATATCCAGATCCCTGGGACCGAATGCGAAATAGACTATGACGGGGACCTAGACGATGATAGGTTCAGGTCCATTGATGCCGACTACGACATGGTGTGGGACTGGCTGGATACCGACATGGGCGGGTCAGAAAACCCTGACAATTTGATGGGCGGTTCGCAACCATGGGACCTCGACGATGATGGTCTGGAAAACGAATACGACCCTTACCCACTCAACTCATCGGCAGAGGTTGCCACTTGGGACTGCGCTAGCGTCTCCAACCCGAACCCACAGAACCCCAGCGACAAATGCGTACTATGGAGAACCTCCTACACCGGATTCAATGACTGGGACGGAGACGGGCTGAACAACTGGGTGGACATGGACGACGATGGGGACGGGATCCTCGACTGGCTCGACATCGACCCCGACTGCGACTTGGACAACGATGCCGATCTCCACGAACTAAATGGATCGAAGTACAGAGACGACGGAACAAACGACATCGATACTGACGTGGATGGAGACGGACTGGCGAATGATGAAGACTGGGATGACGACAATGACGGAATCAATGACTTCTACGATCCCGATGATGGAAACTGTGGTGTGGTCGACACCGACAACACAGACAACTTCTATGGCAATAGCTGGCCACAGAGCGACGGGGACGCTATCGACGGCTCCGAGGACAGCGCCGCATATGCGGCAGTTCCCAATTACTACTGGAATCTCACATGGGGATTCAACCCGTTCAATGCGGATAACAGCTTCATGCTGGACTACAACGGGTATGACCCGACCTCACCATCACAAGACACAATCAGTGGGATCATCCCCGAGATGTACTGGTTCCTGATGATGAAGTGGAGCCCCTACAACGGTGGCAACTTCTTCGACATCGATGACGATGGGGACTCGTTGGTCAATGGAATCGATGTGGACCAGGATGGCGATGGGATGCCCGACTGGTGGGACCAGGACGAGGGGAACGACGGGATCCTGGACGTCGATGACGTCAAAATGGGGGGCACGCTTGACGGGAACTCCTGTGGCACAGTAATCCTCTCAGCCACCCAAGAAAGATTCTGCGGACACATATACGCATACGCGTTCAAGGCACCCCTCCTGACTCCAACACAGTCAGGAGGTCAATCCTTCACAGTCCCATACAGCTCAAGGCCAGATGTCGACTGGGATGACGGAGCGTACGACGGCACCAATCATCCAACTGGGTTGGGAAGCTGTGATATGAACTGCTTCTGGTTCACTTTCGACCCAACCAGTAACCCTTCACCATCAGTCGCCTACACTTATGTAGACATGAAGCACAACAGAGACCTTTGGATAGCATACCTCGGCGTCACTCAATTCCAATTCTTCCAATGGACTTCCGATAACAATGGCAACTTCTTTCCAGACGAGATTGCTGATGAGTTGAACGATGACGTCGACCCAGACATCGACTGTGGTCAACCGATGCCCGAGGTTTCTTGGACCCCGAATTGCATGTACAACAACACAAACGATCTCGATGATGACTGGGACATAGTCTACGATCACTTTGATGTGGACGACGACAATGATGGAATTTGGGACTATTTCGAAGTAGACAGTAACGACGATCTCGATGACGACGCTACTGTGGAGGAGCCATACTACTTCACTGGTAGCAACTGCGAGGACAACGACGACGATGGGCTAGACACCGACCCGGATGATGATGGGATTTACCAGGCTGTATGGGATCGCGGGGTCCTAGGCCAATCACTCCTCTTCCCCCAGTACTATGACGTGGACAACGACAACGATGGAGTACCCGATGGAGAGGATCCAGACGATGACAACAATGGTTTGCTGGATGAAACCCAGGAAACTTTCCCAGGATGTTTCACGGGTGAGGAGCAGAGTCCTTGGGACCACGACAACGACGGGATTTTGAATTGGGCTGACGACGATTGGGATGGAGATGGAATCCCCAACTCACTAGAGCTCCAGAACCTAAACGACACGAATGGTACGGCCGATCCAATCGATGACACCTGCTGCCTGAACTTCCCGATAGCACCATGGGACCACGACAACGACGGCATCAGGGATGACTTGGATGACGACGACGACTACGACGGCATGAAGGACGAAGACGAAGTGATGCTTTGGCCCTCGAGGTTCGGAGTGCAATCTACGAACCCATGGGATCACGATGACTTCGGAGGAGGGGTCGGTCTAGCCAATCCGACGAACAACTCAACCGGACCAGACTACTTCGATGTAGATGACGACAATGACGGCAGGGAAGACGCTGATTGGAACAACCCCTCCTCAGGAGATTGGCCAACTCCGGCAAACAAGATCGAGGAGGCCTCTGGATTGAGTTCCGATTGGGATTCCGATAACGACGGCGTCCTTGATAATGATGATAAGATACCCACTAGGATCACTCTGAACACTCAATCAGTTCTGTGGTTGGACGAGACAACACCGGCGATATTCAACGGCTCGGTTTTCTGGCTTGACGATACCGGATTCGTCCCCGCTCCAGACCTTCCAGTGCAGGTACACATCAGATACTCCGAGAACGGGACCTCGGTAATCGAGACGATAGACGTACTGACTAATGCCAATGGAGAATACATCGTAGGACAATTCCTGTTCCCAGAGGACATCGACGTAGGACCGAACTCGACCTATGAGGTATACTCAGAAGTCACAGAGATGTTCATCCACGATTACAGCTCGACTCTGTCGGATACAGACGGAGATGGAATCGGCGACGCTGGATTCCCAGTGGAAGTCAGGGCTAACACCACCATAGGGTTCGTCGCCGGACAAAGATTCAGGGCTGACGAGCAGCCTCTGAAACTCGACTTCAAGGTCCACTACACGGCGGACTACAATAGAGGAATTTTCGACAACAGACTAGCGTTCGCGCCTGTCTCCTTCACCATCAGCGACTCTGGAACCCAGTTCGGGAACATCACAGAACCGACAGTGTACGATGGATATGGAAATGGGTACAGGGCTGACTCAGGAGGTTGGGTTTCTCTTGCATACAACCAGTCATTGGATGTTTGGGAGCAGGTTCAGTGGAACTCCCTTCTCGACAACGGGGATGGAATACCTACAGGTGGATACGAGGAGATTGTTTGGAACCCATGCACACCTCTGAACCCCGTTGGATCCCATTCCGTACTATCTCCATATGAGTACAAGAATACCACTCTCCCAGTAGGAGACTACAGCTTCATAGGATACGCCAGACCAGATCTCGGTAGTTGTTCTGATGGCTCCTACGAGTGGCCATGGGCTCATCTGGAGGAATCCAAGACTGACACATTCTTCATTCGCGCAATGCACAGGATGTACATCGAGGCAGACATGTTCGCACCCTCGTTCAGACCTGTCTACTTCTGGGATGCGACCCAGTTCACCGGCTCGTCCTTCGGCGCTTGGCGCGCGCTGTTTCACGCCCCCTCTCTAGCAATCGCAGGAATCGCGTTCGAGGATGCAAGCCTGGGGAAGTCATACCCAATCCTCTGGGACGGGACCCCGGAAGCGCTTTCCGGAATTGCTGCGGGGACGCTTTCCCCCTTCCTTTCCGCGAACGGTACTCATTGGACCATTACACTGCAGAACGGAGCAGATTTCGACTCTCCCCCATGCGGGCCGGTCGACCCACTCGTAGCATCTAGCGAGATCCGATGCGAGATTGTCCCCGAGGTCTTCACCGGTGAGGAAATTAGGGTAAGAGGACACGTTTGGAACAGAACCATCGAACCCGCCTACTCTGTTAACGGGCGACCGATTTCTGTTGCACTTCAGTTCGACTTCGATCAGAACGGAGCGTTCGTCGGCTCTATTGAGACCCAATTCAATAGGCCACCCGAGCCTGAAGAGGGTCTAGCGACCTTCGACTACGACTTTGCGTGGGCATCACAATACCAAGCGGGTACATACGGGGTGAGGGCAGACTTCAGCCAATCTGACTACTTCTTCACGGGGGATCAGGATCAAGCTCTCGCTGCAACCGGGGCGTATGGTAACGTCTCAGTGATGGGCACAACTGGATTCTCTGAACTCAACTCCCTTCCCCAGTTGTACAGAGGACAGAACACTTCAGTCCAAGTCCGTCTCGTAGACAACGCCTACCAACCAGTACGTGAGGTACCCGTGAACTGGTCATGGTCGCAAGACCAGTCCAGTGGGGTTTCGATCACTGACAACAATGGCCGCTTCAGAGTAAATCTGACGGATATTGAGAATCTCGGAAACTATACCCTCGGATTCACATACCTCGGCGATGAACGCCGTCAAGGAAGCCATGCAGAGGTCAATCTATGGGTCGTCTCTAGGACATACATCAACGTCCAAAGCACGAGTCCAAACATCAGATCGAATGGTGATTTATGGGAATTCACCGCGGTTGTAACAGATGATAACAGGACCCCATTCGAAAAAGACGGAGGACAGGTGCTGAATAGCTGTGCAGGAGAAATGCAGAGTCCAGGTGGCAACGACTTGGGTGGCAACGTAACGGTCATCTTCGAAGGAATCGACTTCGAAGATAGAACACATAGGCAGATTGTCTCCGTAGAGTGCCCTGCCTCGGGCTCTATTGGATACGGCCGATACCTAGACCCTCAGCTGCTGAAGGATGACCCCTTCTCTTTCCTCCCTGACGGCTTCGGTCCAGTTAACGTGATTCTGAGGTTCGAGAAGAACCTCCCTCACGAGGGCTGCGAACCCCTTGATTCCGGGATGCTCTCCACATCGGGAGCATGGGATCCCTGCGTGATCGTAATGAATAGCGATCACTACAGGAAGGTCCTCCAGTTCCAGGTAGACGGCTTCAGCCTAATCGGTAATACCGAACTAGATGTCGATCAGCAGATAGTCTACACATCGGAGATTGATCCAGACACCGGCCAGATTCTCGAGAAGCCAATGCTCGTCACTGGCCAGCTAACCGATGAGCTAGGAGGAAACCTATCCAGCAGACAAATCAGAGTCACCTTCGAGATGGGATCGATGATATTCGACCCAATAGAAAACAGAATGAAATTCAGAGCAGGAGATACCGGCATAGAGGCGTGCATCCCCGGGGCAACAGATGAGAACGGCTTCTTCGACATTAACTGCCCCCTAGCAGGAGTGGATGCTGGAATGGCCAAGGTCAAGGTAGAGTACAACTCATGGGATCCATTGAATAACGATCGCTACAGGTACAAGAACAAGACACAGACGATGTTCTTCCCAGTATTCTCGAACTCCACAATCGACGTCTCCGAGGTCGGTCCCTTCAGGTCCGACTACCTGACCTACACCTTCCCAAATGGATCAACCTTCGACGTCTTGTACCTCAAAGAGGCATTCCACATCAACGCCAAGCTTTCGCAATCAAACGGAAAGCCAGTCGGTGGCAAGTGCGTCAACATCTATCTTGACCCCCAGGAAAACACCAGGCCAATTGCGACAGCCTTCACCAGCGATGGAACCGGTGAGTTCGTTTGGTACTCAGCCGACCCTGAAGACAATCCAAGCAGGAGGGGAGTCGAGCCCAGCGGCAATAATCTCGAAGGGTTCAGGACGGTAAGAGTCGCATACGAACCAGAGAAGTACGTGCCCGGTGGATGCGACTACGAGGCACTGGAGCCGAACCCGGTGCTAAACAGCTCCATAGCGGATATCGAGGTCCTCGTCAGAAGCAAGGTAGACATACTGCTAAAGGAACACTGGTCGAGCCCGACTGGATATCAAGAGGGAGAAATAATCGCCGGAGAGGTCGCAATCCTCAGGGACCGCTTGGACCTAACAGTGGAGGGCCAGAGGGTCGAGTTCCACAGGCAGTTCTGGAACGGGTCTGGATGGCAGACAGAGCGAGTCGAGATATTCATCACCAATGAGAGGGGTTCTGCGAACTTCTCATTCCCATACACAGGCGAACTCATACCAGGCCACCCAGAATGGTCTGCCCCAGGAGGGAAATGGAGGGTACTGGTACACTTCGAATCAGCAGATGCGAACAAGCCATACTTCGTCGAGCAGTGGCTCAACAGCACTCCCGAGATTAAACTCGGAGAGCCGCCATCCGCTAGCAGTGGTGGACTCTGGACGACCCAAGTCCTAGTTCTCGCCGGGATCTCTCTTTCCACTGCGACACTAGTTGGCGCGATGATGTACAACAACTACAGAGAGCGACGCAAGGTCGAGATCCTCCGGGGAATACTGACCGACGCCCTGATGTCACTCAAGGCATCCAATAACTACATCGAGGCCATATTCTCCTGCTACAAGGACCTAATCAAGTACTTCAGAATGAGGGGTGCGATGAAGAAGGTCTTCGAGACCACGAGGGAGTT
>MDTC01081269.1_pt1 | contig 11243 bp, 6 predicted proteins | sample 811181 | NCBI WGS metagenome assembly MDTC01 (sample SAMN05326644, study PRJNA326480) | marine metagenome | isolation source: seawater | place: Pacific Ocean: North | collected 2011 | reverse complement strand
TCTCCATGAAGGAAGGTTCGGGAGGCGTTTCTCCTGTCTTGAGGTATTCGCTAATATGCGAGAAGATCCAAGGGTTGTAAAAGGCGCCTCGACCAACCGATACGCCGGCGCAACCCGTCTTCTCAATCATTACTCGGGCAGCCTCTACAGTAGTGACGTCGCCATTGCCGATCACGGGAATGTTATCCACTGCTTCCACCACTTTGCGAATACCATCAAGGTTGACGGTTCCGTCGAACCCTTGGGCCCGCGTCCGACCATGGACGAAAATGGCGGCCACACCCGCGTCCTCGAGCGCTTTGGCAAGATCGGGAGCGGTTAGGTTTTTTTCATCCCATCCGAGGCGCATCTTTGCCGTGACGGGTATTTTAATTGCGTCGGTCATTGCCCGAATAAGACCCTGTGTCTTTGGGAGTTCGGTCATCATGGACGCTCCGCCCCCCGTCTTCGTTACCTTTGGCACGGGGCAACCCATGTTGACGTCTACCGAGGCCATGCCGATCGATTCCAGATAAGCGGCCGCATCTCGCATTTCCTCGGACACCCCTCCGAAAAGCTGAACGGAGAGCGGACTGTCCGCTTTGTTGGTCTCGATTAGTTTGATTGCCTTCGGGTTCTTCTCAAGCAGGGAGCGAGCGTTGACGAGATCCGTTGTACACAAGTCGACACCACCGATTTCCCGAATCACCAAGCGAAAAGGCAGGTTGGTATATCCTGCCAAGGGCGACAGAAAAAGGTTGGAACCGAGCTTGAGTTTACCTAGAGAAAACACGTAGCTATTGTTTCGAGAACACCAGATTTTCGAAAGTCCAAAGTCCTGGTCAGCAGTCTGGTGACTGTTAGGTGAAACACCTTATTTTTGGGATTCCAGTTCGCGTAGCTTGCGGTCCGTGTAAAAAGTGCCGAAGGGGATGAAGGCGGCTCCGAGCAAGTAGGCTCCATAATCTAGGCTCCATTTGTGGCGACGCATGGCTATGGCCAGTAACAGACCGTAGAAAATGAAGAGGATGCCGTGGGCCATGCCCGTGACCGAGACATAAATGGCATTCTCATATATTTTTTTTCCGGATTCATCGATTGTGACATCTCCGAAATAGTACTTCAAAGGCATAGCTACGCCTAGAAGCAGAAGGTAGGAAATGCCTTCAATTATACCTATTAGCCTAAAACTGCCGATCCAAGTCTTGATCATTCTTATCTCATTTAACGATTGAAACCATAAAGGGCAACAGTTTGCTTGTTTTCAGCGAGGATGTGGTAAACCGAGTTGGACGAGCGTCGAGCGAACGGTTTCGAGGTCGCCGACGACTACGAACAAGCGAAATGGATTGTTGACGGGAAGAATGCCTTGTTTGTTTCGGAGACGATAAACGACGTTCCACTTCACGGTTTTATTCAGGTTTTCGAGAAAGCGAAAACGCCCGTATCCCGGACCCTCAAAGTTTTCGGAAGGACTTTCTCTAGGAATACAGGTCATGGCGTGTGAGCCGTTCGGAGTGGAGAGGACGACAGGAAAAGGTTGCTCGCCGGGACCGTCGGAGAGGTGTCGGAGCTTGCCGCTTTCGGGAACGAACTTCCAAAACTTGGAAAATTCCACGGGCATATAGCCTGTAAGAACTTCGAATTGCGCGTAGCGGTGGTTTTCGTCGGGAGGGACGGAAAAGGTCACGTCGTATGAGATGACGTTTTGAAATTTTCTGTAGCCGATGCGTAGGTTCTTTTTTAGGATGTGTCTGGAAATGAGAGTTTTGTTTTTAGCGAGGTTTTCGCCGGAGAATTGCCCGGGGGCTATCCAGAAGGCCATGCGATTAGTGGTGGATAGTGAGTTTTTGTTACAGGTGAGACGAAGGAGTCGACTGGTGGAAACCGAACCGGCGCCGTCGTTGCGAGAACCTGCCTCGGTAGGGTTGAAGGTTTCGGGATGAAAGCGAGAGCCTGCGTCGAAGTTGGAGGCGGACTGGAGTTGCCGACCGTGGTCATGGCTATCGATGAACTCCTTGCCTTTCCACTGGAGTGAGTGGATGGCGCCGGCGAGACGTGAAGTGGTGGTGACGACGATCTCCGAACCTAGCGCAGGTCCCCGAATGGTGGCGTCTCCGGAGGGTGGAACAATATGAGCTCCCGAGCTTGAAGGTGAACCCAAACCTATGCGGGAGACGGTAAGACGTTGGACGGAAAGAGAGCCTTCGGCAGGAAAGGGATCGAGACGGAGATGGGTGAGGGTGGCGTTGGTTTCCAGATGGAAAGTTAAGTCGGCAAAGTCTTCGGTCGGGTAAAGCGGTACGGAGGTTGAACGTGTGGAAGCGTAGCCTTGCTTTTCGCCTCGCCAAAAAAGTTGAGCGGGCGCGTAGGTGTTTGCCCGACAACGGAGGTTGACGAGAAGCGGCCAGCGTGTTCCCACATGTAGAGCGGTTTTGAGGAAAGGGTCGTCAGTCTTGGAGCGGATAGTTACGGCCCCCTGCGCTTGATCCATCTTCAGGTTGTCGCTCAATTCCCATTCGGAATTGACGACTGCTATCTCGCGAAACTCGCGGCTGATAAGAGGTTCGCCTTTTGGTATGAGCCAACGGGCCTCGCGAACGATTGTCTCAGCGGGAAGAAAGCTTGTGACCGCAAACAGAAGAGCGGCTTGAGGCAACCGAAGCTTCGGAACTTTCACTTGCTACTCTGGATGAGCCAATCGATAGCAGCGCTTGCGACTAGTTCGTGGCCACCATTGAAAAGGGTGACGCGAGCTTTTGAAGATGCGCGGCGAAAGAGAGGTTGCTTTTTGCCGTAGCTGAGGTCTTTGCCCGAGAAGACATGGGAGTTAGGGACTTTGGCGGTTTGGACGAGTTCGTCGATGAGGGCTTGTGGAACTTGGTCTTTTTCCTCTGCGACTGAATTGAAGGCGTGGAGACTGTGGCTGACGGGGACGCTTCCGGAGTGACCGTCTCGAATGCCGGCATTTATGTCTAGGTTTACGATGCCCTTTGCTTTGGGCAAGTAGGTGAGCGGTGACCTTTTGTGATATTGCTCATCCACTTTTTCTGATGCCTTGGGAGCGCCACCGCAGGAGAGTTCGATTTCGCGTGCATATTTCCTACCCTTGGCTTTGCATTCGGCGTGCCAGGCCGCGAGGTCGGATATGGGTACCCAGGCCGATACACCTGCCCAAAGGTTGGGAGCTCGTCCGGCCATGAGGAGGCTCATGTAACCACCGCCCGACGTGCCGATCAGGAGAATCCGCTTCTCGTCAACATTGGCTTGTTTCTTGGCATGCGCTACGGCATCCAAGACGTCTTGCACGGCGAGATCGGAGCCCGTGGCCTTGGGGTTTCGGTTCGGGCCTCGGAAGTTCGGGTGGACATAGGCCCAACCGTTTTTGACGCAATGATCCTCCATGGCCTTGTGGAGTTTCTGACGGTAGTCGGCGCTCCAAGAATGAAGAGTGACGAGGAGAGGGACAGGCACATCGTTTTTGTTCGGAGCAAAAAAGATGGCAGGTTGTTCGGAACCATCTATGGAACTGGTGATTCGTACCTCGCGAACTTGGCCATGGAGGAGTGCTGGAATTAGAAAGACTGTCGCCCAAGAGATGCGGGCGAGTGGATTCCGTTTCATATTTATTTCGTTTTCGTCTTGGCGAGGATGTCGCGGGAGCTTTTTCGAGCATGCGGGTACGCTTTGATGGCGTGTGCCCTTTATCCTTTATGGCTCTCGTGAGACCGCAATGTTTTTTTCGCCCTTGTCCCAGTTCCGACGCCTAAGGAATTGCCCTAGGCTGAGCCAGATCGCGATCGCGCAAGCAATGAAAGTGCCAACGAAAGCGCCTTTTTTGAAGGCGTCTTCGTGGATTCCTAGACTCATGTCGTGTGGACTTCCTGCGATTTCGAAGAAAGCGAAAGGCGGCGAAAGTGAACCGAGGTGAAAAACAACGTCGAATACTTCCTCCTCCCAGCCAACGGCCAACACCATGCATGCGAGTAAGGGGGTTATCCATAGCAGTCCCAGAAAGCCCCAGAAGCCAACGGTAAACCATTTTTCGCGGGCAGCTCTAATATATGTAAGGCAAGCGGCGAAGAGCACGCAGGGCAGAATATAGGCTTCCATTCCCGGGAACTCCTCAAAATAAAGCCCCGAATCGACGGCCCTTGTCAGCAAGGCGAAATGAGTGAATGGCATGATTAGAGCAAGGCAAAGTACCATCAACCATCCTGGCTTTTCATCGGCCCAAAGTGGAATATCTTGAAGCCCTAGTTTGGCCGAACGGCGTTTACCTTTTAGGTATTGGTGGCGAGTGGGGCAGGTGACGTTGAGGATAAGCACCGATGCTCCCAGAGAAAGGGAGAAAAGGATGGTTTGGACTGAAATCACGACCCAGCCTGTGCGGCGAACAGTAGCTCTGACTATCCCGTTCTCTGTTTCTTGGATCAAATTTTCATCGAATTTGTCTCCCGAAATGGCTGAACCAAGTAGTCCGGAAGCGTTGCCGTTGCCGGACAATTGCCAGAGGCTTCCAATCAACAAGAACTGCAACAGCAAGAAAAGACCGATGCCCGCGGGTTTGGAAAAAGCGGTTAGGGCTTCGTTGCGCCATTTTCTGTGGGCGGTGGCGAAGAGTCCCGCAAGGAGCAATCCTTGCATCATGACGGTAAAGAACGCAGGCGAAAGAGTGGTCTCGAAAAACGGTACCTCGGTCCAGAAGGTCGCCATTTCCTGATGCCACATGTTCAGGTTTTGTGGTCCGACCAAAATCAGTTCCTCGCTCATCAATCCAAAGTAGGTCGGAAGAAGGGTGAGGAAGGAGAGAAAAGAGAAGCCTGCTTGGCCGAGGCCGGGCAAGAAGACATAGAGTCCCAGCACCACCATGCGCGATACCCATGAGGCTGCCCGAGGTTTGCTTACGATGAGTCCCGTGACGTGCGCCGTGAGGTGATAGAGCATAACGCAGGAAAGAAAGACTCCATACAGGTGAAAGACCTTTCCCGGAGACAGTTCTCCCACGACAATTGCGTGGATAAGGAAAGGCAAGGTAAGGGCGAACATGAAATATTCACGCGCGGGAAGTCCGAACAGGTAGCCGATAATCTTCGAGTGGGGTCGCATGGGGGTCATGCGTTGGTAATCAAGCAATCCGGTTTCACGTTCCTCTGCGGTACCTCCGGCCATTCGTCCGGTTCCAAGAAACATAAGGATGAATCCCTGTACGCCAAGCAACCAGGGAAAAGCTTTTCTGGCTCCGTTTACAGGAGAGGGTTCCCCTTTTTCCCAGATTTCCGATTTTTCGTCATAATTCCATTGGCCGTCTGAACCTTCGAGATAAGCAGTGAGATAAGTAAAGCTCGTCAGGATTAGGGTGAGCAATCCCCATGCGATAATCTGTTTCATGCGCAACCGTTCCCGAATGCCCTTACGAATGAGCGGATTGAGTTCGGCGAAACCTCCTGAGCTATCGTTGTTCATGGTTGCTCTCCCGACTCGACCGAGAGAAATAGACTTTCGACGTCGGCCTTTCTTTCGTGAAAGGATTTTACGGGTGCACCGAGTTCGACGAGGGCTCGAAGAAGGTTGGCGACTTCCTCGTTGTCGCCGTCGAAAGTGAACTCGATGAGTGTGGGGCTTTCATCCACTTCTCCTGTGAAATGGGCGGATGGATGGGCAATCAGAAAACCGTGAGTTTGGGGAAAAGGATGCAGCAATTCCATCAAGATCGTTTTTGTAGGAGTTGCTCGTTCCACGACCTCTTGCAAGTTTCCGTTAACCACCATCTTGCCTTCCCGCATAATGCCGATCGAGTCGCACAGGTCTTGCAACTCCGTCAATACGTGAGAGGAGACTAAGATAGTCTTACCGTCCTTCGCTAGACTTTTGAGAAGGTTGCGCAGATCGATGCGAGCCTTGGGGTCAAGATTGGCGGCGGGTTCGTCCAGTAGGAGCACGGGCGGGTCGTGAACCAAAGTCTTGGCCAGCAAGGCCCGTTGCTTCATTCCTCGAGAGAGGGTCTTACACAGAACCTTTCTTTTGTCTTCCAGATTAGTTGCGGCAAGACAACGATCGACTTCCGCTCGGCGTTTTTCCGTCGTCGCACCGTAGGCGGAAGCGAACAACTCAACGAATTCATCAACTCTCAGGTCATCGTATACGGGAGGGAAATCAGGCATGTAGCCAAGCATGCCCTGGACGTTTTCGGGTTCGTGCAGGGCCGAAATGCCATCGACGAGGATTTCGCCATAGGTTGGTTCCAGCAGAGTGGCGATGGCCTTGATCGTCGTGGTTTTTCCAGCGCCGTTCGGCCCGATGAGTCCGTACACTTCCCCTTTCTTGACTTCGAAGGAAAGTCCGTCCACGGCGACGTTGTCACCATAATACACCTTAAGGTCCCGAACCTCAATCATTGCATCTTAAAGCTTGAAAAGCTTTTTCGAATTTCCGTAAAGGATTTTACGTTCGTCTTTCTTGTCCTTGGCGAGGCGCCGAATGGTGGCGAGGATGACTGAACCTTTGCAGCCTGCACCTCGACCGGCGGCATCCGGACAGTCGCTTCCGTAGAGAAGTTGATTTGGATGCCGAGCAATGAATTCCTTGGCATGCTCCTCGTCGCGAAGCATTGAGTTTAGACCCGATCCCGCTGAAAAGTCTCCATGCATATTCGGGTAGTTGGAGAGCAGTTTGTCGGTTATCCCGCCTTCCGTCACTTTCGTCTTTGGGTACATGACCTCTTGTTTGTGATTCTTGTCTACGTTGCCCCACCAAGTCTGCGCGTGCCCGATGAAGTTCACCTCTGGAAACTTTTCCAGAGTACGATGAAATCTATGGATTCCAAGATTATAGGAGTTGTGCTGAAAATGCATCAGCACGGGAACTCCATATTCACGGGCGACCTCAGCCACGCTCCAAACATGAGGAGAGTCGCAAGCCACGTTAAATTTCTGCTCGCCGATTATGACGGCTCCCGCCTTTAGGTATTTTTCCAATTCCTTGCGAGCGTTCGGAAGGTCTGGCACCTCGTTTACCCCAAACCTGAAATCCTTAGGGTACTTTTTAGCCAAAGCCATGGCCGTTTCGTTGCCACCTGTTTTGGCTGCTAGACCATTTGATTTGCCTTCGTGAGTGGAGGCTCGATTTACGGAGCTGCCGGCTGGGAGAAGTAAGGTGGTGGTAACTCCCATGATTCGTTGGTGAGCGACCAGTTTCTTGTCCGACCGAAAGAGATAATTCGTGTGCTGATGAACGTCGATGACGGGTTCATCGATGGAAGTTGCCTTCTCTTTCCCCCTAGTTCGCGTTTGCATTGCAACCGCAATGGCAGGGGGTGCGGAAGCGAGGAATCCCCTGCGCGAAATGAGGTGCCTTTTGTTCATTTCTGCAAGTCGATCACTTCCTTTTATTGAAGGCAACTCGCAATCTGGCTTGGCTTGTCACCTAACTTGCTCATCCTTTTTCCCTGTGAAGCTTTTCCCTCCACTTTTTTTTCCGGCGATTGTCCTTTCATTCGGTTTTGTTCATGCCGCCGAACCCGAGGCTTCCTCGGAGCAGTTGCCCAAGGTGGCTCCGGTTGAGGCTCGGGATGCGATTCAGACATTCCGTCTCAAGAAAGGTTTCAATATCGAGCTGGCGGCGGCTGAACCCCAAGTCGTTGATCCGGTCTCCATGTCCTTTGATGCCGACGGTAAGCTTTACGTGGTGGAGATGATTGGCTATTCGGAACATCGTGACGACAAGCTGGGTCGCGTTCGGTTGCTTGAGGACACCAATGATGACGGCCGATTCGACAAGGCCACGGTCTTCGCCAAAGGCTTGGCTTGGCCTACTGCCGTCATTTGCTTCGATGGCGGAGTTTTCGTAGTCGTTACTCCTGACATCCTTTACCTTCGTGATACCGATGGCGATGGCGTAGCTGATCAAGATCGCGTCGTTTTTACTGGTTTTGGCAAGGAACGTTCGCGTCTAAATATGCAGGCTTTGCCCAATAGCTTGCGATGGGGATTGGACAACCGGATACACGGAGTCACTTCCTCTAACGGCGCCGTCTTGACTCGACCCGAAACGAAGGATTTCACCCCCATTGCTCTCAATGGTCGCGACTTCTCCTTTGATCCTCGCATTCTAGATCTTCGTCCCGAGAGCGGTGGTGGGCAACATGGGGCATCGTTCGATGATTACGGTAGGCGCTTTGTCTCCAGCAACAGCAATCACTTGCAGGCCATAGTTTTCGATTCCCGTTATGCGACAAATTCTCGTTATGCCATGCCTAGCCCGCGATTGGGCGTTGCTGCAGATGGTTCGGCAGCTGAGGTCTTTCGTATCAGCCCCGACGAACCATGGCGGATTGTCAGGACGCGTTGGAGGATTGCCTCCAAGGTGCGTGGTCCCGTCGAAGGTGGCGGCAGAGTATCCGGATATTTTACGGCGGCTACGGGAGTTACCATATATCGTGGTGATGCCTTCGATGACAGCTTTCGTGGAAATGCCTTTGTTGCGGATGCCGGCAGCAATCTCGTGCATCGAAAGGTTCTGAATTATGAGGATGGGGTTGTTCCCGTTGGCAAAAGACCTAAGGGTGAACGTGCATCCGAGTTCCTCGCCTCGACCGATAATTGGTTTCGTCCCGTTCAATTGGCCAACGGGCCCGATGGGTGCCTTTACGTCTTGGACATGTATCGCGAAGTGATCGAGCATCCGTGGTCGCTTCCTTCCGGCATCAAGCGCCACGTCGACCTCAATAGCGGCAATGACCGGGGGCGCATCTGGCGGATCACTTCCGAGAAGTTCGTTCGCCCCCCTTCGCCGAGTCTGAAAGAAACTAGTTCCGAGAAACTGGTGGCGACTCTTTCGTCGACCAATGCTTGGCGGCGCGAAACCGCCGCCCGATTGCTTTACGAACGGCAGGAATCGAAGGTGATCCACGCATTGTCCAAACTCATTTCGGGTGGGAAATCCCACCTGGGTCGCCTGCACGCCCTTTATGTTCTCGCAGGATTGAACCAACTCAAACCGGAGCATCTCGTAACCACTTTGGGAGACGAACACCCGGTCTTGCGGGAGCATGCCTTGAAGTTGGCCGAATCCTTCCTCTCCGACGACGCGAATGGAAAAGCGCGCTTGTCTGGGGCAGTTCTCTCCTTGGTCCGCGATGAATCTCCGCGTGTCCTCTTTCAGCTAGCCCTCACTCTCGGCTTGGCGGATTTTACCGACGAAGTGCCCGCCCTCCTTGAGGTTCTGTCCACCAGTGGCAACAATTCTTGGATTCGGTTCGCCGTCTTGAATGCCCTTTCCACTCAAGTGAACGAGCTCTTCACCCATTATGCCGATTCGGTTCCATCTGCCGATGAAAGCGAGGTGTTGGCCATGGCCCATGGTTTGCGTAAGGGTGGTCATTCACTCAACGACTTACGTCCGGAAACCAGCAAGTACTTGCAACTCATTGCCATGGCCGCGGGAGATGATGACGGTCGGCCTTCTGCCTTCCGCCTTCAAGCAATTGGTTTGCTGGCCACTCTAGACAAGAAGTCGGCCAGCCGGCCTTTGCTTGCTTTTTTGGATGCCACAGAAGCTTCCTTGCGCGACGGAGCCGTTAGGGAACTGGTGAGTCTGGCACCCGAGGGGTTAACGACCGACTTGCTGGACCGATGGAAAATTTTGTCGTCGGATTCGCGGGATGAAGTGATCGGCTATCTCTTCGAGGCGTCCGAGCGAACGAATGCCTTGCTTGACGCGATGGAGAAGGGGGTAGTCGCAATTACCAATTTGAGGACTGGTCGCTTGACCACCTTGCGAAACCTCAAGGACGAAGGCCTCCGCAAGCGAGCGGTTGCTTTGGTTGGTCCCGCCCCTCCGGAGAAGGAAACCATTCCACGGGAGAAGGTCATCGAAAGCTACCTTCCGGCACTTCGACTTAAAGGCGATGCCTCGCGTGGTCGTACGACTTATCTCCAGCGTTGCGCATCGTGTCATCGTGCGGGCCAAGAAGGCCATGCTCTTGGTCCCGACTTGGTTGCGATGAAGGCGGCGGGGCCGGATAAGCTCTTGACCAACCTCATAGACCCCAGTCGTGAGGTGGCTGCGGATTTCGTTGCTTACGAGGTGCGTGGGCCAAAAGAAAAGTTGCTTGGCTTGCTTGCGAACGAGACCACAACTCACCTCACGATTCGTTTCCCACTCGGCAAGTCAGTCACTCTGCTCCGCAAGGAAGTGCGAGGAATGAAAAGCCATGCAGCCTCCATCATGCCCGAGGGACTAGAGGCGGATCTCGACCATCAGTCCATGGCTGATTTGCTCGCCTTTATTCTCCAACCTAAGTCCGAGCCTCGTCTGCCTCCCTTCGAGCTTCTTCTTTATCGCGGCGACCAAGGTAACGAGCTCCCCGTGAGTTCCCGGGAGGACTGGGAGAAACGACGGACCTCCATATTGGAGGGAGCGGAAAAGGTCATGGGAACCTATCCCGTGGTCGAAAAGCGTGTGCCCCCCGAGATTAATGTTCTGGAATCCAAGGATGCAGGGACTTACCTGCTCCAATCGATTACCTACCGAGCATCGGCTTCTTCCCGTGTGCCCGCACATCTCTGCATTCCAAAAGAGGTTTTGGCAGGCCAACGAAAGGCGAAGGCCATTCTTTGCCTGCACCCTACTGACAACCAGTCGGGTCGCAAGGTGGTCCTCGGCTTGGGCGGACGGGCGAACCGCGCCTACGCAGCGGAGTTGGCTGAGCGTGGTTTCGTGACCATCGCGCCCGCTTATCCACTGCTGGCCGACTACCAACCCGACATTGCCAAGCTCGGCTATGCAAGCGGAACGATGAAGGCCGTTTGGGACAACTCCCGGGCCCTTGATCTGCTGGAATCCTTGCCTTATGTCGATGCTTCCAATGGATTCGGTGTAATCGGGCATTCGCTTGGCGGTCACAATGCAATCTACACGGCTATTTTCGATAAGCGACTTTCCGCCATCGCTGTCAGTTGCTCCTTCGATTCCTTTCCCGATTACTACGATGGTAATGAAAAGAACTGGGTGTTTGGCAGAGGTTGGTGCCAAACCCGTTACATGGCGCGTCTTGCCGAATATCGGGGACGACTCCAGGCGATTCCCTTCGACTTTCCCGAACTTCTTGGAGCTTTGGCTCCTCGCACCGTCTTCGTGAGCGCACCGAAGGGCGACCACAACTTTCAGTGGGAAAGCGCTCGTCGATGCGCCGAAGCCGCGGGCAAAGTATACCAGTTACTGGGGGCGGAAAACCAGTTGGTCGTTCGCCATCCCGACTGCAG
>MDTC01030462.1_pt1 | contig 11244 bp, 3 predicted proteins | sample 811181 | NCBI WGS metagenome assembly MDTC01 (sample SAMN05326644, study PRJNA326480) | marine metagenome | isolation source: seawater | place: Pacific Ocean: North | collected 2011 | reverse complement strand
AGTTGCATGATTCATTGAACTGTTAGGCATATAAAATACACCGCTGACATTTTCAAACTTGTGAGTGTGTGCTGCTCCAGATCCGCCTAAACTTGTATCATATGACTTAGCAGCATCTTCAGTAGTAAACAACGGATAGTACCAACCTAGTTGATTATAATAGGATCTATCTGTTTGTGTATCCCTATTATAAATTTTAAAAGGGCCAGTGCCTTCAGGTATAGTGTTAATATAAGTTGCATCCATGTCTACCTTAGGACTAAACTTGTAGTATAATCCAAGTTTTGTTGGTGTAGGAGGAACAAAACTACCATTTGTACTTGTGTATTCAACAACTGTAATACTATCATCTACACTCAGCCCTATTAATCCTATTCCAAGATTATCAGTAACAAGTGTAACCTTTGCTTCCACAGTATCTAAGACATAGTCTGTGCCCTCAATAAGAAGATTTTTATTACCTGAACTCTCTACTGTATGATAAACTAATACTGCTCTTTCACTAACACTGGTCAAATCAAACTGTGTAGTAAATTCAAACTCTGTTTCACTTGCATCATCAATAACATAAACAAGTTGTGTTTTTTGATTGCCAAATGGAACCATATCATTATAATAGAAAGGAAAAGCAGTGGTCTTTGATTGAGCCATATGTATCAAAATATCATCTACACATTTTGCACTATCTGTAATATCAAGATCAAGTTTATTAATATTGTCAAGAAACTTGTTCTTAAACTTGGTGTATTCGTTCTTTACAAAGTTTATACTGTCAACAGTGTTAATTTCTCTATGCCCTAACAAGTACATAGGCAACTGTAGCCCTGCACTATGCTGAAGAATATTACCAGGATATGATCTAAAATTAGTATCACGAATGTTACTACTGCCTGGAGCAACTCCCACAAGGTCTTTTATTTGGCGACTAATCTCTATAGTATGATTACGCATTTGTCCTAATGTAAGAGTTTCAAACGTGCTATTTCCTGCATTGTTTTCTAAGTTATCTGGCACTTCATAAAAACTATTTGCTGCTTTTGTTTTACCAACAAACTTTATAGTAACAACATCATTTACAACCAATGCAGTTGATAGTACAACATACTCTCTGTCGCCTTGAATAAGATGGTTATATTCAGTTGGATATTTAAACTTGCCATTTACAAATACTTGTAAATGTTGTCTAGTGCTTGCAGTATCTACACTTGCGCCTATTTCATAAGTATAGAGTTCATCTGCTACTGTATAACTAACAATCTGATACTGTGTACTTTCTTCAACAGTTTTAGTCCAGCCATTATATAATACTCTAGTACCTGCAATATCAAACTGGTGTGCATGACCACTACGAACAATAACATTAGTATTGCCTGTGGTTTTTGTATACTGGAATAGATCACTATCAAAGTTATTATCAAATACAATATCACCAATTGTGCTAAAGTTTTTGTATGACAATCCAAACTCAAGAACTACATCTGGATTGGAGTTGTTGTTACGTTTGTAACTGAATAATTTACTACCAACAAAGTTACTGCTTGGATACTTTGTTTGGTCACTGAAACTTGTGTGATCGGGATCGAAAACATCAAATAATGGATCCTGATTTATACTAGTTTTTTGTTGTGCTTCAGTCCACGTTGTTTCATTTAACCAGAACATTTTACCCTGGTTTGTTGCACCCAATGTACTTAATACGCTATTAGTATCAACAATTGTTGTTATTTCAACTAGATTAATAATCTCATCTTTGCCCGAGGTATTTCCTCCGTCTGCAGCAACAGTTTGATCGTCTGCAGTGGTTGATAAAGTATCAGCAGTTATAGCACTTTCATCTGCTATAATTTTATCTACACGGTAAACTTTGTTACTAACATTACTGTTTGTATCTGCAGAGAAAATAATTGTATGATCTTGTTGCAAATCAATACCATCTGCAAAATATCCTACTGTGCCATTAACATTACTAAGTGCATCAGTTTGTGTTGTGTCTATAACTGTTACAGGAGTAGCACTGCTTGTACCCATATTGAAAAGTTCTAGCCCTGGATAAAACTCAATGATAGGACGTTTTGCTCTTACTGTGTCATCAACATCTACTGTATATTCGTTATAGGCTGCTGTCGCTTCAATAACTCTTCTGTGAAACCAACGATTGCCTCTACTCCAGGCATTTCTATCTGGACTGCCACGATTAATTAAGATATAATCTTGTGTTGTTGGTGCGTTTAATGTTCCATCATAACCAGCAGTATCGTAACCAACTGTATCAAATCCATCGCTGGTACTTACTGTGTAAGTCTCTGGTGTAATCATTTCATCTGTAGGAATAAGTTGAATACCGCCGGGTTGTCCAACTCCTTCAACATAAAACTGTTTACCTGCATAAGTGCTAGGAGTAACATCATTGTTAAATTCAATTTTAAGCCCATTTGAAAAAGTAACACTATTGGTACTAGTGTATTTCAGTTTACCCAATATATCTTCTGTAACATTAATAGTTGCTACTGTTTGAACATCTACAATTTCGATAGTGCCAAACTGTGTTGAGTTTTCACCGTCCTGATAATAGATTCTATCTAATCCAGCAGTATAAGGTTCAATAATTTCAGGTAGTCCAGCAGAGTTCTTAAAAAACTCTCTGTTACCATATGCATTGCCTTGTTTAATTTTAACTTTTTCTCCAACGGGCCAATTGTCTCCGCGCTGCAGTACTATAGTGTTAACGCCCGCAATGGTTTTCAATGAAATATTGTAAACATCATATCTATCTTCTAAACGTATTGTTGTGGTTGTATCAAAACTGCCTTGTAATCCATTAGCACTTGCACTATCCCATGCATATCCATCAAATAGATCACCCTGTTCCCAGTCTGCTAATACTGTACTAGTGTTTACAAATACTAGTGTCTTTCCATCTATTTCTGTTTGTACATCAATACCGCCATGCTCTGCAATAAATGTGGCATAAGGAATATTGTGTATTTGCTTGTATGTAAGATCAGTGGCAAAATCTGGATTAGCAGCCTGTGTTGCTAATATTTTATCGTTTTGTGCATCTGTTTCAGGAACATTCCATGTAATAGTTCCGTTGTCTGTGCCGTTATTTTCAACACCTAATATTTCTCTAGTGCTTACATTACTACCATAATCGCTTATTCCAGTCAGCCCTGTTGCTGTTTGCAAGTAGAAAGGTGTGCCTGTTTGTTGAACAGTAAATGTATAACTTCCGCCACGAGCAACTGTAAGTGTTGGATTTCCATTATCACTGCTATCAACACTGTAGTCAGTAGTACCACCATTAACACGTCGTGTTATAACATAATCTTTTTCTGTATCAACAATACTGTTAAAAACTTGCACACTGTCTGGACCTGCGGGCAACCAAAAGTATTCGCCATAGTTTACAAGTTTGTCTAGATCAACAAAGCCACTGTAGTTGTAGTATTCTTGGTTGAATAAATCATTGTGGGTGTTAACATTTACGTTATTATATTTTAGTTGATTAATAAAATCAGGATAGCCTGTTAAATTTTCAATGCTTTTATTAGCATTGCGATAAACGACAGCAGGTTCAAGTTGATAGTTTTGTCTATCATTATCTATTTCATTTATATAACTATCCCCAACAGCAAAGTTAGGTGCAAATTTTCTGCCTATAAAACTGTTGACACGCTGTAGATTAGGTTCACTTATTAACTGATCAACTGTAGCATTTAAAAACTTTTTATTTTTTGTTGTCTGGAATACATCAGGAAGTAATACTTCACTTTTACGGAGTGCCATTAGTAACTATACCCCCCACCGCCGCTACTAGAAGAAGAACCACTGCTACTAGAACTGCTAGAACTACTGCTACTACTACTGCTACTGGTACTGCTTGAACTAGTAGTTGTAGTTGAACTAGTAGTTGTATTTACTGCTGTATTTACTGCTGTGCTTGAACTGCTGGCACTTGCACTTTCACTTGCTAGATTAGTTGCAGTAGCATTAACAACGCTACCGCTGCTTTGTAGACTGTTTGCTGTGATTACATCTATAACTTCGATATCATTTACTGTTGCACTGCTAATTAATATTTCGTCTCGCTGACTTTGTATTTGGAATAAACTACCAAAGTTACTAGTTGCAAGTTTTGGCACAATAACAACACTAAGCACATCCGGACTAAGAGAATTGTATAGGTATGCTGCTAGTTCGCTAAAGAAAAAACTATCACCAAAGTCCCAGTTTTCAATAGCAAAGTATTGATTCATTGCCTGTACTACACGCTCTTTAATTTCACTATCACTTATAAGTGTACTGTTGTTTTTTACTACTTTAAATGTTGCTTGCAATTCATCATCCGCCTTATCACCAAACAATGGTCTATATGAAATACTATTAAAAACAATAGTATCACTTACACTTTTGTATTGCTCCAATGTGCCAAACTGATCACGAAGTTCATTTGTAGTTGGCTTTACTGGTTTTGCTACACTGCCAGTAATGTCTGTTACATAGTTTCTGTAGTCTGTATCATACTGTCTTGTTAACAAGAATAGATCAATGATATTACTAGGACTAGGATCAATGCGTCTGTTATTTGGACTATTATGTGTGTATTGGAACAACAAGTCGCCACGTCCTGTACGTTTGATATAATCAGTTGTTTCTGCAATGCTTTTTACGTTGGCACCACTAATGCTAAGGATGTAAAACTTATCATCTGTGCTTGCATAAAATACTTGTCCACTGCTAAACTGTGATACTACTTCATTAATTGCTGCTTGTGTGACATACCGCTGTTCAATATCTGTGCTATCTTTATGTGTATAGGTTAGATAACCACCAGTGCTAGTGCTTGTTTCGTAAAATACTATTTTACTTGTAGCACTTACATCAGGTGCAACAACAATATCAAAAACTGTAGGATCATCAACAACACCATCACTGTCTACATCTGGAAAAGTAACTTTTATTCTGTTGCTTAGTGTATATCCATCTGTTTCTGTGATAACATCGTCTATCTGCATTGCATAATCAACTGCTAGACTGTTTGTACTATCTGGTAAACTATTAACTTTAAGAATGTTAATCTTGTCTCTAATAGTTTTTCCAGTACGTGGATCAAATATCTTAAGATCATTATCAAAGTAAAAACGTGTCTCTAGTTTACTTTCAAAAACGTAACTTGTACTACGGAAGTTAACTGTGTAGGTACTTCCATCATTTGTAAACTTGAAAAACCAACTAGCATCTAGGTTAGTGTTACTAGTATTACCAGTATATGCTAAACTAAATGTATCAGTTTGATTAATATCAAGTGCTTCAATTATTACCCAAGCCTGTGTATCTCTGTCAAACCTTAGTCCAAATGTTTTGTAATCACCAATATAATCAATAATAGTGTTTCTGACTGTGCTAGAAATTTCTGTATTCCATGATGCAATAACTTGATCTAGCACTGCATCTGTTGGGATGACCTCACTGAGTGTTACTGGACCAATGCCTGTGTCCAAGTTTCCAACACCTTGGTTAGTACCATCTGTTACAATAGCAGTAATACTTGCCCAAATATAATCTCTAGTATTCAGTGTGCCACTAGTACCTGTGATAAGATTGTTGTTAACATCAAATACTTTGTCTGTTGGTGCAGTAAACTTTAGCAGTGCGCCGACTTTTGCATACTTCATGTTACTTGTTGCAAAATCACCAATTTTTAATGGACTTGCAATATCATTTTTGAAATAACCTGTACAAGTTCCACTACTGCTGGTTGTTAAATTCCAACTAGCAGTTAAACTAGTTGTACTAACACCGCCATAGTTTTTTAGATAGTAGTGTAAACTATCATTTTTTAAAATATTTTTTTCAACTTGCTGACTTACTGTGTTACTAATATCACTGTCAGTTACAAAAGTAAACTGGAACTGTTGTATATCTTCTGTGCGATATATTATACCATCTTCAGCCACAATGTTTGTGCTGCTATACTTGCCTGTGGTGTCACGCACATCCAAGTAACGACTAATACCACTAGCAGTTCTGTTTATTGCTTTACTTTTTAGGATATTACTAAACTTTGTATAGGGAAGGATTTGATAATCCTCACCAGTAATCATACGATCTTGTGTATAGTATTGTTGCTGTGCTTTTAGTTTAACATCACGCAAACTTTCTCTACCACTAGCATTTGCAACTGTACTTTGTAAACTTAAATTTACTGTTAAGTTTTCAATTTGATTGCTGTGACTTACATAAGGAATAGTAAGAGATAAATTTTGCATTTCTTCAGGACTAATTTTGTAAGTTGTACCTGCGCCTGTACGGAAGTAAACACGAAAGTTTCCTGTTGGTATGTTACTGAAAACATCATCGCCAAATACTAGACTGATCTGGTCATTTGCACGACTGCGCACTGTAAACAAGTTTTTGTTATTAACACTTAGAGTGTTGTATATAACATTGTTGCCACTAATAGCAGGTACTTTTTCCCAGCGTGTAGTTTCTCTTCCAGCATCGTCTACTTGATATAACCATACATCATTGTTGTCAACGTTATTAACATCAAGTTCAACTGTGCGATTGCTTAGTTTTTCACCAATGGAAAAGTCTGCACTCTGTAAGTTACCCTGTTTAAAGTAAAAGAAAAATCCGTTATTGGCACTACTAAATCCTTTATTATCATTACGATACAGTATGTTTGTTGTACTGCTAGGCTGCGGTGCTACCTCATACAAATAATCTGTGCCGCTGTATGATCCTTTTACAAGTTCAAAGTCAAGATTACTAACACCAACAGTAGTTTTAAAATCGTAGATTGGAATAGTGCCTGCATTTAACTGAAGTTGATATTCTTCAATACTAATACCACCAACAGTGGTTTTAAGTGCAGGATTTCCAAACTGCTGGCTGCTAACCATTGCTGCATTTACTATTGTTGTATACTGTTCTAGGAAGTCACTGTTTGTTGGATCGCCCCAGGTAATCTCTGTGTCACGCAAACTGTTTCCATTACTGTCTGCAATTGCTTCTGTAGTTTCTACACTGTCAATTTTTATAAGTCCGCGAGCAATTTGCTGACGCTTGGGATAGTAGTTAAGCATGCGAGCCAGGCGTAGGATGCTGTCTCTGCGTTCTGCTGTCTCTAGGAAGTTTTCACGGGCATTTAAGTCTGCACGAAAACTAAGGCTTTGCCCTAGGAATGCAATCATGTCAATTAGTGCAATGTACTCACTTGATTCGATAAAATCATTAAAATCTTCTGGGTAGTAATTACGAAGATAATCAACCATGCTTTTGCGAATGGTTTCATAATCGTAACTTTGAAAGTCTGCTTCTCGGAATGTTTCGTAGACTTTTTTCCAGTCTTCCGCAGCAAATAAGTTTGATTGTCTTGTACTAGCAGCCATATTAATAGTTTCCTATATTCTATTGCAGTATTTATTTGCAGAATAAAGTAGGTATATTATATTGCTGTGTTATCAGGTCTATCAAAGCGTACTAATAGGTTCTCAACCTGATTATCTATTGAGTAACGTAGTACTATTTCTATTTGTAGTCCATTTTCATATTCATCGAGGGTAACTGCCTCAGGACGAACACGTGGATCGCTTTTTATAACTTCATTTACTTCATTTACAATAAGTTGTTTAGTTTCTTCTGTAAGTGGATCCATTATAAGATCACGAAGACTAGTACCAAAGTTGCCACGCATAAGTTTTTCACCTTTTGCTATAGCAAAATGATTAAGTAAATCTCTTTTAATTAAGTCAGTATCAGTTAACTTTGAACCACCAAAGTCATTGTTAATTGTACTGAATCCTTTGTATGTTGCTATTGCCATTTTAATTTTCCTTATCCGTCACCTGAACCTCTGTCATTTAGTGCTACATCTGCTTGCGCTAGTAATGATCTAATCTGTGCTTGAAGTGCGTCGTTGTCTGCTTTACTAAGTTTGCTTTTATTTGCCCACCACTGTTTGCGTAACACTCTAGCCTCATCACGCAGAACTTTATATCTTGCATAACCTGTTAGTTTTTTCTTACGTTCATCTTCTGCTACTGCTTTACGTGAACGCTTGCTTGCTTCAGATTCTTCTCGTTTTTCTGCTTGCTTTTGCTGAGCATCCAATCCATATGGATCATCGTCAGTAGCATCGTCAGTAGAGCCTTGAAGTGGCTCTGCATTAAATTCATCACTGAAATCTGTTTTCGTTGTTGAGTTTGCTTCTTCGTCTAACAAATCGTCACTTGGTGTATAAACAGGACCTGTTGTTACTTTACCGCCTGTTACAGCATTTGTAGTTGTGGTTGATCCACCGCCAGTTACAGTTGTTTGATTTGACTGTGTTTGAGCTGATTTAGTTACTGCACCACCATATATTGTAGTTTCTTTTTCAAGTTTTGTTTTGCCGTTAATTTGTTCTGTTCTATTTGCAGCAGCCGCACCTGTTTGCATTGCTTGTTGTACGTTACTTGCAACATCTTGTCCAGCAGGAATATTAGTAGTGTTTTGTAACACTCCTTCTATTTGTGAAAAACCTTGACGTACTTGTGTTGCAACTTCTGGACTACTAACATTACTAGCAGTAAGCATACTCATTATTTCTTTTTTACCGTCAGCAAAATTAATACCGCCTGTATTAACTAGTTTTTGATAGTCAGTAGCAACAACTGCTTGTTGTACTTGATCTTGTAATCCAGAATTGCCTAAAAACTTGTTTAAACTGCTTGCACCTTCTTTGCCTGTCCAAACACTTGTATCTGAAAGTTGATCATTAAATATTGCTTCTGGTCTTACCAGACCCTGTGTTTTAAGTTGATCTACATTAAATCCAAACTTACCAACACTTTTTGTTGCAGTGTCAATAAATGCTGGATTATTTAAACTACCAACTTGTTTTACAACTGCAGCATTAAGTGCTTGTGTATCAAAACTGTCCAGTGCTCCAATACTAAATCCTGTGTTTGCTTGCTGTACTAAATCAGTTACAGGAAACTTGTTTAGTGCAGGCGCGTTTAATACGCTAGGAAGGTTGTCCTGTAAGTTAGGTAAAGACTTTGTTACATTGCCTATATCCGGTAGACCAGGTAATCCACTGCTTAGTTGGTCTGTGAGTCCTGTAATTTTACCGCTACTATCACTTATTAATTTTCCAAAATCAGCACCACCAAGTTTACTAGTTGCAGCGCCTAGTTGACCTTGTATATCTCCTACATTAAGATTGCTTGTTATATCACCTAAACTTCCTCCGATATTACCAAACTTACTTGTCAATGCGCCTGTATCAATAGATCCTAACTGTGATTGTGCCTGACTTAGCATTGCTCCTGTGTCAATGTTTCCTACCATGCTTTGTACTTTGGATATTTGTCCTTGTAATTGTGCTTCACTTACACCTGCTTGTTGTGCAATAGAACTTAATCCTGGTGGTAACGCTGCTCCAGATGTACTGGCTGCTGCACCAGGTACACTTGCTACACCTGGTGTTGCTGTTGTTTGTCCCGCTACATAAGGTGCAGGTGCTACCCCTCCTGAACCAACAATACTATAATTACCGCCTGGCGCGCCACTGCCACCTGCTAGTCCACCAGTAAATGGACTTGTTGTATTAGATATACCGTGATATAGAAATGGCTCGTGCATAACAAGTCTATCCACAGTTGTTGTAACCATTTCTTCTTCATCTAAAATAAACTGATCTAAATCTTCATTGTATGTAGTATCTTCTTTGTCAAGATTCTTTACCTTTTTTGCTTCTTGCGCTTGATTTTTAGGTCCTTGTAATAGCACTAGTGCGCCTGCTACACTTATATTGCCTCCAGCGTTGTAATAACTTGCACTCTTACTAGTTGCAAATAGTTCACCTTTACTGTTAAGATGCAATCCAGTACTGGTAATACCTGTTTGACCATCACTTTGTATTGTAAGTTCTCTGTTGCTTTGTAAATGCATGTTTTGATCTGCAATAATCTGTGTGTAACCTTTACTATGGAACTTAATATTCTCACCTGCATGAAACTGTATATTTCTGCTACGGAAGTTAATACTGTCTTCAGCATACACATCCATAGTTCCAGCATTACTAAGTTCTATCCAGCAACTACCATCACTGTTACTAATATAGATGACACCTTCTGTGTCGTTCAATAATATCTGATGTCCAGTGCTTGTACGAAAACGAACTTGATTACTGTTGCCGTCAAGATCGCCATCGTCTAGTGAAATACTGTGTCCTTTGCGTCTTGCTGTAGGACCCAACAATCCTTCTAGTATTCTTTTATCTGCAGTGTCTGGATTTTTAATTGCTGCATTATTTGTAACAGTAAAATCTCTGCCGTCTGTGGTTATTCTACGACCTTTACTAGCAATACCAATTATCTCACTAGGACTTTCACGCATGTATCCACTTGTGCTTAGTCCTCTCACTGTGTCCTGACTAAGACCTGATAAAACTAAAAAGTTTTGTGTAAAGAAATCTTCTGGTCTTTTTTGTTTTTGCCAATTTGTAATCTTTTGTCCCGGATGATTTCCTCCAGGACTATCATTAAATTCTCCACTTGCAACTCCATCACTAGTGGTTGCCTCAGGGAGTGTTTGCATCATATACAAATCAGGCACACAAGCAAAGTAGTAACCCTCACTGTTGCGACCTTCTGGAAAAAACGCCAGTACTTTTGTTCCTAGATCAGGCGGTGGTGTGACAATGCCTGAAGGGTTTTTTACACCAAAATAACTGTCCCCCACTCCACTGTTGTCTACTCTACTATAAAAAGGACTACAATAACGCACTGTACGCCATTGTGCTTTGTCTTTTTCATCAGTGCTAAATGTTGGACTCCAGATCTTAATCACACCATTGTGTGTGGGATGCACATTTGCTTTCACTATACCAGTAATAATGCCGCGTTCTTCTCTAACGCCTCTTAGTTGACTGGTATCATAATGACTGTCACCGCCTTTAGATCCTTGTTTTGAAATATCTACTGCCATGTTTTAATAATCCTATATTTGGCTATTGCCACCGAATTGATCTACTGGACCTGTTGCTCTTGGAGGTCTTGGAGGTGCGTTTTGTAATGCACTAGTAGGAGAATTCCAAGAGCTGGTTATATCCGGAGGCGTATTAGATATTGTAGTAAGGTTGCCTCCAAATTCACCGCGCGAATCACCGCCACTAAACTCTTTTGCTACACTGGATGAAAATGGAGGCGGTCCTGTATCAAATTCGCCTGCTAGATCACCGCCTGAATATTCGTT
>MDTC01072478.1_pt1 | contig 11246 bp, 6 predicted proteins | sample 811181 | NCBI WGS metagenome assembly MDTC01 (sample SAMN05326644, study PRJNA326480) | marine metagenome | isolation source: seawater | place: Pacific Ocean: North | collected 2011 | reverse complement strand
GCTTCCGCTTCCCCCCCTTCCGCTACCACCACCACTTCCGCTTCCACCCCCACTACCACCACTTCCACTACCCCCGCCACCCAACTCGCCCCCCATGATTTGTTGTTGTTCGTATTGCAACAACGCACTCACATTGGTCTTACACTCTTGCACCAACCGCGTCTTCTCTTGATGCGTATAGATTTCTAACAAGTCGGCCTTTTCTAGTTTATCAGGAAGGGTCGTTTCCCACGATCGGCACCCAATGATCACCCAACACCCGCACGTGATCAAATTGCCATGTTTGTTACGCCCGGAAAATTTATAGCGGATAAATCCCAACCGTTCTTTCCCATCATGACACAGCACAATCACCTGACCATTTCCAATCATCTTTGTCACAATTCCGTATTTTTCATCGTCGTCTTCAATCATCCGTAACTTACGCATCATCAACCCCGCACCCTCATTCAGATTTTTCCGCGCCCCTTTCTTCGCACGATTGCCACCGATTTTGTTTTTCACCATCTCAAGACAAATACTCCATAAATCTGTTGAAAAGTGTTTATATTTATTGTATTTTGTATATATAAATGAGGTATATGCATCATAAGATAGTGTCGTACCTTAGGAAACATAGGAAACATAAGCGACCATTGTATCAAAAACTTGTCCTTTTTCTGCTGTCAAAGCACAATCAAACCCAAAAAATCAACATTAAAATAAAAAAACGAAAATAAACCAAAGGCAAACTCACAGCATGAGTTCCTTCAACTTTCTCACATTTTCTTCGTGCATAATCATAGAATTCCTGCGCAAATAATCATAGTGCAATGAATCATTCAAAGAAAATGTGAACCATCGCATCTTAGATAGAGCCAAATTCTTTTTGTTCATCATGATAAATTTAAAGCACACATAGGATATGGCGTACAAGTCCCAGGTTTTGGTAGCATTGTTCAGTATGTCTTTGATATGTGTCTTATAGGAAAGATCATTCACGAACTTTTCTTCATAATGCGTGTACACGACTTTGATGTAGTTACGCCGATCTTGTTCCTTTTTCAAATACAAGGGTTTGTTTTTATCATTGTCGTAATAATGTTCAATGATTTGAATCAGCGTTTTGCGATCCATTTTCTTTTCTTCCCTCACGAAATAAGACAAAATATAATGCTCCACTGGCCAATAAAAAAACCGCGTGGGATCCCAAATAGAAAAAAAGTGCTTCAAATACTTCATGTTCAATTGGTTGTTTTTGTAGTACATCTTCTTGGTCATGATGGATCGACCAAAGTCAATGACGTGCATTTTGTTGTTTTCCGAGGCAACCAATACATTTTTCATATTCAAATCATTATGAATCACACCGTGATCGGACAATAACCCCACCGCCTTCACCATGAAGCAATAATAATCCACCATTTTCTGAAGATGCGCATAAGGATTCGGTGAACGATGCCCATACAAGTAATCGTATATCGTTTGAGACTCCACATAGGTAGCGTATAATATCTTGTATTTGTCTACATGTTTGTATTTTTCATCCGAAAAGAAATGACATTCCTTGTATTTTTCCACCTTTTCTTTCATAATGGGACAAGAACGTGTCACGGGTAAAAAAATCATCTTCTTTGCCTTTTTATTGATTTTATTGAGTTTCTTCCCCAAAATAACCTCGTTTTCGGCCGTGAAATCGTTTTTCACAATCTTGCTCATTTCCTTTTTTTTATTTCCTTTCCCATCTCCAACCTTTGTGATTTTCTTCTTATTTCCATGGCAATCAATGCGCGGATACATGACACATCCATAAGCCCCTTCGGAAAAGAAAGGTTTTTGATCATCTTCTGGTTTCATTTTCATATCTATACCACCGTTCATTATATATTATTTATTATTATTTCTAGACTGAAACCTGATAATATTGATTTTTATACATCTTCTTGAGTTTCTTGTAAAACAGTTCCTTATCATCGGTCAGCTTCAAATGCTCTTGTTCATGGTCACACTCTTGCTGATGTTCCTCAACAAACTTCACAAAGGAATCCGCCGGCTTGCATGACGCCTCTTTTTTCGTCAGCAAATAATCCTTCACATAATCAATAAATGGCTTTGAAAAGTGTACTTCATTTTTCCATTTTTTAACATTGACTACTTCATCACAACAAGGCCGAAGTCCCTGTAAAATATTCTTGATGTGATAATATTTGATGCTTGTAAACAATTTCTTCTCTATGACCGTGTCCCCAAATTGATATCCATGATGTAGAAGTGTATCGTGTTCTATTTGTATGAGCCTTTTGACATCTTCTTCTTGTAACCATTTTTCGTAATTTTCTTTCAACAACACACGGGGTTCAAATGCGTGCAACTCGGCAAAGTCTCGCATTTTGGATTGCAACGTGGCATCAAATACCTTGAAACGATATATGGGTTTGCGTTCCATATCTCCTATGAATAAATAGAGAAAGACAAGGCTAAAGTATTTTCAATTTTATTTCATTCATTTCATTTCATTGTTTCATTTAATTCTGCATAGTATTTGATTTCACTCATTTTTATTTTCAAAATGTAATACAATACATTATGGAAGACATACGTTACATCCAGCAAAAGAAAGTATCCTTGACCCCCCACCACCATCATCATTGCTTGGCACCCAATCAAAAAACCTTATTTCTTTTAGGAACCTCCCATATTGATGTCTATGCTTTGTCTTTCCAAAGTGCGTCCAAAATAGCAACCTTCTCCTATGACGGGACCAACGCCTTTTCTTCATGCACAAACGAAGATGGTTCTTTATTGTGCATCGGCGACCCCTCTCACGACAATGGCAATGGGCGCGTCCTTGTCTATACCAGCAACGAAACCAAAACCAACTGGACGTTGAGCCAGACCATTGTGTGTAATCCCCCGAAACAATCCTATTTTGGATGGTCCTTGTGTTGTGACTACAAGGGGGAAAAACTCTTCATCGGGACAAACATACACCATTATTTAAAAAGTGATGTCTATAAATACGAAAAGAACACCGAAAATGCTTTCGTGAAAGATGTGAATTTCAACATTAAACCATACCAACAAAATCAATTATTAAGTAATTTCGGTACTTCCTTGAAATGTTGCCCCCTTGGCACTACCTTGGTGGTGCTTTCAGATCACGTTTCTATGAAAAAAAACAATGTCAATGTCATTTGTCGACAGATTCAAATTTTCAAGAATTCATCTCAAGGATGGAAATACGATCAAGAAATAATGACCAACGAACAACTTTCGTCGACCTTTGTTTTTACCCCTCCCTCGACAAATTCGACAAATCACCTCCTCTTTTTTTGCAATGGATTTATTTATGTTTATATTTCCACCAATCAAAACGCTCCATTTGTTTTAAAAGACAAAATAAGCACCAATCAAAAAACGATCCAACACATGTATGCGGAACCGTCTTTGCGTTATGTGTATATCCAAAAGGAAAACAAGGAAATCATTGTGTATAATGGTACTACTCAAAAAAAGGAAATCCATCCCTTGCCTTGTAGACCCCAATCCATGTGTGTAAATCAAGAAAACATGATTTGCATAGAAGACAAACAAATCATGTTCTTGTGGGGGAAATACAAACGGCCGTTGCGACACGACCAAAAGACAACATATGTGATGAAAACCCGAACTCGGTGTGTGTTACCTTATGCGCCGAAACAAATCATCGCACACAAATCGCCCGTGTTTTTCATTGATCAAAACGAACTAGATATCACCAAACCCGGGACCGGATCTTTTGTGATATTATTTCAAGAAAACAAAACCTATTATGAGACAAAATATACTGTTCAAGTGGTGGGATTACATCAACGGTATACGACCAGCAATGTCTATAAGTTTATCAAAAGCTTTTATAACACCTTGCGGAAATAGATAATAATCAAATCAAATCAAATCTAATCTATCAAATCAAATCAAACCTATCCCGTGAATTTGAATACCCCAATGGCGCCAAAACTCACGTCATGGGAAGTATAGGTCGGGGCACTAAGCATGAACAAATGGCCATTGCTATTGATGGACAACCCCTTTCCCCACGACGCATATCCTTCCCCCGAAAAAAGGGTGGAAAACGTCTCGTTGTTTGCTTGGTAATAGATAGTCCATTCATTCATGGTGGCGTGGTACACGTAAACACTTAATTGACCTTCATTGGTGTTTGTATTGGTTTGAGTGAAATATATCATATTTCCAATGTCATTGATTTCACATTGAAATGTCAACTGTTGTAGACTTCCAATGTGTAATACAACTTCGCTACCACGAAGGACCCAACCCGAAATGTCATCATGTACATACACACGAAGACTCAGGGATTCGTCTCCTCCCTGTCCCCCAGATATTCCAACAACCAATGTGGTCCCATCATGATTACACGCCTGGAATACAAACGAACTCACGTCAAGCGAACTCCCCACCGAACTCAATGTATAGGTATTCAAACACAAATCATATGAAGTGAGCGAGTCTTCAGGAGATACCACAAATAACCGGTTGAAGTCTTGAGAAAGAGTCCACGATACAATGACAGACGACAGAGACAAATCCCATATGGCAGTATTGTCTTGGTATACATGTAGCCCCCCACCCTTTTCCAGTAGCACATAACTGCCGTCCAAACTACAGTGCAACTGAATGGCGCTCAAATCCACCTCTTCCTGGGAAAGGTCTACAATCGTGGTCTTCGCCCACATGTTCGTCCACTCCTGTTGCTCATAATGGACATACGCATTCTTTTGATAGGTACCAACTTGATTCCCGTCAAATGTGCACGATAAAGTCGTCACCGAATAGCAAGCAGAACTATCCACGACCCCATTATTCATAAGCACATAATTCTCGCAAATATCATGATGTAATAGCAAAGGCGAAGAAGAACTCAAATCAAAATGCGCATTGGGATGCCACTCGTCTAGTTCATAGAAATAGGCATAACTGTATAAAGGCTGGTTTTCGTCACTCAAATCAAAGTTGCAATGGGGACTTTGATGATTCATAAAGATCACGTCTCCAACCCGATTCATCGTCGTGGTGGACCCCATTTGTGGAGCAAACCAGGCATGCGACGCATCCACAATCAATGTTTTATAGGGATACACCAAGCTATTGCCTCCGTGATCATGTATGGCATTGTACTCGTTTGGCGCAAACCCACCATCCCCGCTAAGATCCGCAACAAAGGACACGCTATTTTTAAAAAAGAAATCATTGGAATCCTTCACCACACACGTGACCAATCCATTGTTTTTTGCGTGAGTATTTCCAATCACTTTATAGACATTTTGATACGAAGCATCATAAAGAAACGTAGACGCCAAGGAATAATGCGGGTCCCCATATACCATGACATTTCCTTTTTGGTTCATATCAATGTCACTTATAATGTGCTCCCGGGCATTATCATAATACATGATGTTTTTACCAAAGCCACTCCATCCTCCACCCCCACTGACCTTTTCATAGGATTTCAACACACTATACGCATGTATATGCGAAGGATAGGAATACAACAAAGAGCCATTTGCGATCGTTAAAAAGGTCCCTTGATCATGAAGGCACACAATGTTTCCAAAAAACTGATGCGACAGATCATACCCTACAAACGACGAATCTATAGCCCATGTGGGATTCCCAGCACTGCGCCCATAGACGATCACAATCCCTTTTTGATTCTCGTAATGTGGATAACCAATTGCCAATTGATCACCAGACAAATCCATAGAACAATGTTTTGAGCCACAGGGTTCGTAGTGTGCCAACGAAGGATCTATTGAAAACGGATTCAATATCGTGTTGGACGCGTCAAGCATGAGACTCGCATTGCTGTAGCCAACATCATAGGTCAAATCATAATTGACAAGATTAAAAGATTGGTCCATGAAGACAAAGTGATTCATCATGGTTCCATTGGTAGTCATGGCCATAAGAGTCGTGGTAAAGGGTTCCACCGAAAGCAAGGATTCAAACGAAGAAAAGGAATACTTGTACACATATACTTTGTTATTGGTGAGACAAAGACACAACAAATCATTGTTTGCCACCATGCATCCATCCACACACTTGGCCGAAATATCTAAACTATTGGTCAGCACCATATTCGGTTCTTCGTATTGATAGAAATGAATTTTGGGAGCCACATCATCTTGATTACTGACAAACACATAGTTTTGATAGAGACAAAACGACGAACCAAAGTCCGCATTTGCGCTGTCATTTGGATCTATTATCGTATTGGTGAGATTCCAACACATTTCAAAAGCCTGAAACGTGTATTGTAAAATACTTTGATTTTGCGCACTCACATCATATTGGGTGGTGTAAAACACATTCCCCTTTTCATTTACTTTCACTTTTCCCCCCACACGTTGACACTGTGACCCCCCATACACCCGATTGGGCTTCCCGTATGCGGTCCACAGGTTTTCACTAGCATCGCTCACCACAGGTGTATAGGAGCTGTCAAACGCCAAAAACTGATAGCCATTGTTCAAATACGACCCGTCGCTTTTACATAATGAAATGTAGTTGAAATCACTATACACATTGACATGCATTTTCCCCCAATAAAAGGAATAACTCACGTCATCCAATGGAACGATAGATGTAGTTGTCTTATTTGTCTCTCCATACACCCGAAACATGTTTTCCTTTCCATGATTCAAAAACGTAATGGGATTCTGTGAATCATCATATTGAAATAAATAACTCCCTTCGTGTAACATGTACTGATATGCATTGTTTGATGCGTCCACCACGCTCCCTTGATCCACCACGAAATAGTCGTTGCTTATGGTAATGGTGGCCTCGTAGGGCATGATAGATGAAACTTTCACCTCTTCGTCGTCCATGATGAAATTGATTTTATACTTTTTCACAATAGAATCCGATGCTTTATAGATCATCACCATAGAGACAATATCACTCTTTTGAAACCGTAACTTGATAAACTGTTTCCTATGTCTATCAAAGTCCTGTGATACATTTTCTAAAAAGGCCAATCGTCGATCATCGTTTTGTTTAGATATCGTAATATACGAACGCAACAAATAATTGGACGCGTTGGTTTCATTGTTTTCCGGCTCCAACATGGATCCCATGGTTTTCAAATGCTTCACGATTTCCTTGTTGTAGGTACTGTCGTAGCTTTGAATCGTATTCAACAGGTCGCTCTTGTTTTTCACGAGTTTGATCGCACTAATGTCTTGGCGATCCCCGTAAAACTGTTGTACCATGTAATGTAAGAAATGAGTTTTTAAATCCTGCGATTGGTCTTGAAGTTGCAGTGACGAAAACTGTACTTCTTTCCATTGTGTGTGATCAATCGCATATTCTATTTTAGATAGTTCATGTAAGTCGCCACCCAAACGCACACTCGGATAAAAAAGGAACATTTTATTGAAAATAGACGCATTCATAGATATATCTATTTGATGATCAAAGGAAATGTCTGCGTCATTTAAACTCACATCGTCGTGAGACGAATCAATGTAATACGTTTCAATAACGTTGTCTTCTTCATCTAGATATTGAACGGATACATTATTGCTTCCATCAATATCTAGAATGATATGATTCAAGTAATCCTGATAAGAAGAACTCATACACTATACACTATACAAAGAGATATATTTTCATTCAATCTTTAGTCCCCTCCAGAGTTGGACAAGGTAATGGTTCGGCCATCTTTGGTTTGAATGTGTGCCTGTTGAAGAGCACAATGTGCAATCCCGTTATTTTTCCCTGCCACGGTCAATTGCAACAGTTGTTGCCCCCCATAGAAATGAGTATTTGGTTTGAAGCTGGTCTGGAGATTGATGCGGGTTTCTAGGAAACTTTGAATCGTCGGGAAAATAAGCGTATTATTTAATAAAACACTAAAATCGTCGTTGGTGTAGGTGTGCATGGTGTCATAGACCAATTTGGAATCTGGGATGTAATACATGACTTTATCGACCTTGACTTGTTCCTCTGTTTCAAACGCACGCGGTCGGGCATAAAAAACAAACGCAACACCTATTCCTTCACTCCCATTCACACCACTCCCATTCACACCACTCCCATCCACTCCACTCCCATCACCATATACATTCATCTTCAGTTCAACACTGTCTATGGTTTCAAACGTAGGGTAATAATGGTAATGCGAGAAAAAGGAAGAACTTCGGTCCTCAGACCCCAACCACAGCATTTCAAACACATGCTCGCCATCCAACATAGCCACATCATCCACGAGGCTCACATCGGTAAATCCGACTTGTGTGTTACTCTCTAAAGACAAAATCATGGTGACTTTATACGATCTTGGGTGAATGGTTTGATTCACAAATAATTCCTTATGAGGAAAATAGGTGATCTTGGACTGGATTCCGTCCCCGTATTCAAAAGGCAAAGACACAAACACATTATGCGTGTCTTCATAATCCACGTAATGACTCAATATACCCGAATCGTCGTTCAAGTCTTGATTGATGGTAATAATGTTGATATAAAAGTCCTTGTTTCCATATTCCGCAAACCGTATTTTCTTATATCCAATGTATAAATCCGGATGATGGCGATTTGTGTACACGGGATAATAGTGACCATATCCACGAAAAGAGAACCCCTGAATAAAATACGCATTCAACAACCGATCGTCTCCTAGTGTATTGATTTTTTGAGACAAGGTGTCAATGAGTTGGTGTTTTCGGTTGAGTTTCACCTCGTTATTAGAATTCAACATTCCATAAAGAAAGTCGCGCACGGGGTTATGACAGATGTCATGATTGGTCAGCGGACTGTCTTGAGTCCCTCCAATGTCATCCAAAAGCTGATCCAGTTTGTCATTGATGGCAACATCTAACCCTTCCATGTTGTCTAACAAAGGAATCGTATTATGAAAAATCGCACTAAACTTCAAGCTACCCGTCAAATCAAAATACATGGATCGTATAAAATCGTTTTGAATGTTTCGTTTAGATACACGCGCATTGGGATTCAACGCATCGCTCGCATCTACCACACTATTATGAAACGGAATCACAAACGCATTTTGACACCATTTTGTAGTATCTAACGCAAACTTCATATTGTCAAATGCGTCATCCAGAACATCTTGTTTGTCTACCCGAACCAAAAACAAGTCTTGAAACAAATCTTTGGGAACATAGACGGTCGCATTGGAATGGTAACCATCAAAACGAGTATCATGGGGAACGACGACAAACGAAGGGTCTCTGGTGATGTTTTCCGACAAATCTATTTCAATAAAGTCCATGATAGAATGGGCTTCATAACTAGAATCATGAATCATGCACTGAAAGTTCAATTCCTTGAAGTCAAAAATAACATTGGACGTTTCGTCAAAATAGACACGATGATGTTGATATCCATCCATTTATACAGCATACATATAATTTAATTTCAAAGGGAACTCATGAGATATGATCCAACAAAAAGTCAATAATATGGGAAGTCTGACCAATGTTGGTGAGTTCGGTTTTGGCGCTGGTGATATTCGTTTCCACCACTTGACGCTCGTTGATAGGGTTCCCAATGAGGTACCAATTTTTATACCAATATTGCCAATTTTGAATCGCAATCAAAATATAAGGTAAACTGGTCGTGTTTTTCAATTCGCCAATGATGGACTCTTCTGTAGATGTCAAGGAGTCCACGTTTTTATGGTAAATCTTGATTTCTAATTCAATGCGAATGCGAACAATGTCTACAATGGTCTTCACTTCGTACTTGTCGTTTTGTAATATAGACAACAAGACACTTTGAAACGAAAGCACCGTGGTTTGCACGATTTTCGTTTGTTTCATTTTGAGGAAGAACTGGTAAGTGCGATTTGAAATCGAATTGTTTCCAAAATTAGAAAAGGTTTCATTGAAAATTTGAAAGTTCAAAGAATCCGGTACATATTCCAACAACAAGGACAATTTGTCTCCATCTTGGAATGGATAGGCCACGGTGATATTGACCTGGTCCACGAAATTTCCCTTCCATAAATTCAAGGCCATGATCCCTTGCATGTTTGTCTCTAATTCACTCAAACTATCGTATTCCTGGTATGTACCCATGTCATATTTCATTCCTGCCATGGTATAAAACACAATATTTGGATAATCATAAAAAGTCACTTGTTGTAATGGAAACCCATCCACCGTTTCTTCCTCAAAGTTCACAAACCGCTGCAATGCGTAGGCGGTGGTCAGCACATTATCCGCATCCAGGAATAGGGGGCCAAAGTATTTCATAGACGCATCTGTGGTTCCGTAAGACGAGTCCACATAATACGCATATTGCGATATGGTGTGATTATGGGATTGTATTTCTTGATTGACCTTTTGTAAAAACACGGACTCGGTGACATCATCTACATTTTGTTCCACTTCGTCAACGCCAACAAGATTGTCTTCAAACGTCGTAGTCCCCACAAGTATTTTAAGCGGATTCATACTCGTGTCTTCAAAATCACGGAATCCCAGATCACTGAATGATTTCAAGGTTTGGAGAATCTTCTCGTGAAACAACGCATCCATGTCTTCAATCATTTTGATGATGTTGTTTTGGAATTGTTGCAAGTTATTCAATCGCTCCACATTTGGAATCGCCTTGAACACATGGCGCGCCATATCACGCTTCACTAATTGGTTGTTATGGGATGGATTCATGGGACCCCGATTCAAGGACCCATCATAAGCATCAACAAGCGCCTGACTAAAGGGAACCTCGCTTTGGGATATGCTGTTGAAATTCCATTTGGTATAGTCCACAAAGTATTCGTAATTCCGAAATTCCGTGTTTGTGGTATTGAGGCGAACTTGAAATACTTCCTGAAAGTTCTCCAAGGGCACTTCTAAGGTGGCCGACGCATTGGATAACGTCTCCGAAAAGCCCGGCTGATAAATGAAATGTTCTTGCAGAGATTCCGGAAAAGCGAAACTCAAGAACTGGGGAGGAAATACTAAATCAAATTGAACGTTTGATCCGTCAAAATTTACACTATGGGTTGTATTCCGTGATGTCATTGAACCTCTTATACTAGAGGCAGTATTTATATTTTATATTTCCACGGTATAGTATTGATAGTCCAGCAACGTTCCATTGGCGTTGACTTTGGCATTACGTAGTGTAAAATCAGTGGGATCAAATGTTCCGGATTCTCCGGTGTGGGATGTTAAATGTACGGTCATTTTGGACACGCTACTGTTGGTGTCCCATGTGATGGCTTGGCTATT
>MDTC01168725.1_pt1 | contig 11247 bp, 8 predicted proteins | sample 811181 | NCBI WGS metagenome assembly MDTC01 (sample SAMN05326644, study PRJNA326480) | marine metagenome | isolation source: seawater | place: Pacific Ocean: North | collected 2011 | reverse complement strand
TTCACCTGAGACAAGTACTGACTTTGCAGTTAATGTAACTGGTTTTTGATTTTCATCTGGATGAGGGACTAATGTTTGCTTTATCTGTTTAAGAGAACTAATTTCCAAATTATCTGGAGATAGAAGGTCATCTGCAGACACCTCACTATCATTGATATTCCATTCTCCTTCCGGTTCGTGACTATCCAAAATAGAGGAAATGTTAGAGGAAACTTTCAGAATACTTGTCTTTGCAGTGCGCTGTTTCTTCTTTCTCCTCTTAGCAGGTTTACGGATTAATTTCGCCTCTACGAATTCTGGCAATGGAGCCTTCTCAGGATCTATTTCTACCAACTTTTCTTCTAACTCTCTCAAATCATCCGCTATTAGGATTAAATCTTCTAATGATGCATCACTTGCTCTTTGGGCAAGCTCCATCATAGACTTTTCAAGACCTTCTAGGATTATTGAATTTTCATTCAACTCAAGTTCAGCAGATTGGAATTGATCGTCAAGATTCATTTCAATGTCGGTTAAGATATCTGCGGCTTTACCAAAATCTTCATTCTTAATACGTGTTCTTTCAGCAACTAAGTGCTTATCACGGTCATGTAAATCCAAAACAGATGGTGCTTCAGGAGTTAAATCCTCGAGAGTTGTTTTTACATGTCTTTCCAATAAGTCTACTTGTGAACTGGATAGTTCTTCAGTTTCCCAATTAGGTGGTTCATAATCTTCAGTCAGTTCAGGAAGTTCACTGGTTAATTCAATGCCTCCAAGTTCATGGTCACTGTAAACAACATCAACTGCGTTCGAAATAAGTCTTTGAGCGACATCTTCTACTCTCTCACGTACAATTTCATCGTGTTCCATTTGTGAGTCGAGTGGTATATCGGAAAGTATTGATGAAACATCGTGTGCATCCACAATCTGTTCTCCGCCTCTAATTGACGCAGCCAACTTTTCGAGATTAGAATTTGTCGAGCGCCAACTCAATGCATCATGCGTAACCAGAGTTGCCAACTGGCTATCATCAAGAACCATATTCATCGAAATCGATTTTCTTCTGGCAAATAACATCAAACTACCTGCACTAGGTTGCTTAATTGTAGTTTGAACACTTCCACGACAAAGATCCCAAAGTCTTGATGTCGGCCATTCTCCAGGAGGACACGATGAGGTTAGAACTACATGGACATTCAAATTCAAAGCATAATCAATCATTTTTCCGATCACATTGGAGAGCGTTTTGTTTTCAACAATCATATCAATATCATCAAAGGCCAATAGACTGCAACCGATTAACGACTCTTGCCAACCGTCAGGAAGTGTTTCCAATTGCTCTATTTCCACTCCTGATAAAAGGAATACATGACCTTCATGTCTTTGTAAAATAGCCTGTGAGACCGCATGGATTAAATGCGAACGACCTGTCTCTCTATCGCCAATAATCAATAATGGATTAAGACCCTGCCCTGGTGAATCAATGACACCTTCAGCCAATTGTGTAGCTCGGCGATTTTCAACAACTGTAACCCAACTTTTGAACGTATTATGGCTTTCAAAGCCAAGTTTTTTTGGCCAATCAAAGTCTTTTGGAATATAAACCGAATGATGATGTGCGGCTAGAGATATCTCTTGTTCCAATTCTAGATTTGTTATCTTATCACTTCTTCTTTGGCCTTGCATTACGCTCTTCCAAATTGGAGTTCCTTCATCATCAAACCCAACATAATTATTGTCATCTGAAAAGTTAGATTGGCTAATTTCTTCCAATGAGTCAAATGTCCTTTGCCTCAAGTTTGCCAGCCGTTTTGCTACAACATCTGATATGTCATCTCCATCACTAGTTAGGTCTATCGAAGGTTTAAATTTCCGACTATCTCTTCCAAGTACATGATCAGCAATAAGGTCGAATGTTGGCCTTGAAGATACTCCTACACGTTGTAGTAACTTTGCATTACGGCTATCTTGAACCGATTTTCTTCCAAGTAAGTGATTTAGTTTAGAGCGAGAAGGAGTGAAATCTTTTGACGGTTCTAAATCGTCCTCGACTGTAGATGTATTGTCCAAAGATTGTAAATGCCGCTTGGCATTATCCAATGCTGAATTAAGCCTTTGCTTACGATTCATCATTGGTCATCACCTTTGACTTTCTTTAATTCTTTACCCTTTTCATCGAATAATTTCCCTGATGATTTATTTGAACTTTCATCTTTTGACCACTCTTGATAATGCTCATCAATCGTTGTCTTGCTCTGTACCCTACTGGCAGATTCTCTAGAAAATTTAGATGTTTTCTTGTCGACTTTTACACCTCTAGCCATCAATGGGTTTAGTGAACTATCCTGATTTTGATTCGCTCCGGAGGATAGATGCTTAATCCTCTTATCGGCCTTCATTGCTTTTATTGAAGGGTTTTTCATAGCTGCTTTCTGTTTACTTGCTTGTATCAAAGATTGATCAGAGGATTGTTCATTTGTTTTGAAGGTCTTTTGAAATGCACTATCTTGTCGCTGAGAATATTCTGCCAAGTTATCTGAAATACCCAATTTCCTAGACTTGAAAGCATCAAATTTGTCTAAGCCGGTAAGTTCAGTATTATTTTTGACTGCAGCTGAGATTCTACTCTTGGAAAAGTCAACCGGATTACTACGCTGCTTAGTTTTTCTAACCTTTCGCCTCTTAATCCTAATCGGGCTACGTGGAACTGGTGATTTGACTTTGATAGAAATTATAGGGGCAGTCTCCTCAACAATTTCCGGTTCATTTGATGCTTCGATTGGCGTATCATTTATCATTACTGATTCAGGCTTAGTTTGATTATCATCTAAACTATTATCGCCATATTTTTCAACATTATCAACTGTTTTGGAGACTAAATCTTTACTCGCTTCTTCAAATACCTCTTGTATTTGAGGAATGTCTGCTTCTTGACGTGATTCTTCACTCCATTGGCCGACAACTTGAGCCAAGTTTTCGCCAGCAGAAATGACGTCATCTGCTTCAATTATCGCACTTCCTCCGATAAGTTCTACATTGGAAGAATGGTTCAAATCTCCTGTTCTTGAAGCGAGTAGGTTGAGTTGCTGCTGAATCCAAATTGATTCTTCTTCACTGATATCAACACAAATTGGGTGCTCGAATAATGACTCATCTTCCATCAACCATAGGTCAACAATACTTGTGGATAATTCTTCAACTTCTCTCGTGATACTATGTCTTGTTGTCGATTCAAATGCTGAAAGGTCACAAGACAGTAGTAATGCATGGTCTTCCATTCTAACTTCATCGGCAATGGCTCGAATAAAGTCCATCAAATCCGAATCATCATTTCTACTAGACAAGTATTCTAGACCATCAATAGCAACTACTGCTTGCTTGTTAGCCCATAAGAAATTCAAAATCCTCTTTCTTAGAACCTGTAAGTCGGCTGGAATTGCTCCATCTTCCTCGCTTGTACTAAGCCAAAGACAGGAACTAATTGGTATATCGTGAGTTCTATTCAATATTGTAGGATGAGTTCTAGTGATTATTTGAATCGGCCTTCCATGGCCAGCCAAAGCACTGGACAGTTCAATTACTAAACCAGAGTCGTCTGCATCAAATAATAATACATCTCCAAGGTTTATTTGACGTGTATTACCTTCAAGTTTTCTTAGTTGTGCTTGTGTTTTCTGCCTGATAAATTCAGGTGCTTCAACTGTCGCTTCTATTTCAGGAAGGCGGTTATCTCTTACCCACCTCCTAGATTGCAACTTTACTTGATTCCACCATTGTCCCTCATTATCTGATTGGTTTTCTTCCTGAGAGTAAATATTAGCATCCGGATATAATCTAATGACTTTATCTAACTCATCATCTGAAAGTTCATGTAATGAAATTAAAGCATCTATGGCAGTAGCATCACTTTCAATCTCCAATAATGCTTCAATACCCATCTTTATCGCATCAGATTCATGAATGGCTATTTTTGGCATTCCATCTTGAATAATCACTTGACTAATACGTGGCATCAGTTCTTTTGGTTTACGCTCTACGCGAATATGTCCCGACACATTGAGCCTTGACATATCACCTGCTAGTTGCTTCAAAGCGTCATGTCCACCACGACGAACTTCTATGACAACGCCCTGAGGTAATTCGACCATTAGATAGACCCCTACGAGTCAAGCCTTCGCTATATGTTCTTGAAAGGTGCGGATGAATTTCTGTGAAATGTTAGGTTTTGACAGTCATTGAAAAATACCATCATATGATTGTAAAGTCTAATTGGTCTAATTATTACCCTATAGCATGGCAGAGGAGGGAGTACTACCCAAAGGTGTTATCCCGTTTCATCAATTACCCATTTCCAAACCACAACGCAATCAACTTCTTTTGATGGTCTTGGTAATTGTAACATTAGCAATTCTAGGTATTATGGCATGGATTTCTTTAGGATTACCAACATGGTCAGTGATATTAATTCAAGTAATAATTGGATTTATTTCATTCCTTTTCCTTCCCGATCAATTGACCATCCTCAATACACCTTTAGCGGTGAATTTGAATCATCCTTTCTTCGATGAACAACCAATAGGAAAAGCAGAAGTTTACATCGGTCTATCTGATGGAACATGGTTAGAGCCTGGACAAGATAGATTGAAGTTGGCTAAAGATGAACTGATAGGCGGATACAATATTGTAGAAGATAATGAAAATTACACGCACTTGGGCCATTTCAGTAATTCCAAGAATTATAAAATGATAAACATGCAAGTAACTCTAATCAATCAAGCCCTTTCTCTTAGAGATGCGGTAAATGATGTTCAGGATAACATCGAAGAGGCAAGGGATAGAGAATCAGAGGAGAGTGGATTGCTTGATAGGGAATGGATGGATGAAGAAGAAATGGAAATTTCCGGGCCGATTTCTAAAATAATTGGCCGAAGTGAATGATACGGTGACTTTTTGCCCTGCATATTCAAAGGCTTAATCGTTTTCGAATGGGCGTGAATAGGTTATTAAAATGGCAATCGAGGCTCGAGTCTCTTGATTCCAAGGAACGTGATACGCTCTTAGGAACATCACTTTCCAAACTGTTCACAAAACTACCTCTTTGGCTATCACACCCTGCTAACATAGGTGGATTCTATGGAATTCTTGTGGCTTTAGCACTTCTACTGCCGTACCGCTTTGCAAGTGATGATCACTCGGGTTGGTTAGCAGATTGGGGTTTACACTGTTGCTTACTGCTTGTGGCTTGTTTCTTCCTCGGATTGTGTTCTACAATTATAATTAGTATAACAGGAAGATTCCCTACAGCCCCTCCTCGTTCAATTCTTTATCCAATGCCATTTGTCGGTTTAGCATTACTAACAATTGATAGAACAAGTATTTTCGAGATTCCAGCGATTATTTCATGGCTCCTGATGCTCCTTCCTGGACCGATGTATGTTCACCTATCGTGGGCTCCAAGGTGGCGACTTCTATGTATGATTGAAGATGGAAGAAATCCATTTGAAGCAATCGAATCCGAAGAAAAGGATTATGATTCATTTTCGGATAAACAAGAATCTGAAGATGCTGAACTGATGTCTGTAGTAGATGATTTCGAATCAGAGTGATTAAATCAATCCGACTTCAGGTCCGACTTTTTCAAATATCGATAGAACTTCATTCAAGTCCTCTCGGGTTAAACCTGCTGACATCTGAGTTCGAATACGAGCCTTGTCTCGAGCGACCATAGGAAATACGATCGCTCCAGCCATTACTCCATGCTTGGCCAAAGAATTTGTCATAGACTTGGCAACGCTAGATTCGCCACACATTACAGGAATAATTGGGGTCGTGGATACGCCTGTATCAAATCCTAAATTTTGTAATTCCTTTCTAAAATAATTAGTGTTCTCCCATAGTCTTTGGTGATGTTCAGGCTCTTCCATTAAGACTTCTACTGCCGCTTTTTGTGCTGCAGCGACACCAGGGGGTTGTGAACCTGATAATAACCATGAACGAGAATGATTCAAAGCATGGGTCCTAGTCATTTCACTACCTGCTAGAATTCCACCTTGGACGCCGAGTGCCTTCGAGAAGGAACCCACTTCAAAATCTACTTTACCTTGTAATTTGAAGTGGTCGACTATTCCTGCACCACCATCACCAAGAACGCCTTCTCCATGACAGTCATCGACGTATATCATAGCATCATATTGTTCAGCTAATTTATGAATTTCATCAAGTGGAGCCATGTCTCCATCCATAGAAAATACTCCATCGGTAATAATCAATTTACGTTCACTATCTTGGTGTTGTCGTAAAACTGCTTCTAATTCGCCCATATCATTGTGCGCGTAAACTCCACGACTTGCCTTTGTCAATCGGACTCCATCAATTATCGAGCCATGATTCAATTCATCACTGATAATTACGTCTTGGGGGCCTGATACTAACGTTGGAATCAACCCTACATTAGCAGTATATCCAGCAGAATAAATCAGTGAAGATTCTACTTTTTTGAATTCTGCCACCTTCTTCTCTGCTTCTAAATGGATATCCATTGTTCCTGCAATAGCTCTCACACTACCACTTCCAGAGCCATATTTCCTAGTAGCTGAAATCATGGCTTCGACAACCTTTGGATGTGTTGTCAAATTAAGATAGTTATTTGCTGATAGCATTATCGTTGGCTTACCTTCGATAGTACATCTCGGTTCATTTGAACTTTCTAGTGTAGGGGGCTCCCACAATAATGATTGTGAAGATAGTTGTTCATATCTGTCTTTCATCCATGACATATCGCCGGGCATAGTCTCACCAATTCATTGGAGTAAGCGATACTTGAAGTGCTTTTGTATCATTTCTTCAAAGTGAAAATACATGAAACTCAAAAAGGGCAGGCTCTTGGGTCGTTTGTGCGGATAAGTGGAATAGTCAGCAGTGGACTTGGTAGAGCCCATGTATTCATGGCACAGAAACACTATCAGGAGCAATTCGCAACTATCATGGGCAAATCTGTTTGGCCTGGAACTCTAAATCTAAGTGTTTCTGACTCGAACCTCATCAATTATATCGCATTGAGAATTAAATCTGGCATTGATACACTTGATGCTGAAAAGCAAGATCTCGAAAGTGCTAAGCAAATTTCTCTTGAAAATATCGAAAGTTATCGAATTCGAGGTTTTCTTAGAGACGGTGTTTCTTTCGGGGGAGCAACAGCTTTCAAGGCTAACTTTATGGCAAATGATAAAACTGTAGAATGTGCAGTTTTAATTCCTGATTTGACTCGACATTTTGATGTTGTCGAAGTAATTTCTCCTACTTTCTTAAGAGAATTTCTAGATCTAAAAGATGGTGATGAAGTCGAACTAGAACTATATTTGAACTAATCATTTGTGCTTGACTATCGGTAAACGCCCTAGATGTGCCCACTCGTGGTATAGCATGCTTTTCATTTCCAATCGTGCGCCATTCTCCCATCTACTGCGCATAGTCCTCTCCAATGCCAAATCATTAGGAACTTCGGTAAATGTGAAATCTGAATTTTCTTCCGAAGGAATTGGGAATTTCTCCCATGAAACTCCCCAAAGAACTAACCAATCTGGAGGAGCAACACCAAAGTCTACTGAAATCTCTGGTTTAGCAATTGCACCCTTGATGTCTTCGACTGATAATTCTCCTGTACTCAATTTGAACAAAGCCATTGCAGTACGTCTAACTTGATTCCATAGAAATGCTTCACCGATTATTTCAAACCCGACTATTCGACCTTGTACTATCCAAGGGGTGCAGGAGAATATTTTCCTTATCGGATTTTTCCCTTCTTCCATTCTGGCAAAATTTCTAGCATCATAAGTTCCAACAAATAGTTCAAGCCATTCGTTAAATTCCTCACCTGGGTATTTCCAAGATTCAATTCCTTCCAAACGATATCGGTAAACTCGGTGCTTAGCGATTCGTGGATTCCATTCATCATCGACCTCATGAACATCTAAGAAAGCAATTTCATCGGAAAGATGGTCGTCAACTGCTCTGATCATTTTTCTAGGAGTCAACGCTTGCCATAGGCTTCGTTTTATTGTTACAACACCACCATTTAATCTGACATTTACTCCAGCATCAGTTCGACTAGATAGTACTAGATTGTGGCCATCTTGACTTTTATCAAGCCACTTTAGTTGGTTGAACGCCTTAATGAGTTCACCTTGAACTGTTTTAACATCAGGTTGAATTTGGCTACCATGAAAACTATCGCCTAGATAACCTATACGAAAGGCTAGACGAACGTTATCGTCCGTCAAATTTTCACCTCAGTCTTCACTACCAAGAACTTCAATTGCTTCTTCGACGCTAAAACCTAAGCCACCTACAGCCCAAAGAAGTGCTTGCTTAAGCCATGGTTGAACTGTTGAGGCTTTGCGAGAAGGATCCATAACTTCGATAGCATCAACTAGATTTCTACTTGCTTGATATAGAATGTCATCTACAGGAATATCTTCAATCTCTAATTTCTTTGCATATCTCTGAAATTCTTTGACTGCGACTGGAACACGGCGGCATTCCAGTGCAAATGATGCAAAGTCAGCAATGAATTCTACGTTTTCTTCATCGAGTTGCATTGCTTTTTTGTATGACATCATTATTTTACCACCAGGTACAACATCATCCTGTTCTTCGGTGTTTAGCATGTTTGCAAATTCTGCAAAAGTATGGTGTACTATAGCAACATCCGAATGTGATTTTGCTTTGGCTTCCAGTTCAGCAACAGCTCCAGCTAAGTCTCCGCTTCTAAACAATTCAATCGCTGATTCTAATATCTCTTCACTCATAACAAGTCCTCTATAATCAAGGGGGAGAGGTTTCAGTTCTTGAAAGACTCGCTTGGAAAATTTCAAGCATCGTCTGAATTTGCCCCAGTAATTGAGTCTTTCAAATCACTCAAAAGGTTGGATTGGCTGTGCTTTTTGTGCATTTCATTTAGCAACATTTTACACTTTTCCCAATGCCTAATAGAATAGAAACAGTGCTTAGGGTCAGGCCTAACCGTTTTGATTGTCCTTTGATAAGTCATCAAAGCAAAGAATGAACGCAGGAGTGATTTCCCTGCTTTCTCTGCCATTGTGTCATCGGCTTTTTCAGCTGAACCAGGCATTGAAACTGCTCCACCTGCTCCTAGAGTTTCATCGACAATACCCACTCCAGAATCGGTTAAAATTGAAACTGTAGCAAAACCACAAACTGTTCCTACTGGAGAACGATCTACAATTACTTCAGAAATTCTATCGAATAATATTCTTCTGTGAGCTCTAGAAAGAAGGAAACTGTGTTCAAAAATTACAGCATCAGAAGTAATTGCATAGTGGAAACTATTTTGATAATAGAATGTCAATACCCAAAATAGTGCGCTGTAAACGATGCCAAAGATTGTGAAACTATATGAAAATGGAATGAAATCCATATCGTTTTCCATTCCAAATAGGTCCGAAATGAATCCAAGGAAGTCGTCAAACTGAATGATAACTGGGGTTACAGCAACCAAAAATAGCCACATTGTCACCCATCGTCCTGATGTTGAAGTATTCATCAGCCTGTTAAGCCAAGTGATAAAAAGCATCACAAACACGAAACTGAAGGACATTTGGTCACTTGTAGTCAAGTCGATAAAAGCCCAAACCAAGCCCATGAAACCTTCTGCATCATTACCAAGGGATTCAACATGACCAAAAATAAAGTGCAACGATAGAACAATACCACCAAGTACATACAATCCCAAAAAGGCGAAAATACTCGGTTTTTTGGTCATTAAAATTTCTTCTCCGTCAATAAGGCGGAACGTCTTTGCTAATTTTTCATTATTTTTTGCTTCGGACTCTTCGTTAGTAGTCTTTTCTTCGGTCACTTCATCACTCATAGTAAGCCTCCTAATATGGCTTTAGTGACTTATCCACCATGAACCTTCCCCCTTCAAAACAGGAAAAATCAGTGAAGAAGGCCCCAAGAATGTTCAGCATTACCCCTAATCCATGAGTACTCCTTATGGGTTCTAACCCCTGTTTCATCCTCGATTTTCAGATATTTAGTTTCAAGAGGGTATTCATTGTAAGTGAAATGTGAGGTTAGACCACCCCTGGTTGGTTGCTCAAATGTCCAATGTGCTCTATCTACCGCATCAACACGAATGGATATAGTAGTGTTTTCATTCCACATTTTGATTATGAAACTTGGTAAAGGCGCTCCGGGATGATGTCCATATTTGCCCTCTGAACGATTAGAAATTTCTTTTTCAATTTGCACATTAGTGAACTTTTCTGAGCGATTATTCTTAGCATCGTGAAATAGCCCTCCTTGTGATAAACTGATATGACTTAAATCTCGTTTCTTCCAAGGACGATTATCACGTGCTGTAATTGTGAAACTTAAATGTGGCAAAAACCAATCTATGTATGAACCATCATCAAGGTGTAAAACGCCCCAATACCATGGTACTGATGGAGCTTGAACACATACTTTTTGAAAATATGCTGTACCCTTGACATGCTTGTCATCTAAACTACCTTCAACTTTACAGCCATGTAATCTAAGGATATCATAACCCATATTCATGGCATAAGTTGCCGTAGCGTGTCTTGCAGTAGACATCGCATCATTCCAAGGAGTGATCTGGAATTTCATCGACTGTGGAACCATTCCAGGAATTGGTTGTTCATCACTGGTCAAATTTAGCCAAAATTCGGATAGGTCACTTTTCAGACCCATGGACAAGTCATCGTCAAGAAGAGGGACTACTGCACCACCCCCACGACCGGAATCCTCTGAAACTTCAGGCCACTTTGAATGGGTGTCATCCATGGTTATTATCCTGCATTTGCGTTTGATTAGTGGTTCATGCATCCTTTTGCCATCATACCACCAAGCACAAACCATTCCATCTAAAGCAATACCACTCTCATCATCAAAACCTGGTCGGCCTTTAGGCTCCCAAACAGTATCGCTGACGATTACTTTTGAGTTGTCTTTAGTCGACCATAAAACCATGAGTTGTTTGCCACTTGGATTACCATTCTCATCATCAAGCATCAAGAGCCACCACCACCAATCCCAAGTTAGATGATTTAACGGTGGCCTCTCTTGTAATTTCCACATACGTGAAAGATCCCCAGTAAATGACTCCATATCTGAATTCATTCGATTTCCTTTCCTTTGAATAGTATTCCGCCAACCAACCACAATACTGCTGCTTGGACTAAAAGGACCGCTGTAGCGATAAGCATCGAAAGAAAAGGACCA
>MDTC01172545.1_pt1 | contig 11248 bp, 4 predicted proteins | sample 811181 | NCBI WGS metagenome assembly MDTC01 (sample SAMN05326644, study PRJNA326480) | marine metagenome | isolation source: seawater | place: Pacific Ocean: North | collected 2011 | reverse complement strand
TCATCTTCATCTTCATCTTCATCTGAACGTGCTGTAGCCTGCGCTGGTGGTGGCTTATCTTCATCTTCAGCCTCATTACCCGATATTAAAGACCTATTATCTCCATCATCATCAGCTTGATCATATGTTACAACTATTTGATTCGGATCAGCGTTTTCGGGTTTCGGTGTCCGTCTACTATCATTTATTCCATTTATTCCAAATGCCATATATATTCTTCACTTTATTTATTAAACATTAATATTATATTAGGATTATATAACTTGTTATTATTTATATCGATTGATAAATTACTTTTATCTATATTACTACCTTTATTACTTATACTAGAATTTTTTAAAGGAACATTTAAATTTGCTGCATAAAAATATTTCTCTCCATTCGAGTGAACAACTTCAATAACAATCCTGTTATAAAGAGACTTTAATATCAGATTGTTATTTTTAGCCCATATATATTTAGCTTTGTTATAATATCTTTCATTGAAATTTAATGTTTTTTTAAATTTTTTATCAATTAGCAGATTTTGATTTTCAATTTTAAATTCATAACTTCTAATTATGTCAATGAATTCAATATCAACAAGTATACCCTGATTATTTACATTTAGCTCTGTCATTTCTCTTCTGCTTATTCTTGATGTATGATTATAAAAAGAATAAACAAAACAGCTGTATACGTCTAAAGATCTAAAAGAATTTGATTTTATTGTATTAGAAAATGCACTATTATTATTTAAATTAATTTTATAAATAAAATTTTCATTCTTTCTTTTCTTTAATACATTAAAAGACGATGATTTATAATTAAAAAATGCATTCAATTCAATGTTATCTATATTTAAATTGTCAAAATTAAAGTCTGTGATATAATTTAAAGAATTTGATGATTTTATTTTTCTCGTAGATGATGTAGTTGGCGTATTTCTTATAGTTGTAATTGGTGTTCTACCTGTAGATAATGTTGATGCTATACCTGTAGATGTAGTTGATGCTCTATTTAAAGATGTAGTTGATGCTCTACCTGTAGATGTAATTGGATTTACAGCTGTACCAGATCTTTCTATTGGTATTAAAGATCTATTATTAATTGACAAAGGTCTATTATTAATAGATTCGGCAAATCCGCTTAACGTATTTTCTTTTTTAATTTTTTTATTAGGAGAACGTAAACGTATGTTTGATGCTCTTGTTCTATTACTATTAAAATCAAAATCAAAAATTGTTCTTTGTGTCGAAGTTATTTCACTTATACTCTGAATAGTTGTACTTTCTACTATATTTGAATTAAAAAGAAGAGATCCAAATTGATTAAGAATGCTTGTTCTCTGTGAAGATGTATTAAACCAATTATTTTCAGCCTTATTAATAATATAATGATACTGATCAGGTCTTAAACTTATTAAAGTTTCACAAATATTTTCTTTTAAATCTTCAGTAATATTTTGCCCGATACTATTTAAAATACCATTATTTAATATAAAAAATTTAATTTCAATTTCTAAAGAAGAGCTTGCTGGAAAATTGTTAAACTCTTCTTGCAAAGATATCTGTTTAAAATCATTTAAACTTTCAAGTCTAGACATGTGTTTATTAATAGATCCTAAAAAACTTCTAATGGGCGAAGTCTGGAATACATTTATACACACAATCGTATTATTTTCTATTCTACTAATATATACCTGATCTTCTATTGAATCACTATTTACCTGTATATCAAATTCATTTTGTATAATTTCTCTATTAATTGGTGTATTTGCCTTAAATTGTAAAGATATATTATTATTGCTGTTGTTTACTATAATATTGAAAGCGTTTCGATTTAAATCTTTTTGTACATCTATTATATTATTTCTTCTAGTAGCAGCAATATCTCTAAGGCTTAAAGATGTATTATTTATAGCATTTATTCGTGTATTTCTATCAGATGAATTATCTTCTTCGTTTTCTATTCTTATAGGAGCATCGCTATAGACTTCAATATCGTCAATTTTTATTATTATGCTTTCTTGACTTCCAGATTTTTCTAAATATAACGTTGAAGTGTTGTTATTTTTAAAAACAGAATTAACATAAAATCCATTTTCAGTTAAAGAGTTTCTTATTGTATTGATACTATTTGTTTCTGTTAAGTTATCATCTAAAAAAAGTTTATTAAAAAACTGGCTATTTCCTTCAGGATTTAGAAATTTCATTACCGAATTGTCTTTAACAACGTTTAAACTATAATTTTTATAATCAAATTTTTGTATTTCTAGCTTTAAAACATCTTCACTAAGATCATTAAGAACAATAGAAGTTTGAATTTTTTCTAAAAATGTTCTTCTAATTATATCTTCTTTATAGTACAATAAAACTGTATTGTAATATGCCATAAAATTTGATTTTCTAACTACAATGTCTTTTGTGTAAGAAAAGTTTTCGTATGAAATAGTTAGTTCAATATTTTTAAAGTCATCATCAGATATCAAAAAGTCTTTAAATAAAGTTATTGAAAATTTATTATCAAAATAGTCAGAAACGTCTTGAGTTTCACTTCTTTCAGTCTCTTCCAAGAAAACTATTTCTGATAAGTTTCTTGAAAAAGTAGAATTCAAATCTTCAACGGCAGGACCAATTATTTCTTGATTAGTAATATCACTTGCATCAATTAAAGGAATACTCAATATACTATGAAAAGTTACTTCATCATTTTCATTACTAAAATATCTTAATGTTATTTGAAAATCAATATAACCATTATTTTGGGATTGAGATATTGGATGTCGAGCAAAATCTAAAAAGTTTAAATAATTTATTATTGGATACGGTCCTGATAGTATTTCTCTACTACTATTAAAATTTAAATTTCTAAATTCAATATCTATTGAACCACCTACTTTATCAATAAATGCTTCCTTAATAATATCAATCTCGCCCCTATAAAAATTCTCAATATTTAATCTTGTGTATTGATCTATTCTCTCTTTACCTTCCGGAGCAGATATTATTTTATATTCAACTATATTGTTTAAGCTATCTAAAACATATAAAATAAAATAGTGTTTATAGTATTCATCATTATTTGTATTTTTACTTAGATTTGTATTTATTGTTGAAAGTCTTAGACTTATTAGAAAATCTTCATTTGATTCTCCACTATTTTGATTAGGAAAAATAGTTAAAGAATCTTGATCTTGAGTATTTGGGTTATCTTTTTGCAATAAGTTAGTTGTAATATTTTTTGAAAAAACTTTTTTTATAAAATCTGGAGTAGAAAAACTTCCAATTTCGTCTTTATCAATATTATTATCATTTCCTACTATACCTATTCCTCTATTAAGATTAAAAGGAAAATTATTATAGTTTAACGTATCACTTTCAGATTCATTATTTACACCATTAAATTCGCTAGGAAGAACAACTAATTTTAAATATCTAACATTGTTACTCAATGCATTTTCAACATCTATTGTAACAGGAAAATATAAATAGTTTTCATCTACTCTTATTTCATTTGGGTTTGCTTCTTGTATTATGTTTCTATTCATTGTTTAATAACCATTGTAAACATATTTAAAAATACGTAATCTCTATTTATTTCAAAATAAAGCGTTCTGTTTTCTCTATTAAATCTTTCCGTTTCGCTAACTGATCTTATAATTTTTCCAATTAAATAAACAACTTTTTGCTCTTGTCTTTTATTATCAATAAACTCACCAAGATTTACAAAAGCTAACTTTTCAAGATTATTGTTTTTAATTTCATGAAGTTCAAACAAATAATTATCAAGCTCTTTTGCAGCATCTTGCTGAAATGTATATTCTAATTTAAATATCTTATTATCTTTTTCTAAGGAATTAAGTACTTCATTAATAATAGATTCTCTATCTTGAAATTCAGATATTTTAAGAGATTCAATTTCTAAGTTTTTAAATATAAACTCTAAATTATTCACAATATCTTCAGTCACTAAATCAACAGACACACCGTTTTTATTAATAGGTACGAGCTTCTGGTTTTTAACAAAGCGACTAAATCTTTGATCTTTATTTATTTTTGGAAGATTATGAACATGCTCTACAATAAATTTTACTGTAGGATATTCAAGTATAAACTCATTGCTTTTAAAATCATAAACAGACTTTTTATTTACTATATCAAAAAATATTTCATCTTTATTAGTTTTATTATTAATTAACTTATTGTCTAGAATAAGTTGCGATTTTAAATTATCAGAAAGAGTATTTTTTGCTAAACCTACCGGATATAAAGTAGTAAGCCTATCACTGTATTTAAGTCTATCACCTAAAATAATTTCTGGATTTATAACCTCGCCTCCTGAAATTGGTGCTTCAAAGGGCAAGTAATTATTAAAAGAATCAGAAATATAATAATCATTATCATTGTTTAATTTAGAACTATATACTATAGATCGATCAGAAAAAGTAAAATACTCAAAATTTAAAGATCCCTTGGAAAGCTTTTCTCTTCCAAACTCTGTGAGCTTGTAATCAATAAGTCTTCTTTTTTTATCAATAAATCCTGCCATTTTATTCCGCCTTTAGTTTTATTAAGGAATTTCTTTGAAACAAATATTATTACTATCTAAGCTTGCATGTCTGTCTGTATTATAACTATTAAAAGTGTCAGTATTTAAAACTTTTTCTTTTAAAAATCCATTCTTTCTAAATATTTTTTTAATATTTCTTATAATCTCCCCTGTTTGAACGTTAATATATGCATAATGTTTATTTTCATTAAATTTATCAGATAAAAAACCAAAATGATCAACACTAAATCTGTAATATAAATATTTTTTAGGTTGATATTGTGGGGTTGCTATATCATCTAATTGTCTAAATTCTGTCCTAGATTCTTCTTTAAATTTACTAATTGTCCAACCAAAAGATGGTTCCCAACCGTATGGCCTTTCGAATTCTGGATCAATTGGAATATTTATATTATAAGCAAAAGATCTTTTACCATTTGATATTCCTTTCGGCCAATAGACTCCTCCATAGTTATCATAGTAAGTCCCTTTTAACATATATGGTAAAGGTAAACCAAACTTATCAGTAACATTTATTGCATATTCATTTATTTTCTTAATATTTTTATTTTCGTAAACATTATTTTTTATGTTGATTAATTTTTTATTTGCAACATATCTACCAATAAGTTTTATTTTTATGCCAGAAAGATCTAAAACTAAAACATCTCTTCCCGTTATATTATTATATTTGTTCGTCGAAGAAAGATTTTCTAAGGAAAGATTCATATTTGGCGCAAAATTAAAACCAAAAATTAAACTATCTTTCGGATTTAAAACATAAGGACTTTCAACATAATTGTCTTCATAACCTAAATCAAAAGGAGCACCTCTTTCGTCATTAAAAAAGTCTTCTGTTGCAAATTGATTCTCTGTATTATAAGACTTTTCAGAAGTAAAAGGCAATCCAGCTCTATTTTTTCTTTGTTTAGGATAAATTTCAAATTTACTAAATCTTTTAAGATTTTTGTTTTCTTTGTAAGATTTAACGTTTGACAATATTTTTACTGTTTTAAAATCGTTATGTATACAGATATCATTAATAGTGTTTCCATCCCAGCCTTCTGGAAAATCTGTTTTTTTCAAGTCTGTGTATAAAACTTTATCAAATGCATCTAATGAACTAAAATATACAGGATTTTCTTGAATATTTTGACCGACATTTGCTATTTTAATACTTGTAACTATTTCTCTTTGTTTTACGTCTGTGTAAAACAAATTTTCATAATTGTATAAACTTCCTTCCTGATTATATCCTGCAGTTTTGTTTGGAAATATACTTGGAGAAAAATTGTTTTGAACTTCTATTTCTTTAAATGGAGATCTAAATAATGTATTTGTTATATTACTTTGAGAACGTGTCTGAGCATTGTCTTTATTTCTAGGTGCAGCAATTGTTTCTAAAGAACTTGTATTTTCGTTATAATGAGTACTTTGAATATAATCAGAATTTACCCAAAAAGAATTGTACTGATTAGTATCGTTAATGTCACCTCTTTGATTCAATATAAAAAAATTAAGAGTATTAAAGCAAGGTATATTACTATTATTTGAAATTGAAAAATTTTGTATACCAAACTCAACATATACTTTTTCTAAAATAAAATCACTCGTAATAAAACTTTTTAAAGGAACAGTAACTTCTTCTTTTCCTCTATATATTACGTCAAAAGGGAAACCACAATTTGAAATAGGATTTGAAATTCCTTTGCCTCCTAACACCTTTCCTGAATTGCCTATTACATCATTATCATAAAAAGTTAAAGGATTATGCGTAATACATCCTCTTTCTAATAGTGCAGTAATAGTAGAAAATTTATTTGAGTCAATAGTGCCTAAAGAATAATCATATATACCGTCTTTTAAATAAATTGTATTGATATTAGCTGCTAAAAAACAACTTTCTCCTTCTCCATCGTGCCAGTTCCCAGGATTAGGATATTTTACATAAGGTATTGGTCCGTTAAGTCGATAATTTGTTATATTATTATTGTTATCAAAAGTAGAATTATTAAGGTTAAAAGATAAAGCTTTTTTGCCTAAACTATTAAATTTTATTTCTATTTCTTCATAATCTTTTTTAATTTGATATTCTCGTTTTTTAAAATTATAAATTATTTTGTCAAATTCTGATTGATATTGTATAAGATCTTCTTCGTTTTGACTTGAAAAAGTTTCACTTAATGTAAAGTCTTCTTTATACACTTCATAAAAATCATTATCTAATTCGTTTCTATAATTAGCGTATATTAAATTTTTATAGTCAATATCTTCTGGTATTTTATTAATATTAAAACTTACATCATCTATTTGTCCAAATGAATTAGGTGTATGTAAAATCCTGTTATTTAAAGAAATAGTAGAAGGAGAATAAAAACCTGTTTCTTGTAAAAAATATTTTTTTTCTATTCCTAAAGTTGCATTAACACTTTTTTCTACAAACATTATTGTATCGTTATCATTATACTTGACTTCGTCTGTAAGCGTCTCTTTACTAATATGAAAATTATCTCTTAACACAAAATTATTTAAATGTTGATCATCTTTCAAGACTTTTCTAAAGTTTTGATTTAAGTTTCCTGATTTGCTAGTGTTTCCAACTTGTTTATTTCTTATCTTTGGCATTAGTCAATACTTTCATAAAATCCTATTGAGTCTCTTCCTGCGCTATGCTCTTTGTTCAAATCTTTACCATGTGAAGAATAAAGTATATCTTCTGATATTATTTCATCTTTGTCTCGAATATTTAATATTTTACTATTAATATCATTATCAGTAAAAATATATTTGTTATTATTGATCCACCAAAAATTATTATTAGGACTCATGTCATAAAACGGATGATACTTTTTTCCCTCAAATGCAAAAAATCTTGCATCTATTGATTTTGTAAAATTAGATATAAGTATATTTGTACTAGCATTTTCTGTATAAACATTTGTATCAGCATTATAGATATAATTCAATCTATTTAATTTTTTACTAATATTTTTATCAGCAAGAAAAGTTTCTATTACGTCGTCAGAATATGGAAAAACTTTATCATCTTCTTTTCTATATTCTTGCGTGATTGTATTATTAATTCCAAAAGCAGACTTACTTTTTCCTGTATCATTAAAATTAAATCCTCTTAAAGAATCAATACTGTCTTCTGACATTTGTATTTTTCTAGTATTTGAAAAAGCATCTATTCTTCCACCTCTAAACATAAAATCTGAATAGTTAAATGTAAAAATGTAATCAAATTCTTCATCGTCAAAATTCTCCAAAAGAATATTTTCTTTATGGATTGGGTTTTCTTTGTCATAAAAAGGTAAATTTTTTTTATTTTCAAATTCTCGATTTCCGCTTGAAGATCTTATACTTCCTATACATTTTCTCCCATCTTTAAATTTAACTCTTACTTGAGTAATTTCGCTATCACTGAAAGGCTTAAATTTTGCATTATTTAGTACATTATCAGAAAGTTCAAAAAAATTTCTTTGAGATGTAATATATTCTTTTGATTGAGATTCGCTGTATTTAAAAACAACTTTTACAACTTTATTATTTTCTTTTGACAAAAAAACATGCTGATCTGAAGTATTATTAACTTCAAAAGATTTAACGAAATTATTCGCTGTTATAGTTTGATAATTTATTTTAGCATTTTTACCTTCAAGAAAAACTGATTTTCTTGAAGCTGTAACGTCTATTACATTAATTGCCATATTTACATCTTTCTTTTGTCTATTACACTAATTCTAAAATCTTCAGGCTGCCTATAGTTTTTTGTGTTTCTTAAATTTCTATAATAACTATAAGTATTTTCTTCGTTAAAAACAGGGATTAAACTATTGCTCGATTTATACTGATATTTGTTTCTTTCTAGAGAATGTGATTCATAGACAAAGTTAAAGCCTTTATACCTAATTTTAGAAGGCACACATTCGTATAATAGCTCTTCCAGAATATTATCAAAATATTTATACATTTGATAAATGTCTGGAATATTGATTTCTTTTTCTAATCTATTAAAATAATTTTCTCTAAAATTATATAAGTCTTTATAAGAGTCTTCATAAACATTAGATATTTGTGATATTTTTTCACTAAATTCTTTGTTGATATTAATAATTTTTAATATATCTTGATTTATAAAATTAACTAAACTAAAATCTATACTTAAACGATTGTCTTTTGAATACAAATAATCAGGAGAAACTCTAGGAGTATTTGATACGTTTAAATTATTATATTGCTTTTTAAATATATCACTTTCAAAATCATTAATGTATATATGATTATTACTCCTTGGAAAATCAATTTCACTATTTTGAGATAGAATTTCAATTTTTCTTACAGCAAAAGGATTAAAGCTATTTATATCTTCTCCTTGATGTAAATTTATTATATTTGTTTGAATTTTTTCTACAAAAGAATTAATAGTATAAGTATCGTTATTATTTTTAATATAACTGCTTAAGTCTTTATAAATATCCATATTTAAAATAACATTTTCTATTCCTGAGTTAGTAGAAATAGTATTTATAGACTTACATTTTAAAAATATTTCTTCTTCACTTAAGGATGTATTATATACTCTTAAATTAGAAATTTTTCCTTGAAATTCAGTTTCATATGACATATTACTTAAATAGCCTTGATCTTGAGCAGCCTCATAACTATTGTATTTTCCTATAGATAAAACCTGACCTATCTGTGATTTTGGAGTAATATCTTTTTTAGTTTCAAAATAATTAGATTTAACTTCTTTTGAATAGAAAGTATTTGCAATACCTGATATTGTTAATTTGTATTTATAATATTTGTTATTCTGTACGATATTATCAATTAGTTCTCTGTTTAAATTAATATAATTTATATTACCATTTAAAAAATGTATATTTTTTATTTCAATTACATCAATGTTATCATTACTATTAATATCATTTATATAAACTTTTATATTACCATATTCATTTTTATTATTTAATCTTTCAAAAACAATATTTATATGTGGTCTAGAAAAATTACTTCCTAAAATATTATTATCTATTCTTAGAAGAGATTGTTTATTATTATATACTTCCTTTTTAAATGAATCAAAGCTATAAAGACACTCAATAGACCACTCTTCAGATACGTTAAAATTATTAATTGTTGATGTTTGCAATAAAAGTCTATTTTTTGCTGACGGATTACTTGTTGAGCTATCTGCTGATGCGTCTTCAAATAAATTTTTTCCACAACCAAAGTCGATTTCTTTATGGCTTATTTTTTTTGGATACAAATTATTATCGATATTAAATTTATTTTGACCATTAAATTCTTTAATAGATATAAATCTTGATGACTCTAAACCAAAAGAATTAAAAACAGAATTAATACTAGACAGTGTTCCTTTTGTCATTAAATAATCACGAGAGTTAATTAAAAATCTTTGCCATAAATTATTTTGAATTTGTCTAATAGAAATATCAGATATAACTTCTTCATGTGTTAAATTTTTATTATTTAATTTTTCTAAAATAGGATAAGGAAGAATTTCTCTAAAATCAAAACCTGATAGTTTTAATGCCATAGGTAGCAATATTCCATCAAGCTTTTTATTATTATTTAGTGTATCATAATTAACATCAATTACCTTAGAAATAGAATCAATATATAACTTAAATTGATCAAAAAACCTTGACCATATTACAAATAAATTCACCATTTTTTGGTTTGCTTTTGATTTAGTTTTAAACAGGTTTGCAGAAGAATTAATTTTTTCTTCTGTAACATATGTTTCGTCAATATTATCAAAGTCTGAACCTTCAACGAACAAGTTTTTTGGTAAAAGTTTCCAAAAAGAGTTAGGATTGTTTAAATCGTATCTTTTAGCATCAGCAATAATATTATCTTGAATGTTTATTGCCTCTTCATTGCTAGGAAAAAGAACAGGATTGTTATCTAGCTTTTCATATTTTAAAGGTGATTTGATATTACTGTAAATACCTCGCATTGAAGAAATATTACTTTGAGATAAAGAACTCATTCCATGCAGTTTATTACCAGAATAATCCAAAATCAAAGTATTATTAGTAAAATTACCACTTGGTTCATTAAATCTATAGTAAAGTCTTAATGTTTCTTTTGAAGTAATGTTTTCATTTTTTTCTTTTGCAATAATTTCACGACTTCTTGATTCGTTAGAAAAAACTCTAAATTCATCTAAAAGTCCTATAAAATGAAAATCGTTATTTGCGTCTGAAAGATAAGAAAAGCTACTATTTGTTACGTAATTACCATTACCAATAGTACATTTTACAATGTTAAAGCTATTGTCAAATTTTATAATGTCATTATCGCTATTTATTGTTTTAACAGGTATGCTGTTTATATAAATTTGACTTGTTGATCCTTTGTTTTCATCTAATGAGGATTCAAATGTAATATTAACGTGGTTCCATTCATTTAATTTTAAATAGTCACTAGAATTTTTAATAAAACAATGTTTTACTTTATCTTCATTTTTAATTAAAAAGCATATGTTGCATTTATTATTTGCGAAGTCTTTTAAGAATAATGTATATCCTTTATTATTACTATATTTTTGAAATATAATTTGATTATCATTGTCAATAGATGTTGGATATATCCAAAAATCAAAACTAAAGTTAAAATTATTATGTAAATTCAGAAGTCCTGTTTTAATTTGCTTTTTATAATCGTTTAATAAACTTCCGTTACGATC
>MDTC01240457.1_pt1 | contig 11251 bp, 7 predicted proteins | sample 811181 | NCBI WGS metagenome assembly MDTC01 (sample SAMN05326644, study PRJNA326480) | marine metagenome | isolation source: seawater | place: Pacific Ocean: North | collected 2011 | reverse complement strand
GAAAGAGTATTAAAAAAGAATAATGCGAAAGATCATGTATTAGATATTTTGCGTGTCAAAGCAAAAAGTGGTATTCAAAGTGGTAAAAATCCATATTTTGAGGATGATAACGCTTCTGTTTGGTTTAAGAATCAATAAATAATTTACTTTTTAAGGAGAAAATACAAGAATATTAATATTATTACTAAAACTGATAATTTAAAACAATAATCTAATAATTTGGAATCTTCTTGAAGATAAAGAGAAACAGCTTCTTCATATTTTAAAGTCGGTTTATTTAATTCTTCATTCACTTCATTATGAACATCTATTACCCATTTTACGAGAGTATCTCTATTAGCAAGATGATTATCAATAGGATACTTTGCTAAGTTGTGTTTATAATTTTGAGCACATTTTTCACACGGTAAAATATGTTGAAGTGAATAATAAAAATTTTTATAGTTTTGTTTATCTGTATCTGTAGGGTTATCGGGGTAACCTAAAGATACAAAATGCATAAACTTCCAACCGTGAGGTCCCCATATTTTTGGTTTCAATGAATTCTTTTTTGATTTATCTGAATTATTCATTATAATATCTTAAATATATTTTTAATTTAAAAAGAAAACCAGAATATTCTTTTAAGGAACTCGGTATGAATGATAATACTATTATTTATTGTAATAATTGTGGTTTAAAAGGACATATGCAAAGAGATTGTAGAAATCCAGTATTAAGTTGTGGTAATTTAATTTTTCGCACAGATACTAAAGAACCACAAGTTTTAATGATTCAGAGAAAAGATTCATTATGTTATATTGAATTTATAAGAGGTAAATATGATGTATTTAATATAGATTATATACAGATATTAATAGATAAATTTACTTTAGATGAAAAAAGAAATATAATAAACAAAAATTATGATGAATTATGGTCTACACTTTGGATGATAGATATTAATGATATTCAAAAGAATAATGATTATAATAAAGGATATGATAAATTTAAGAGATTAAGCGATGGTTTTTTATATAAGAAAAGAGATATTTTTATAAATTTACAATATTTTGTAGATAATTCAAAAACAAACTATTCAATGACTGAATGGGAATTTCCAAAAGGCAGAAGAAATCATAAAGAAAGTGATTTAGAATGTGCTAAACGTGAATTTAATGAAGAAACAAATTATAATGAAGATGATTATCGTTTAATCATGAATATAAATCCATTCACTGAAGAATTTGTAGGAGAAAATCGTGTTAGATATAAATATCTTTATTATATTGGTTACTTATTAAATCATGATAAGCGTGTTTTTATAGATGAATCAAATAAAGATCAAGTTACTGAACTAAAAGATATAAAATGGACAACTAAAAATGAAGCATTAAGTATGATACGCGATTATCATCACACTAGATACAAAGTAATCAATGATATTTTTCAATTAATAGATAGTTTAAGTGAAAAATATATTTTAGTTTAATAATATTATTATTATAATATAAGGATATGATTGATTATTATTATAGCATACCTGAATTAAATACAAAAGATTGCATACAAGAATGTATAAATTACTATTTAGATTTAGGTTATGATGATTATTATGATTATTATGATGAATATGATGATATTAATATATTAAAATTCAAAAAAGACTATGATGATAAGAATATATTATTTAAAAGAGGTGAAATGATGAAAATAAAAACAAACTTTATGAAATTTTGTCATTTAGAGGGGATAAAAAGATGTATTGAAATACTTTCTGAAAGAGATATCAAAGATAATAAATCAGATTTAAACAAAGAAATAAGTGATTATAAATCTGATTTTCAATATTATCCGGATATTTTTGAAGAAGATATTTCTGACAAACTATTAGCAAAAGAAGAATTAAGAAGACATATTATACCTTCTGAAGTTGGAACAATAAGTGATAAATGTGGTGGTGGAGACGTTGGTAAATTTTTTGAATTGGCTCCTCATCAGTTGTTTTTAAAAAATTTGCTTTCTCCAAATACTCAGTATAGAGGTATTTTAATATTTCATGGTGTTGGTGTTGGTAAATCTTGTAGTGGTATTTCAATCGCTGAAAATTTCAAAGATGTTTATGGTGATTTAGAAAATAGGATTATAATTCTTGCTTCACAAAATATTCAAATTGGATGGAGAAAAACGATCTTTGATCCAAGAAAAGGTGATAATCAATGCACAGGAGATGAATATTTTTATGATAATAATAGTGAAGATAAAAAAATTTTTAATGATAAAACAGCTAAAAAGAAAATAAAGAGATATTATGAATTACATGGTTATGCTGCTTTCGCGAATAAGGTAAAGAAATTAGTCTTACAAAATACAGCTTATATAAAAGATCCAAAAGAAAAACATTTAAAAATGATTGAAATCATAGAAAATACTTATTCAAATAGAGTGTTAATCATTGATGAGGTTCATAATATTAGAAGTGAAGAGGGAGATATAAAATCAAGAGATACAATTAAATATATTGAGTTGGTTATTAAATATAGTAAAAATTTACGTTTAGTGTTGTTAACTGCAAATCCTATGTATAATATTTCATCTGAAATAGTATGGATTTTAAACATGCTGTTATTAAATGATAATAGAACACTCGTTTCAGAAAAAGAAATATTTGATAAAGATGGAAATCTAAAGAATATAGAATATCTAAAAGATAAATGTAAAGGATATATTTCATATTTAAGAGGTGAAAATCCAGTATCTTTTCCTATAAGATTGTATCCTAATCATGATAAAGAAAGATTAATGAAATCACCAGGAGAATCTATTGATATCTTTGGTACTCCAATCTTAGATGAGAAACGATTATCATTTTTAGAGTTGTTTTGTTCGCCATTAATGAATCATCAAAAAGATATTTACATGAGTGAAACAAGTAAATACAGAGGTTTATTAAATCTAAGAATAGAAGATGAAGGATTGCTCTTACAATTGTCAAATATAGTTTATCCAGGAGATTCAGATGATCCAAAAGATTTATATGGAGAAGAAGGTTTAATGAATTGTATGAATAAAAATATAAAACCATCAATTACAGAATATTCATATAAGAATACGACCCTTGAAAAATATGGTGAATTTTTTAAAAAAGAATTAATCGGTAACTATTCATCAAAAATAGCATCAATATTAGACATTGTTGAAAATTCAGATGGTATTGTTTTTATATATAGTAATTGGATTAAATCGGGTGTTTTGCCTTTAGTATTAGCACTTGAGCAGAATGGTTATGGTAAATATGATGGTAAAAAAGTATTAAAATCTAAATGTGAAAAAATTTCATATGAGGGTAAATATGCAAGTGAATATAGTGATAAGAAAGATTTTAAACAAGGTAAATATATGGTAATTGCTGGATCTGGTGAGAATTTAGTTGGTAAACTTGAAGAAGAATTAAGAGTAGTTGCTTCACCGGAAAATTCAGATGGTAGTCGTATTAAAATAGTGATTGGTTCAACGGTTGCAAGTGAAGGATTAGATTTTAAAAATATTAGAAGTATTCATATTTTAGAGCCATGGCATAATATTAATAAAATAGAACAGGTTATTGGTAGAGGTATTCGTAATTGTTCGCATAAAGAATTGGAACCGAAAGAAAGAAATGTGACTGTATATTTACATTCATCAAAGATAGATGATAAAGAAAGTATAGATATGTATCTTTATAGGTATTCTGAATATAAAGCAAAACAGATTGGTGAAATTGAAAATTTATTAAAAACTGTTGCAATTGATAAATATTTCTTTAAGAATTCAAATATTTTAACAGAAAAAGATATAGGTAAGTTTCGTGTTCAACCTGCATATAGATATGCGGATGGTTCAAAATCATTTATGTATAAAGGTGGTGATAAAAAATATAGTCGTGTTTGTAGTTTTACACCTGTGTGTAATTACATGAGAGGAGATAAACCCAAAATATATCAGCAGAATGAAGATACTTTTCAGATAAGATATTCTGAAGCATTAATTGATGTTTATAAAAAGCGTATTCATAATATGTTTTTAAAATCAGTATCTTATACATTAGAAGAATTAATTGATGGATTATCTGAATACAAAGAAGTTTATAATGATATCTTATTTCATGCTTTAAAAGAAATGTCAATAGAAAAATACACATTACATAATATTTTTGGTGATAAAGGTTATTTATCTATAAATGATGGTCTTTATAATTTTCAACCATATTTTAATAGTGATAAATTACTACCTGCTTATTATAGATTAAATAGTGGAAATTCAAAATCTGTAAATTATATTATTGAAAGCAAAGAAAAAAGAACAACAAATATTATAGTTGAGAAACAAACTTTTAGTGAATCAGATATTATTAAGATTTATGATAGTTTAAAGAAAGCCAAATTTGAAGATTTTGAAATAAATATCTTGAAAAATTTACACATTGAAGATACTATTCGTTATCAATATTTATTTGATAGATTATCATACAATGATAAATTAATATTATGTTATAGTGTTTTAGTGTATTTAAAAGAAGGTGAATCATATGAAACATATGAATTTATGGATCCTTTAGTGAAATGTGTAGAAAAACTATTTATTTATTATGATACAGAATTTACTTATCATTATAAATTTATAGATAAGAATAGAGAATCATTAAAGGGATTCTTTTTATATCATAATATAAACAAAAAACCAGTATTTTATAGATATAATAATCATGAAATAGAAGTTTATGATAGAGTAGATGAGATTGATATTTCAAAAATGATTAAGAGTAGCAAAGGAGAGATTAAATATAATATAAATTGGGGATTTACTACTTATGTTGAAAGATTTAAATTTAAAAATAATGGCATTGCATTAAAAGTAATTAAGAGAGGTGATAAATTAAGAAAATCTTATGCTTATCCTCCTGGTCCGGGCGTTGTGATTCAAGATCAAGCAACAGGAGCATGGTTGGGTGAGTCTACTAGAAAATTTATAAAAGATGAATTAAGTGAATATTTATCACGATATGATGATAATAAAAATTTTATCGAAAAGGCAGTTAAAAAAGAATATGTCTTTTTTATTGAATTATGTTTACGATTAGACAATTCATGTATTCAAAATGATTTAATCTTTATGAAATATTATTAAATATTAAAAATTTGATATTAAAGATAATAAAGATATTAGTTAGATATATAATGAGTAATATTTCTGCACAAGAATTAAAAAATACAACTATTCATATTCCCTCTAAAGATATTTACAAGACAAAGGATATAGATGGTTTAATTAAATACAACTTAAAAAAGCAAATAGAAAATGTATGTGGTAAATATGGATATGTATTAGAAGATTCAGTATCAATTGTAAAAAGATCAATTGGTAAAATTGTAACACACAATGGTATCAGTAATATTGAATATAATATTACATACAAGATGAATTCTATTTATCCATGTAAAGGGGATGTTTATGAAGCAGTCGTAGATAGTATTACAAAAATGGGATTAATTTCCTATCTTAAATTAGATTCAGAAAAATTTAATTCAGTAAAAGATTCTCCTGTATTGATTATAGTTCCACAAATGTATTTAGACAAAGACTTAGATAGCTTTAGCAAAAATCAAAAAATAAAAGTAGAGGTATTAGATAAAAGAGTAAAATATCGTGCAAAACAAATTCAAGTGGTCGGTAAAATCGTATAAATTTAATCTCTTATTATATTAAATGGATATCAAAAGCCAAATTCATAATAAATTAAATTCATTAAATGATAGTATAATTAGTAATTTAATTTTTACATTTATTAAAGAAAATAATATCGCTTATTCTGAAAATAAGAATGGTATTTTTTTTAATGTTTCTTTATTAGATGATGTATTAGCAAAAGAATTATTAGAATATATTAATAATATATCTAAAATAAATAATAATTCAGAAATAAATCAAATTATTGTGCCAGAAAAAGAAAAAATTATAACAAAGCAGAAAACAATAAAAAAACAATATAAAAATTATAACATTAATAATTTAGAATCAACTATTCTTAGTTTTAGTTTTGAATAAATTTGATTTAAAACATATTTTATTAATTAAATAAAGATATGATTTTTGATTTACTAAAAGATTTAAACCAAGATTGCAACTTTACTGAAAATATTCAAGAATCAAAATATGTTCAAGGAGAAAATGCTATAACAGAAGTATCAAATAATGTTAAGAAATACAAAACATTTGCTGAGTGTATATTATGTGAATTTGATCCAATTTATTCACTTGAAAATTTAGATAGCGCAAATGTATATTTAAATAGTAAGGTTTTAGAAATATGTTCTCACATTGAAGAAAAAAGAGATACTTGCTATGACAATTTTAGTTTTAATCCCAAAGTTATGAATATTCAAAAAATCCAACATGGTTTACAGTTATGGCGAAAAGAAAATAATATTTCAAGTATCTATTATCTAAATGATTATTTTAAAAGACACTTTGTGATAGTATATGAAGGGTATGCTTATATGACATGTATTAAATCTTATCCTAAAGTTTATTTAGAATTCAACAATGGTGTCCGTATCATTGAAGAAAAAGAATATGATAAGAAAGATTTAAATGAACTATTTGAAAAAATCCGTCTTAAAAATGATATTAAACGCGATATAAAAAATATTTATAAGAATTATTTAGAAGCAATTGGAAAGTATAAGATTGATGAATTAAAAAAGATTGCTGAAGAATGCAATATTTCATTAAAAGATAATAAAGGTAAGAACAAGACTAAAGCTGTATTATATGATAGTATTAATCTTTATAAGTTAAATAAATAATTTTATTTAATGGCGCCTTCTACTCTTGAGCCCGCTACTTTTACGCTTACTCTTGCGCCTGCTACTCTTGCGCCTGCTACTCTTTCGCCTGCTCTTTCTCCTATAATTTCTAGCACCGCCGCGGCGCGCGCCTTGGTATATTTCAAAACCCCTCTTACTAACATTTATTACATCCTCTTCCTGAAATATTTTATCAGCCTTCAGTTCTTGGTCGGGTTCAATCATAGTTAGTGTGAGTGTTCTATCATTTTTTAAAACATAATCCTTATGACGGTTCTCTTTTCCATGGGCGTCGTCCTCTTCAAGAGTCTTTAAATGTTCAATTTTTATAAGAGCATTTACATTACCATACACAGCCTCCGCGACTTTCCGGTAAACTTTATCCATAGTATCTGTAGGTTCTATTTCTATACTTTTTCCCCTCGACACCATATTCACAACATAATAAATTCTCATTTTATTAACTTATAATATATTTTTTTTTATTTAAATTTGATTTTTTATGAGTTATTTAAAAAATATAACTTACATATAATATATAACATGAACATCTTTGATACAAACAGAAAGGGTGGACCATATGAAAGTATTAAAGAATATATGAAAAAATCTTTAGTGAATAAAGAATATGAGTTAGAATGGATTTATGGTAGTCATCCAAGAAATATCTTAAATAAAAGTGAATTTCTCAGGTTATTAAATCATTTAAGACAAAATTATCAATTTGCAAATGAAAGTAATTCATTAGATATAAGATTACAATATGTAAGATTAGAAAAATCTGGATTAACTAATATTCGTTGTAGTATAGATGGTGTTCAGAATATAAAAACTTATTGTAAAACAAATTCAATTGTTGATATTCCGACAGTATCTTTTACTCAAAAAGTATCAACTAAAGATGATAAAAATCCATCTTTAAGTTTTAATCAAATTGTTAATACAGATTATAATTTCAGAGTAAATCTTAAAAAAGAAATAATATTAGATGAAGATTCTCAAGATGTTATTAAATTTAAAGATAAATTAAAAGATGGGTTAAAATACTATCGATACAAGAAAAGATTTTCATTTTATACCAAAGATAATTTATTTAGAATTGATTTAACAGCAGTAAAAAGTAATACATATAATCCTAAACGCAAAACATATAATTTAGCAAAGAATCTGATTGATTCTAAAATTTTAGTTGGCAAAGAAATATATGAAATTGAAATAGAATATATAGGATATAATAAGATTTCGGGTAAATATCCAATTGTAGAATATTCTAAACGTGTTTATAGTGAATGGGAAAAAGAAGAAATGTCTGAAGAAGATTATGAGGCTCAACTCGCTTTATCTACAAAATTTAATAAAGCAGTAAGTTTTACACCCGAAGATTCTCAATATTATGTTGGAGATGATGATTCTGGTTATGGATTTTTGAGTGAATATGATAGTATAAATTCAGATATTGATGAATTAAATTTATCCCCATATGAACAAGAAAAACCGACTATGAATACATTATGGGCAAGAGCTGCTGCTTTAAAAGGTGATCCTATGGATTTAATTTATATGAATTATTGGTATCCAGATAATTCTTGGGTCTTTTGGTTAATTAAGGATAATAATAAAGAATTATTATATGATGGTGTTGTAGAAAATTACACTGCAAGTTATGATAATGCACCTGAAAATGAAAACTATGTAAAATATACTATTTATCCACCTGCTTCTGAAGAGGATAATTTAAGAAATGAAGAATATAATAAAGAATTTCAAGAAAACTTGAATAAACCAGATTATAGTGATACGATTTATGTTCCATGCAAATATATTTCTGGGATAGAAAGTAGTAGCAATTATCATAATGAATATCCTGTAGATTTAGATGATTCAGGAGCTACTTCTTCAGATTATGGATCAGCTAAAGCTAAAAAGGGTAAACCGCCAACATGGGCTCCTAAATCTTATCAACATTTAAGTAAAGATAATAGATTCATAGATATAGTAAACCTTCATTTTAATAATGTAATTGGAGATATCTTATTAACTATATCAAATACACCTATGATAGTTTCTCAAAGGAAATGTGATGAATTATTAAATGAATACAAAACAATGACAGAACAAATGAGTGAAAAGACAAATTTTGTAGGACCTCAACCTGTTTCAATGGGATTAAATGAAATAGATCCAGATAATCCACATAGTATCTTATCTGGATATGTTGTTACTGAAAAAGCGGATGGTATAAGAGCTCAACTTTTCATAGATAAACAAAAAGAAGGTTATTTAATAACACAAAAGAAAGAAATAATATGCACAGGATTAAAATTTAAAGATGTTGGTAGTGTTATTTTAGATGGTGAATATATCACAAGTGATCGCAATGGTAAAAGTATTAAATTATTTATGATATTTGATATCTATTATCAAGATAACGGAGATTATAGTGGTCATCCATATTCCTATCCATGGTTGCCGAAAAGTAGTGATTCAATGAGTCGTTCAGGTATGTTGCATAAGTTTAAACAAATGGTAAAAATAGAGAATCTTAAATTATCTTCTTTAAAACAAGGCATTTATTCTAATAAATGGTCTAAAGAAGATAATACTATAGATTCTAAAGATACAATTCGTATAGGATATAAGAATTATTATCCAGGTCCTAAAGTATTAAAAAGAGATAAAAAAGACAAAACTAAATTTACAAATTTAAAAGAAATTGGTAAAGTTAGTCGTAAAATATTAGATTTAGATAAGAATGATAATTATGAATATAATATTGATGGATTAATATTCTTACCTATGTTTTATCCTGTTAAATCAGATAATGAAACAACTATAGTTGATAACATAAGTGGATCTTGGTTTCAAAATTATAAATGGAAACCTCCTGAAGAAAATACAATTGATTTCAGATTAAAATTTGTTAAAGAAGAAGTAAATGGTAAAAAACATACAAAAATTTCATCATTTAGCAAGAAAGGTAAAACTATAAAATGTTATCAAGTTGAAATGTATGTAGGATATGATATTCGTAAAGATGAAAGTAGTGATTTTACATGGAAGATTTTAGGATATGATAAACGAAAACAAAATGAAATTTTATTTAATCCTCCAACTGAAAAAGATAGTATTCATATTTGTAATATCCCTTTAACAAAAGATAAATGTCTTTGTTTAAAAGATAAAAGTGAAGTTCAAGATGGATTTATTTATGAGATGAGATATGAACCAAATAATCCATTTGGATATCAATGGATACCATTAAGAGTTCGTTCAGATAAAATCAGACCAAATGATAGTTATACAGCAAATAATGTATGGCAAACTATTCAATATCCTGTTACTGAAGAATTAATTAAAGGTAAAAAACTATTTAGTAAAGAATTATTACCAAAGCAATCCATAAAAGAATATTCATATTATGTTGGTGATGATACAGGATCAGATACTTCCTTAAGAGAATTTCATAATTATCTTAAAGATAAACTTATTAGAAGTGTTACAACTTTAGGTGAAAATATATCAGTTTTAGATACAAGTATAGGTAGGGGTGGTGATATAGGAAAATATTTAAGATCTGATAATATAAAATTTATCTTAGGATTAGATATTTCCCCGGATGTAAATACAGCTGCTAAGAAATATTATCTTTCAGGTGGTAATAAACCCAAGGGTATGTTTTTGCAATATGATACAAGTAAATCTATTAAAGATGGAAATGGATGTGTTGGTGATCATAGTGATAGAAATAAATTATTAATAGATATTTTATATGATAGACAAAAAGCATTACCTAAAGAGTTGAGACCTTTAGTTTCTAAATTTAAGGGTTTAGGTAAAAAAGGATTTGATGTAATATCTTCTCAATTTTCAATTCATTATTATTTTAGCGATGAATTAACTCTAAGGACTTACATAAAAAATATTTCAGAAAATATTAAAAAAGGTGGTTATTTCATAGGGACATGTTATGATGGTATGAAAGTATTTCAAAGATTTAAAACTGGAGATGATCCAGAAAAAATTGAAATGATGGATGAATTTGGTAATCGTGTATTTAGTATTCATAAAAAATATGATACAGATGATTTTGATTATAGTAAAGATGATATTGGTAAATTATTTGGTCAACAGATAGATGTTTATATGAGTAGTATTGGTCAAACAATACCTGAATATTTAGTAAACTTTCAGCTACTCACAGAATTAATGAAAGAATATGATTTAGTTTTAACTAAACCTGATGTGAAAAAAGATTTTAAGGGTTTCTTTGATAATGATAATTATTCATATAGTGATGGTTTAGGTGGATTTGAGCGTATCATAGATGATTTAGATAAATTATATTCAAAGGATCTTTCATTAAAACAATATTTCCCTGAATCATTTGGTTTACTTGAAGAGAAAAATAATTTACTTAGAGAATTAAG
>MDTC01197596.1_pt1 | contig 11251 bp, 11 predicted proteins | sample 811181 | NCBI WGS metagenome assembly MDTC01 (sample SAMN05326644, study PRJNA326480) | marine metagenome | isolation source: seawater | place: Pacific Ocean: North | collected 2011 | reverse complement strand
TGCCCGGGGTCGCTGACGGAGTCCGTGGCGCTCGCGGCATGAGGCCAGGTACCTCGTGGCTGGTGGTGCCTGCCTCCGTGCTTGGCTGATCGGTCACCCCGTACAGGAAGTGACCGTGCCCTTTATCCCGGCGTTCCCCAAATCAAAGCGGCTTGAGGTCAAGAGGAGTGCCTACATTGAGTCAGGTCAGTAGTCGTTGGGAGCAGCACCTGGCCGGGCTGGAGGCGCTCGCCAAGGAATCCCTACCTGGCTTCGCGGCGGCGACCACGATCGCGCTGCCCATGGTTGTCTTTTCCGTGCGTGGCGGGACAAGCATTGGCACGTCGCCCGCACTTGTACTCGGTTTCGTGGCTGGTGTGTGCGTGGGCAGTGGGGTGCTCCGTTGGGCCCGTCAGGTCGGCGCGAGCAGCCTTGAACTACCTGCGATTCTGGGGCTATATGTACTCTTCGTCGGTATGCTGGCGGGTGTGCTCTCGGTGGCGTTGGACGGATTCATGGGCCTGCCAACGGTGGCGGAGGAACCGGTTCTGCGAGCACTTCTGTATGGCGTCTTGTCCCTGCTGATATATTCGTTCTACCGCCTTCTCGGCCGCGTACGCCCATGGTGGGCGTGGCTGGTCGCCCATTTCGTCACTTGGCTGGTCACTCTGATTGCCCTCTGCAGTCTCGCGTGGTGGGCACCTCGATGAGCAGTTCGGACCCGCGCGTCAGCTGTGTGGAGTCGATCCGCCTTCGCGGACACTGGGTCGGGTCCCCCTCCCCCAATATGGGACACGATCGTGGTCGGCTCAGGGCATGACCTTCCAAGGTGATTGTCCGGGCAGTGTACCGGTTGGTTGATGTTGAGTGCGGGAAGTCGTAGGTCCTGGTGGGTTTGGGGAGGGAGTTCTGTGTTGCGCGTTCCGGGCGAGGCAGGTGTTCCAGATCGCGAGTCTTCAGAAGCGAGACACCAGGCGAACGGCGAGACCATACGTCTGGTCGATGTGTTCGGCTGGGCGCTCCGGCTGCTCGCGCTACTCCGGATCGCATTTCTGGCTGCACTCACGTCGGCAGTGTTCGATGTGTGGCTTCTTTTCCACCTTCAGTGGTGGGCGCAGACTATTGCTGGGCCGCCAGCGCTCACGATTGACCTCGGCGGCGGCGCAATGTTGAGTTTCGGGTACGTGTCGTTTTTGAAACCGGTAGTCGCCTTGTTGTTGGTATGTGCTGCTGAGCGCAGGCGCTTTACTACCGCGATTCTCGTGCTGCAGCTGCCGGTCATTCTCCTCCAACGCATCTTTGTGGTCCTCGTGATGGCGTGGTTGATTTACTAGTAGTAGGTCCTGCCGTCCCAACGGTCCGTTGCCTCGGGGAGGATCCTCGCCTGGCACCGCCTAGCACCCCTCCCGCGTGTACGGGAAGCCGTCGATGATCGCGAAGCAGGCGTTCACGTGGGCGATCTTCACCACGCGGTCGACCGGCGTGGGGGGCTCGCCGCCTCCACACATCGGTGGGACCGGCCCGTCGCCCCGAACGGTGCATGGCGTGACGATCTCGCCGCGGATGCGGACGCCCTCGGGCACCGGCTCGCAGGTCACCTCCCAGGTCGGGACCTCGAAGCCGCCAGTGTATTCGTGCTCGAAGGTGCACTTCTCGAGGTCGGCCTTGCTGAAGGGTGCCTCCAGGTAGCCCTCGTCGGCTGCGTCGTGGGAGGCGAAGCGATGCGGACCGCGATTGGTGGGGCTCGCGCGCAGGTCGCCGCGGATCCGGAGCTCCGAGATGCAGATGTCGTCGTCCCCGTCGGGCGGCCGCTCGGTTGATGCCACGACCCGCAGCTCGACGCTCTTCACCGGTGCCGTGGGTGGCTTCAGCTCGATCCGGACCCAGGGGTCCTTCTCCAGGGTCACCGGCACGGTCACCTCGTGCTCCTCCCAGGGACTCTCTCCCTCCTCCGCGTAGTGGTAGCGGACCCTCACCCGGGTCGGATGGCGGTTCTTGTCCCACCGGCGCTGATCGACGGCAAACCCGGGGACGAGCTCCAGGGCGCCTGGCATCGCCCCCTTCTGCAAGGCGATGTGCAGGCTCTCGTTCTCGGTCGCGACCCAGGTGGTGCGCACGTCGTCGTCGAAGGCCTGCCACGCCGGGTAGGGGTTGTCGTTCTTGTAGTCGTCGGAGGTGCCCGCGAAGATCGGCAACAGCACGTGATCGTGGGCGGTGCCGGGCGCAGACGCCACCGCGAGCGCGACCCCACCCGGATCCGACCCGACGGCACTGCCGGCCGAGGGTACGCCCGCTCCGCCGCCGGAAGACGGGGTCGCGCTCGAGGGTGGTGGCGCCGTCCCGGAGGGTGGCTCTGCGCCCAGCCCGCCACAGGCGAGGGCGGCGAGCAGGGACACGACGACTATCGGTAGGAGAGCTCTGGGCATGGACGGACGCTACCAGAGAATCCACCTCATCGGTGGGCGTTTCTCTGCGTCCTGAGCCGACTCTCCCGCAGCGCTCCTCGTCGGCGGTTCAGGCGTTGCCGGCGATCACATCCGCCAGCTCCCCGTTCTCGAACATCTCCATCATGATGTCCGAGCCGCCGACGAACTCGCCGCGCACGTAGAGCTGCGGGATGGTGGGCCAGTTGGCGTAGTCCTTGATGCCCTGACGGATCTGCATGTCGGAGAGCACGTTGAAGGAGCCGTAGTTGGCGCCCAGGTGGTTCAGGATGGCGATGGCGCGCATGGAGAAGCCGCACTGCGGCATGTCCGGCGTGCCCTTCATGAACAGGAAGACGTCGTTGCCCTTCACCATCTCGTCGATGCGGGCCTTGGGGTCGGACATGGGGGCTCCAGGAGCTGTGCCGCGGGGGCGACAGCAGGTGGGGTCGTCAGGAAGCGTGCGGCCAGCGGTCGGGCGTGTAGGTCTTGAGCGCCAGCGCGTGGATGTCACGGTGCATGTGGTCGCCTAGCGCGCCGTAGACCAGCCGGTGCTGGGCGACCATGCGCTGGCCGGCGAAGGCGGAGGAGGTGACCTCGGCGGAGAAGTGCTCCCCGTCGTTGGCGTCGTCCCGCACGATGGCCGTGCAGTCGGGCAGCTTGGTCTCGAGGATCTCGCGGATCCGCTCGGCACTGAACATGGCACCCTCGTCGAAGTGCGGAGCGTAGGCACCTGTGCGGAGCGCGGCAAGGTGTGCCGGGTCACTGGGACCGCGCAAACGACGGCGCCCCGCCGATCCCAGGGATCGACGGGGCGCTGCAGGACGAGGATGGGTCCGTGAAGATTCGCCTCGAAGGCTCACTCGCCGCCGTTCTCGCCGCCGGCGTTCTCGCCGCCCTCGGTGGCGGCGGCGCCGGGCATCTCGCCCTTGGCACCGATGTCGATGAGGTAGGCGGTCTCGCTGCCGTCCTTCCACAGGGCGTAGCGGCCCTTCTCACCGAGGGCCTCGGTGGGGATGAACTTGACGATGTGACCGTCCTTCTCGACCGTCACCACCTTGCCGGCGTCCATGCTGGCACCGACGCGCTCGAAGGTGGTGTCGTCCGTGAACCTGGTGCCGATGTAGCTCCACGGCTGCATCTTGACCTCGGTCTCCTCGGTCTTGAACATGCGCTCATCCGAGTTGACCAGCGGGTAGAGGGTCAGGTCCGCATTGGCGGCGCCGGAGAGGACCAGGTACTCGCCGGCCTCCATCATGGGCACGCCCTTGATGCCCTCGGGGTAGTGCACCATCTCCTCGCTGTCGGTGATCTTCTCCGACTTCACCTTCTGGCGGCTGCGGACCGGGTCGAGGGTGGTGCCGTCCTTGCGGAGGATGTTGACCGCGGTGCCGTTGGGGGCGCGCCAGACCTTGATGGTGACCGGAGCGTCTGCCTTCATGCCCTGGTCGAACATGTTGGTCTCGCCCAGGAAGTAGTTCTTGTCGGGCTCGATGGACAGCTGGTAGGCGGTGGAGCCGGTGCACAGGCCCGACAGGCTGATGCTGCCGTCCTGGCCGATGGGGCTGGAGAACGTCATGCAGGTCAGGCCCGCCTCGGCGTTCTGTTGAAGCGAGCCGTCCTCACCCTTCTTGACGGCGGCGGCGACCAGGCGGTTGGGCTGGACTTCCTCGCCAGCGTCGGCGGGCTTGCCCATGATGGGTTGGCCCGTCAGGCCATCCACGACCTTGCCGTTGACGGTGGAGTTGCACCCGACGGCGAGGGCGAGGGCCATCGCCGGAAGCAGGATCCGAGTCATCTGAACCTCCCATGAAGTGAATCACCGGGACCGTACCAGAACCGTCACAGCGGGGCAAGGCCAGTTGAACCGGTCTGCGCGGCGATCTTCGCCGGTTCACCCGAGCAGGTTGCGCCTCAGATCCTCGGCGAACGCGCCTGCACGAGCGAGCACCCCGTCCTTCCAGTCGTCCCCGGCGCGACCGGCGGAGGGGTAGAGCACCCCGCGGGCGCTGACGACGAGGGCGCCGAGGCCGTCTTCCCGGGCATGACCGCGGCAATCCGTCGCCGACGCGCCCTGCGCGCCGTACCCCGGCACCAGGAACCACGCGTGGGGCATGCGCGCGCGCCACAGGGGCGCCTCCTTCGGCAGGGTCGCGCCGATCACGGCACCGACGGGACCGAAGCGGTGTGCGCCCAGGCGGGTCGTGTTGCTGGCGGTGATCCAGTCGGCGACCTGGCCGGCGATGCCGTCGGTGGCGTCTGCGCCGTGCTGCCATGCGGCGGCGCCCGGGTTGGAGGTGCGCACGAGCACGAAGACCCCCGCACCCTCGTCGGTCGCTCCCAGGAAGGGCGCGAGGGACTCGGTGCCCAGGTACGGCGACAGCGTCACCGAGTCCGCGCCCAGCGGGCCGTCCGCGGCGAGGGTGCCCTGGACGTAGGCGCGGGCGGTGGAGCCGATGTCGCCGCGCTTGGCGTCCAGCACGACCACCAGTCCGGCGTCCCGGGCGGCGTGCACCACGTCCTCGAGCGCGGCCACCCCGGGCGCGCCGAGGGCCTCGAAGAAGGCGACCTGGGGCTTCACGGAGGGCACGACACCCGTGATGACGTCGATGACGCCGAGGCAGAAGGTCCGAGCCGCCGCGGCCAGGGCCTCCCGACCACCTGCGCCGGCCATGAGCGGCGCGGGCAGGCGGTCCAGGTGGGGATCCAGGCCCACGCAAGCGGGGGCGCGCAGGGCGAGCACGGCGTCGGTCAGGCGATCGGCGAAGGGGGTCACGCGTCCTCCAGCGGGGCCCCGATAACGCTGCAGGTGCGGCTGCACGGTCCGAGCGGATACCTTTCGGGGGTGGAGGCTGTGTGCGCAAGCTGGTGTGGCTGCTGCTGTTCGTGGGCTGCGATGATCTGCTCGACACGGACGTTCCCGGCTGGACGCCCGATACCGGCGACACGTCCGACACCGACACGGGGGACACCGCGGACACCGCGGACACCGGGAGCACCGGCTGCCCGGCCGGCTGGGACGTGCCCCGCAGCGGCACGGTCGTGGTGCCCATCTCGCTGGTCGATGCCCAGCAGCTGGCCTTCGAGCTGATGGACGAGCCGTACGATGGCAAGGCGCCGGCCTGCGTCAGCGCCGACGGTCACAGCGTGCGGGTGCTGCTCGGGCTCGGCGGTCAGCCTTCCGCGTGGTTCACGTCGAGCTCGGCTTCCGGTGCCGTGAACACGACCCTCGCCACCGCCGAGGGCGTGGAGCTGGATGGCTTCGGCCTGGAGCAGCCCACGACCTGGGCGGCCGGTGACTGGTACCAGGGGACCTGGATCGTCCGCCGGGAGGGCACCCAGTGGGTCCACACCGTCAGCGGGGACGCGCTGAAGGACGGGCGCACCGTGTCCATCCAGATCGAGGTCGAGGTCACGCCGTAGCCCTGGGTCCCATCCGTGGCCCCAGCTGGGCGGGGGCGGCGTTCGTCACCACCCCCGCCGCGGAGGAGCTCAGGTGCAGAGCCAGTCGTCGTCCTCGACGCAGGTGGCGATCCGCGCCTGGCTGCCGTTGTTGTAGTCGACGTTGCGGGGCGCGAGGATGCCTCCGGGCAGGTGGAACGTCAGGTCCCCGGGCACGGCCTTCGCAGTGCCGTACGGCAGCGTGTAGACGATGTCGACGTCGCAGTCGTCGCCCGGGGCCAGGGTGGTGCCGGAACAGTCGTCGTACACGCTCGCGTACGAGCCGGCGTTGGCGCCCGAATGGCTCCACGACGTGGTCAGATAGCTGATCGTCGAGGTTCCGGTGTTGGTGGCGGTCAGGGTGATGGTGCAGGTGCTGCCCTGCGGACAGTCGTGGTAGATCCCCTGCAACTCGGAGTGGCTGGCGCGCCACTCCAGGCCGGAGATCGTGACGTGGGGGGCCTTGCCGCCGGGTCCGGACGGCTCTTCGGCGTCCCACCGCGCAAGCTCGTCCTGCTCGAGATCGACGCCGTCATAGGAGGCGGGGTCGCCGCACGCGACGAGGAGGGCGAGCGCGGCAATCAGTCGGGTATTCATGTGTATCTCGCATTGTCGTACTTTTGCAGGATTCATTCCCTGCACGATGCCAGGTGTTTGGCTTGTTGGTACGGTTTGTGGTCGAGACATCGGGTGGCACCCGCGAACGAACGGGCACAAGGTCGCTGTGACGAGGGGCGGGGCTGAGACGCTCACTCGGATGGCCCCGCGAGTTCCGTGTCAGCGCTGCGGTCGCCCCCGTCCGGTACGCTCTCCGCGTGGAGGGACCCCCATGCGCGCCTCGATGCTGCTGCTGCTCGTTCTCACTGGCTGCCCGACGGACCCGACCGATGCGACGGACGTCGATCCGGGAACGGACAGCGACACGGACGACGACAGCGACACGGACACGGACAGCGACACGGACACGGACAGCGACACCGCGCCGGAGTCCGACCCGTGCGACCCCTGGCCCGAGCCGACCGGGCGCGTGGTCGAGGTGAGCCCGAGCGACGACCTGCGCACCGTGCTCCAGGGGCTGCAGACCGGCGACACCGCGGTGCTCGCCGAGGGCACCTACACCCTGCCGACCAGCAGCTACATCCAGCTGAAGACCGACGGGGTCACTGTGCGGGGCGCGACCGGCAACGCCGCCGACGTCGTGCTCGACGGCAACTGGAGGAGCCAGTTCGGACTGTCGGTCCAGGCCAGCGACGTCGTCATCACCGACCTGACCATCGCCCGGGTCTACTACCACCCGGTCCACGTCACCCCCGCTGCGGGCCGCGACATCTCGGGCGTGGTGCTCCACCGCATCCACACCCTCGACGGGCTCGAGCAGGCGATCAAGATCAACACCGCGGGAGACGGCAGCTTGTTTGCCGATGATGGTGTGGTGAGCTGCTCGACCCTGGAGCTGACCAGCGCCGGTCGACCCCAGGTGCGCAACAGCTGCTACACGGGTGGGATCGACGCCCACCAGGCCCGCGGCTGGCACGTGCACGACAACCACATCGAGGGGTTCTGGTGCCCATCGGGGATCTCGGAGCACGGAGTGCACTTCTGGCGCGGCGGGCGCGACACCGTCGTCGAGCGGAACGTGTTCGTGAACAACGCCCGGGGCATCGGCTTCGGCCTCGGCCAGGACAGCACGGGCCGGCGCTACGAGGACGCGCCGTGCGGGGGGGAGATCGCCCAGTCGTACAACGAGGAAGCGAGGAACAACGTCATCTTCGCCGACGATCCCGCCCTGTTCGCCAGCAGCACGGGCTTCGACGTGGGCGTGGGCCTCGAGTCCGCCTGCGGCGCCACGGTCGTGCACAACACGGTGTTCTCGACCCAGGCGCCCTACTCGAGCATCGAGTGGCGCTTCCCGCTGACCTCGGGGACCGTGGCGAACAACCTGGTCAGCCACAACCTGCGCGACCGGGGCGTCGGCGGGCCGATGACGGTCGAGGGCAACGTCGAGGGCGCCCCGGCGAGCGCGTTCGTCGACGCGGCGGGGGGTGATCTGCACCTCGCGGCGGGAGCGGCAGCCATCGACGCGGGGGCGCCTGCCCACGGGGTCGACGAGGACATGGATCGCGAGGTGCGGGACGCGACGCCCGACGTCGGCGCGGACGAGCGGTAGGAGGCGGGCATGAAGTACCTGCACGGCGCTGGACCGAGGAAGCCGGCCGATCTCCTGGACGAGGCGGCCGCCTGGTGTCGGGAGCACGACGTCGGCTTCGACCTGTACGGCACGGGCGACGTGCTGGAGCGCCTGCAGGACAGGGTGGCCGGGCTGCTCGGCTACGAGGCCGGCCGCTTCTTCGTCAGCGGGGTGATGGCCCAGAACGTGGCGCTGAAGGTGCACGCCGAGCGTGCGGGTCGCGATCACGTGGGCATGCACCCGACCAGCCACCTCGAGCTGCACGAGGAGCGCGCCTACGCCAGGCTGTACGGCCTCGACGTCACCCTGGTCGGGCCGGCGGACCGTCCGATGCTCGCGGAGCACCTCGATGCCGTGGTCGAGCCCCTCGCCGCGGTGCTGGTCGAGCTCCCCATCCGTGAGCGCGGCGGCCAGCTCCCCACCTGGGAGCAGCTCGAGGCACTCAAGGAGCGGGCGGCCGCGCGCCAGATCCCGCTGCACCTGGACGGCGCCCGACTGTGGGGGTGTGCACCCGCGTATGGCCGTCCCTACGCCGAGATCTGCGCGGGCTTCGACTCGGCCTACGTCTCCTTCTACAAGGGGGTCGGGGCGCTGTCCGGGGCCATGCTGCTCGGCAGCGCCGACTTCATCGCCGAGGCTGCGGTGTGGCAGCGGCGCGCCGGAGGCACCCTGTGGTCGCAGGTCCCGATGGTGGCCTCGGCTGCGGCTCGGCTCGACGCGGCGATCGCGGCGATGCCTGCCCGGGTCGCCCACGCGAAGGAGCTCGCGGCAGTGCTCGCCGACGTCCCCGGCCTGCGCGTGCTCCCCGACCCCCCGCACACGAACATGTTCCACGTGCACGGACCGTGGTCCGCCAAGGCCGTGAACACCGCCCGGGACCAGGTCAAGGAGGAGCTCCAGATCCAGCCGCTCGGTGGCGCCCGGCCGGGGCTGCTCCCCGACACCTTCGTCACCGAGGTGTACGTGGCTGACCCAGCACTGCAGATCTCCCCGGACGAGCTCGCCGCGGCGTGGGCCCGCATGGTGGAGATCCTGGGAGAAGCTGCAGTCTGAGCAGCTACCGCACCCCGATCCAGAACTTGCCGTTGGTGGTCTGGGAGCCCGCGCAGATCGGGTAGTCGATGGTCTGGGTCGACCGCCACGGGCTCGTGTGCGACCCGTACGTGGTGCTGGTGCTGTTACAGCCCGTCCGCGACCCGGTGTAGTGGTACATCCCCCACAACATCCCGGTGCACGAGCCGCAGCTGCTGCCCGACTCGATCACCATGAAGCCGAAGGTGGCGCCGGAGATCACCTTGTGCGCAGCCACGCACTGTCCACCGGTGGTGCTGCTGGCCGTCGAGCTGTACGAGTTCTGGTAGCTGTAGTTCGTGGTCGTGTTGGCGACCCAGATGTGCGGGTCCTTCGAAGCGTATCGCCAGAAGTGCTTGGCGGCGTCGCCCTGGGTCGTGCACCCGAACAGGGTCTCGCCGTAGCTCATGCTCGCCTCGGCGTTCCAGACGTCGCCCTGTCCGTTCAGCTTGGTGGGGGCGGTCGAGGTCGCGGTGGCGTTGTTCGCGATGTAGGCGTCGAAGTGCGCCCCGTCGACGTACCAGGTCAGGGTCCAGCCGCCGCCGGCGGTCGTCTGGTCGCAGTATGCCTGGAACGCGTCGCTGTGGTCGGTGTCGCCGTCGGGGTCGATCCAGTAGACGCCGTCGGGCTTGCTGGAGGCGACCGCCTTGAGGGTCTTGCAGTCCTTGACCGCCGTGGCCCTGAAGTCGCCCGGGCCGCCCACGTTGGCGGTGAGGGTCGCGGCGGGGCCGTCATCGTCGCCGTCGTCGGGGGTCACGGTGCAGACGAACGTGTCTCCGGCGGTGGTCGCGGAGGAGGGCACGGTGTCGCCGGCGTAGGACGTCGTCGTCGTGCCGGTGAACGCGCTGCCGTTGCGGGTCCAGGAGAAGTCGTAGGTCACCCGGTCGCTGTCGGCGTCCGTGCTCGCAGAGACGATGCGGCACTGGATGGCCTTGCCGGGCTCGACCCCGGGGGGCAGCGCGATCCCCGGTCGCGTGGGCGGCGTGTTCTCCACCTCGGCGGTGTGTACGGCGCCGCTGCCGGTGTCCTCGCCGTCGTCCGGGGTGATGGTGACCTCGACGGTCTGGCCCTTGTCGAACCAGTCGACGCCGGACAGGCTCGGCCCGGTCGGCGAGACCGCCTTGCCGTCCACGGTCCAGGTGTAGGTGAGGGTGACCGAGTCGCCGTCGGCATCGGTCGTGGCCGCGCTCGCGGTGAGGGTGTCGTTCGTGCGTGGACCGGTCGATGAGATCGACGAGGACGCGATCATCGGCGGGGTGTTGAGGGCGGTGATCGACGCCGCGACCACGGGCGTTCCATCGAGATCCCCGTCGGTCGGGGTGACCGTGCAGCCGATGGTGTCGCCCTTGTCGAACGCCGCGCTGGTCAGGGTCGGACCGCTGCCGGCCGCCGTCCCGTTCACCGTCCAGGCGTACTCCAGGCGGACCGTGTCGCCGTCGGGATCCGCGGTCGCTCCGAGGCTCACCGAGACCACGTCGCCCTCGCGCGGGCCCCTTGGGGTGAGGGTCGCGCTGGCCAGGGTCGGCGCGCTGTTCTGCACGGTCAGCGTGTCGGAGCGGACCACTGCGCCCTCGGCCTCGCCGTCGTAGGGCGTGAGCACGCAGGTCACGCGATCGCCGCGGGAGATGGCCACGCCCAGGTCGGGGCCGGTGTCGACCGCCGTGCCGTTCACCTCCCAGACGACCGTGCTCTGGTCGGGATCCCCGTCGATGTCGGCGTACCCGGTGGACGTGCAGGAGGGCGTGCTGTCGGCGAAGAGCTCGGTCGGCGAGATCTGGGCGCTCGCGACCTGGGGCGGCGTGTTGACCACCGTGATGACCGCCGAGCCGACCGGGTCGCCGTCGACGTAGCCGTCGTTGGGGGTGGCGAAGACCTGCACCGTGTCGCCCTTGGCGAACGCGCCGGCCAGGGCCGCGCCGTCCTCGCCCTGGTCCACGCCGCTGACGCTCCAGCGGAAGCTCCAGGTGAGGGGATCGCCGTCCTGGTCGGTGCCCACCGGGGTCGCGGTGAGGGTGTCGCCCGCGCCCGGGTCGCTCGGCGCCAGGCCGACCGAGGTGGCGACGGGGGCGGTGTTGTCGATGTCGACCGACAGCACCAGCGGCTCGCCGTCCGCGCTGCCGTCGTTCGGGGTGACGGTGACCTGCCAGCG